>Ga0105105_10000628_pt1 | contig 15758 bp, 16 predicted proteins | sample PPLLaktember2015_4_FD_79108 | JGI IMG/M metagenome (GOLD analysis project Ga0105105, IMG submission 79108) | Freshwater sediment microbial communities from Prairie Pothole Lake near Jamestown, North Dakota, USA - PPLs Lake P8 Core (1) Depth... | ecosystem: Environmental > Aquatic > Freshwater >... | reverse complement strand
TACACCAGGCTCGCCGCGGCGCCCGCGCTCGGCGCCTGCCTCGGCAGGGCGAGCGGATCCTCGCCGCACGCCAGGCTCACCGCCATCGCATGCGCGTCGACCCCCAGCACGCGCAGGTGCAGGTCGCCGAACTGGGACGCGAGGCGCGGGTTGCACTCGATCACGCTCAGGCGCCCGCTGACCGGGTCGTGGAAGAACTCCAGGTTGAAGAAGCCATGGCGGTAGTCGATGGCGTGCAGGAAGCGCTGCGCGACCTGCAGCGCCTGCTGCTGCACGGCCTGCGGCAGGCGACTGGGGACCTCCCAGCGCATGAAGGCCTGGGTGCCGGGCACCATCACCGCATCGACCACGCCCAGCGCATGCACCCGGCCGTCCTGCACCCAGCCGTCGAGGTTGTACTGCGGCGTGTCCGCAGGCACCGGCTCCTCCAGCAGCATGCGGTGCGCGCTGCCGGCCTGCGGCAGGCGCTGGCGGCAGATGCGCTCGAAGGGCTCGACCAGCCGGCGGATCACCCACAGCTCGCGCCTGCCGAAGCGGGTGTGCGCCTGCAGTTCGTCGCGGCTGGCCACCTCGCGTGCCAGCACCGAGAACGCCGCCTTCACCGGCTTGACGAAGCAGGGGTAGTGCAGGCCTTCGGGAGCCGGTTCGCCGTAGTCGGCCTCCAGCGGCGCGAAGCCGAGGTTCGCCTCCGGGGCCACCTCCTGAAGCACGCGCCGGGCATGCAGCTTGTGCTGTGCAGCCAGGATGCTTTCGGGCCGGGCGCCCGGCAGGCCCAGCCGTTCCGCCACCAGGGCCGCCGCGAGCGCACCGAACTGCTCGTGGTGCGAGAGCACGCCCCGCCAGCCGGCCTGGCGGCCACGCGCCGCCTGGCGGCGTGCGAAGCGATCCAGGTCGAAGCCGACCAGGGCCACGTTGCTGGGAAAGGCGAACAGGTCGAAGCCGGCCTGGTCGAAGCGGGCCGCGCCGAGCCGCTGCAGGGCGAGGCGGTCCCACTCGTAGGCGAACAGCCAGCCCGCGTCCGTCATCGCGTCATCGACCGGCGTGCGGCATAGCTGAGCGCATCGACCAGCGCCACCAGGAGCAGCATCGCGGCCAGGATGGTGGCCGTCTTGCCCATGTGGAACAGCCCCATGTGGAAGCTGAGCAGCTGGCCCAGCCCGCCCGCGCCGACCACGCCCAGCACGGCGGCGGCCCGGATGTTGTTCTCCCAGCGATACAGCGTGTAGCTCACCAGCTGCGGCAGCACCTGCGGGAGCGTGGCGTAGAGGAACAGCCGGCCGTTGCCCACGCCCTGCGCGCGCAGCGCCTCGGCCGGACCGGGCGGCGCGTTCTCCAGGCTGTCGGCGAACAGTCGGCCGAGCACGCCCGTGGTGTGTGCGGCCAGCGCCAGCGTGCCGGCGAACGGGCCCAGTCCGGCCGCGATCAGCAGCAGCGAGGCCCACACCAGTTCCGGAATCGCCCGCAGCGCGTTCAGCAGCAGCCGGGTCGGCGTGCGGGCGCGGGTCGAGTCGGCGCCGTGCAGCCGGCTGGCCGGCAGCGCCAGCAGCAGCCCGGCGGCTGCGGCCAGCACGGTACCCAGCGCCGACATCGCCAGCGTCTCCCAGGTGCCGAGCATCACCTTGCGCAGGAAGTCCGGCGAGGTGTCGGGCGGGAAGAACTCGCCGACGAAGCGGCCCATGCTGCGCATCGCCTCCAACGACAGGAACTGGCCCCACTGCAGATCGAGCGTCCAGAAGCTGGCCATGACCAGGGCCAGCACGGCGGCGACGAACCAGCACGCCTTGCAGCGTGCGCTGAACAGCGGCGGCGGCAGCCGGTAGGGCGGGTTGGCGGCATGGACGCGGTCGGCGTTCATGCCAGCACCTTGCGCAGCCGTGCGCTGACGTGGTCGGCCAGCGCCACCAGCGCGACGAACACGGCCAGCATCGTCAGCACCTCGCCGCCGTTGAACATCTTCATCGAGTTGTCCATCTGCTGGCCGAGCCCGCCGCCGCCGACGAAGCCGAGCACGACCGAGCTGCGGATCGCGCATTCCCAGCGATAGACGGTGTAGCTGGTGAGCTCGCCCGCGTTCTGCGGCAGCAGGCCGTAGAAGAACGCCTGCAGACGCGAGCTGCCGTTGCGCAGCAGGGTCTCCGTCGCATGGGTCTCGCCGCTCTCCAGGATCTCGCCGTACACCTTGCCGAGCATCCCGCCGTAGGTGAGCGCGATGGCGAACACGCCCGCGGTCGGCCCCAGGCCGACCACCCGCACGAAGACCAGCGCCCAGATCAGCTCGGGCACGCTGCGCAGCACGATCAGCAGCCAGCGCAGCCCCTGACGCAGCCAGAAGGGGCCGCGCGCCATCCGTCCCGACAGGGCCGACACCGACAGCACCCGCGTGGACAGCAGCGTCAGCGGCAGCGCGAGCGCCAGCGCCAGCGTCATGCCCGCGGTGGCGATGGCCACCGTGCGCCACGTCTCCCGCGCGACCATCGCGAGGAAATCCGGCGCATGCGCCGGCGGCAGGAAGCTGGCCAGGAACTGCCCGGTGACCTTCAGGTTCGCGGCTTCGAACAGCGTCCAGGGCCTGAACTCGGTGGCCGCCGCCAGGGGCCACAGCACGACCAGCGCCGCGCTGATCCAGAAGACGCGACCGGCCCAGGCCGGGTCGCGCGACGGCGCGGTGCGCAGGGGGGCGGCGGAAGCCTGGCTCATCGCGTGCTCAGCGGCAATGCATGACCGGTGCGCGGGCGGGTGCGACGGTCGGCTCCTGCGGGGGGGCGAGGTCGGCGCGCAGCTCGTGTTCGTGCTGGGCATAGAGCCGTGCCAGCCGGTCGCGTCCGACCTCGGCGGCGGGCAGGTCGAAGGCCAGCCGCCCGTCGCGCAGGCCGACGATGCGCGGGAAATGCGCCAGCGCGGCATCGACCTGGTGCAGTGTGGCGATGAGCGTGACGCCACGTTCGCGCGCCTGCGCCAGCAGCGTCGTCAGAGCCTGCTGGGCACGGGTCGGGTCGAGCGCCGACAGCGGCTCGTCGACCAGCCACAGCCGGGCCGGGGCGAGCAGCGCGCGGGCCAGGCCGACCCGCTGGCGCTCGCCCCCGGAGAGACGGTCGACGCGCTCGAAGAGCTTGTCGCCCAGGTCGAAGCGCTCCAGCGCCTCGAAGGCCGCCGGGATGTCATGCGGATAGAACATCGAGCGCAGGCTCGCCAGCAGGCCCATCGACGGCAGCCCCCCGGCCAGCACCGAGGTGACCACGCGCTGCCTGGGCGGCAGCGGCGGCACCTGCGGTGCGAGGAACAGCCGACCGCGCAGCCGCTGCAGCTCGCGGCGCGGCAGGGACCAGGGATCGACCCCATCCAGCTGCAGGCGACCTGCGCGCGGCGGCAGCGCGCAGGCCAGGACCTGGAGCAGCGTGGTCTTGCCTGCGCCCGAGGGTCCGATGACCGCCAGCTGCTCCCCGGCCTGCACCTGCAGGTCCAGCGCCTGCAGCGCCACGGTGCCGGCATCGGCAGCCGGATGCCGGGCGCTGAGTTCGCGCAGATCGATCTTCACGCGATGGGACTCAGAGCAGCCCGGCGCTGCGGCCCGCAGCCTCGACGCCCTTGTAGTTCTCGGGCGAGGTCGGGATGTACCGCGTCGCGCGATTCAGCTGCAGGATCTCCTTGCCTTCGGGCGTGGAGGTGTCCAGGTCGAGCAGCGCCTTCTGAACCTTGGCGCGCAGGTCCGCCGGCATGTCGGCGTTGACCGACCAGTTGTAGTTGTAGAAGGGGGGCGTGGTGAAGAACACGTCCACTTCCTTGGTGTTGACCTTGCCCTCGCCGACGAACTTGCGCCAGACCGTGATGTCCAGCGCGGCCGCGTCGACCTTGCCGCTGACCACCGACGCGATGGTCGCGTCGTGCGCGCCGCTGTAGGCGATGCGCTTGAAGTCCTTCTCCGGATTGATCCCGGCGGTCAGCAGATTGCTGCGCGGCATCAGGTGGCCCGAGGTGCTGCTCTGCGACCCGAAGCTGACCTGCTTGCCCTTCATGTCGGCCAGCGTCTTGATGCCGGAATTCGTCTTGGCGATGAACACCGACTGGAACTTCGTGTCTTCCTCGCGCTGCGCGATCGGGATGATCTTGCCGCCCGAGCGCAGCTGCGCCTGCACGTAGGTGAACCCCCCGAACCAGACCAGGTCGACCTTCTTGTTCACCAGGGCCTCGACGGCGGCCGGATAGTCGCTGACCGGGGTGAACTCCACCTTCATCCCCAGTCGCTTCTCCATGTAGGTGGCGAGCGGGGTGAACTTGCGCACCTGCTCTGTGGCGGCCTCTTCCGGAATGGTGGTGATGCGGAACACCTGCTGCGCATGACTCGCGCTGCCGAACGCGATGGCGGCGCAGGCGAGCAGCGCCTTGAAGACATGGGAAGGGGAAAGACTGCTCACCGGGTTCTCCTGAAGCGTTGGGGGGGGGGGCACGCCGCGTCCGGGACTCTATGCCGAACCGGCCGGCTGCAAGGTTACTCCCCCGCGCGCATGGACGCTGCCGTCCTGACCGTCCCGGAACGGTCGGCGGAGATCGGCAGCCGCCCCGTGTGCCGCGGCTGAGGGCACAATGCGCGTCGCGCGGCGGGCCGGGTGTCCACGTCCATGCCTGCGTCTCCGACGCCGACGATGCACCCGGCCCGCACCGGATCGTGGCATGACTGCCGGTCCGTCAACCCTGAGACTGTGGCGATGGAAGTCCCCGAAGCGCTCGCAGACCCGCATCGCACCGCCGGCTGGCGGCTCGAGCACGACCTCTGGACGCTGCACCTGGCCGATGCGACCGGCACGACCGTCGCCGCCGCCGCGCTGCCGGCGGCGGACGCCGGCGACCGCGTGCGCATCGAGGGGGCGGCGCTGGCCGGCTGGGACATCGGTCTCGCGGCGTCGTTGTGGGCACTGCAGGGACGCCTCCAGCAGCGGGGTCTGCAGGTGGAGTGGGCGGGCCTGCCGGCCGGGCTGGAGGAGGTGCTGAAGCTGGCACGGCCGGGCGATGCCGCGCCCGAGTCGCCGCCGCTGCCCCCGCCGGCCCTCGGCCGTGCGTTGCACGGGATGCGCCTGACCTTCGCCTTCTTCGGAGAGGTGCTGACGGCCCTGGCCCGCTGGCTCGGCGGGACGGCGAGGGTACGCGGCAGCGACGTGCTGCAGCAGCTCGACCAGACCGGGCCGCGTTCGGCACCGATCGTGCTGCTGGCCTGTGCGCTGGTGGGCGTGATGCTGGCCTACATGGGCGGTGCCCAGCTCGAGCGCATCGGCGCGCAGGGCTACCTCGCCGGCGTGGTGACCGTGGGCATGGTGCGCGAGCTGGCCGGGCTGATGACCGGCGTCATCCTGTCGGGCCGCGTCGGTGCGGCCTTCGCCGCGCAGCTGGCGACCATGCGTGCCGGCGAGGAGATCGACGCGCTGCGGGTGCTCGGGGTCGACCCGGTGGTCTACCTGGTGCTGCCGCGTCTGCTGGCGCTGCTGCTGATGGCGCCGGCGCTGCTGGCCTTCGGGGCGCTGGCCGGCATCGCCGCCGGTGCCGTGCCGTCGATCCTGGTCTACGGCGTCGCGCCGGCCGAGTACCTGCAGCAGAGTCTGCAGGCGCTGACCGCCACGCACCTGTGGATCGGACTGTTCAAGGGCATGCTCTACGCCGCGCTGGTGGCGCTGGCCGGCTGCCGCGAAGGCCTGCACGCCGGCCGCAGCGCCGAGGCCGTGGGCCAGGCCACCACCGCGGCGGTGGTCAAGGCGCTGGTCTGGATCGTCACCGCCGCCTGCGCGACGACGGTGGTCTTCACCGCGCTGGGCTACTAGTGGCGCCCCCCCTGATGCAGGTCCAGGGCCTGTCGGTGGCGGCCGGCGGCCAGGTCATCCAGCAGGGGCTGGAGTTCGACGTGCGTCGCGGCGAGGTCCTGGTCATCGTCGGCCCCAGCGGCTGCGGCAAGAGCACGCTGCTGCGCCATCTGGCGGGGCTGGAGCGGCCGGCGGCCGGCCACGTGCGCTTCGACGGCCAGGACCTGCACTCGGGCGCCGAGGCGCCGCGCGCCGCCCTGCGTCGCCGCTTCGGCATCATGTTCCAGGCCGGCGCGCTGTGGAGCTCGATGACGCTGGGCGAGAACCTGATGCTGCCGCTGCGCCTGTTCACCACGCTCGACGCGGCCGAGAGCGAACGCCGGTCGCGGTTCAAGCTGGCGCTGGTGGGGCTCGACGGCGGCTTCGACCTGCTGCCGTCCCAGCTCTCGGGCGGCATGCGCAAGCGCGCCGCGCTGGCCCGTTCGCTGGCGCTCGATCCCGAACTGCTGATGCTCGACGAGCCGGGCTCGGGCCTCGATCCGCTGAACGCCGCGCGGCTCGACGAACTGGTCCTGCACTTGAGGCACTATCTGGGCACGACCGTGGTGATGGTCACGCACGAGATCGCCAGCGTGTTCGCCGTCGCCGACCGCGCCCTCTACCTCGACCCCCAGGAACGCCGCATGACTGCCATCGGTCCACCGCAGGAGCTGCTCGAGCACGGGCCGGCCGCGGTGCGCGCGTTCTTCGGCCGGACCCCGGCGGCATGAGACCCATCGCCTGGCGGGTCGGCGTGTTCGCGCTGCTGGGCGGTGCGCTGCTGGTGGCGGCCATCGTCGGCAGCACGCGCTGGTTCGCGGCCACCGAGGTCGCGCGCATGCGCTTCGACACCTCCGTGTTCGGCCTGCAGGTGGGTGCGCCGGTGGTCTTCCGAGGCGTGCGTGTCGGTCAGGTGACCGAGTTCGGACTGGCCCCGCTGGGCGCGGCCGGTGTGGCCGTGCCGGTGACGGCCGAGTTCGACCGCGCGCTGCTGAGCGAGCTGCTCGGCTCCGCGACGGCCGTGCCCGGTTCGCCGGTGGCCGAACTGGTGGCGCGCGGCTTGGTGGCGAGGCTGGGGATGCAGAGCCTGCTCACCGGCCAGCTCTACGTCGAGCTCGACATCGACCCGACCCGTGCCGCGACCGCCGTGACGGCGGCCGGCCCGGGGGGCGTGCCGCTGATCCCGACCGAGCCGACGCGGCTGCAGACGCTGCAGGCCCAGCTGGAGGGGATGGATCTGGCTCAGATCGGCCAGGATCTGGCCGTGCTGGCGCGTTCCGCCCGCCAGCTGATGGCGGGTCCGGAACCCGAGCGGATGCTGGCGCGCGCGGCCGATGCGGCCCTGGCGCTCGAGCGCCTGACGCAGCGCCTGGAGCGCGAGATCGAACCGCTCGGCAACTCGGCGCGCAGCACGCTCGCCGGCACGCAGCGCGCGCTCGCGCAGGTGGGCGCGGGGGCGCACCAGCTCGGCGAGGCCGCCAGCGCGGTGCAGGGGGCCGCCAACGCCGTGCAGGGACAGGTGCGCGACGTGGCGCGGAGCCTGCAGCCGCTCGGCGTCCAGATCCAGCGCGCCGCCGAAGAGCTGGCACTGACCGCGACCACGCTGCGCGAAGCATCGGCCGGCGACTCGAACCTGCGTCTGGGTACCGAGCGGGCCTTGCAGGACGTCTCGCGCGCGGCGCGCGCGCTGCGGGAGTTCAGCGAGAGCCTCGAAGCCCACCCCGACATGCTGCTGCGCGGCCGCGGCGCAGCGCCGTCCGCGCCCTGAGCACCGACCGGAACCCGACCATGCCGACCCGCCGCCGCCTCCTGTGCGCCACCCTGTCCGGCACGGCGACGCTGGTGCTGGGAGGCTGTGCCGGTGGCAGCCTGCCGCCGCCGCCGCGCTGGGTGCGCATGCCGACCGACGCGCAGGGTCCGGCGGCGGCCCCCTCGGCCGCGGTGTCCGGAGTCTGGCAGCTGATGGCGCCGGTGCAGCTGCCCGGCCATCTCGATCGCGACACGCTGCTCGTGCCGCAGGGCGCAGCCGGGCTGCAGGGTCTGGGCGGGGCGCGCTGGGCCGAGCCCCTGCGCGATGCCGTGCCGCGCCTGCTGCGCCAGGACCTCGAGCGCGCGTTCGGCGTGCCGGTGTGGACCACGCCGCTGCCGCCGGGCGTGCGCCCGACGCGACAGCTGCGCATCGAGATGACGGCGTTCGACGTGATGCCCGAGCAGCGCGGCGTGACCCTGGCGGCGCGCTGGATCCTGGCCGACACCCAGGGCGGGTCTCGGCCGTCCGTGTTCGATGCACGGTTCGACACCCTCGCCGGCGGCAGCGATGCCGATTCGCTGGTGCTGGCGCACCGTCAGGCGCTGGCCGAGCTGAGCCGGCGCATCCTGGTCAGCGTGCTCGGGGGCTGATCCGGGTCGTCGGCGAGCAGCGGTCCGGTCCGTGCGCGACGCCCCCGCACGCAGGGGCCGCGCCCGCGATCAGTACCCCCGGAGCCGGTTGTACTGGGCGACCTGCTCGGGGCTCAGCACCTCCATCATCGCGAGGTGGTACCGGAGGTGGGATTCGCGCAGCCGGCCCTGTGCCGCGGCCGCCTTGGCGGTCGCCGCGGACAGGCTCTCCGGCGCGACGCGCCGGTCCCTGAAGAGACGATCCAGCTCCCGCTCGGCGGCGATGGTCGCTTCGCCGAGCGCCTTGGCTTCCTGCTGCATGGTGTCGAACAGCCGCTGGGTCTTCGAACGCTGCTCGGGGCTCAGCCGCAAGGGCTCGGCCAGTTCCAGCGCGTGGGCCGGTCCGGGATACCCGTTCAGTTCCGCAGGCAGTGCCAGCGACATGCCGCGGCCCGCGCGCAGGTCCGAGATCTGCTGCTCCGACAAGGCCTTGATGTCGCGCTTCTGGAGGCCGGCGTAGGGGGCATGCTGCCCATGCCCCGCCGCCGGGTCGTGCGAGGCGTGCGCACCGTGCTGCGGGGCACTCGCGCAGGCGCCGAGCACGGAGACGCAGACTGCCAGGAGGGGGAGACGTGCGGTTCGTCGGTTGTTCATGAGCGTGCCCGTTTTGGAAAGGTGTCGCATGCGGAACGCAGGGGTGCCACCGGCTGAGTGACGCCCGTCCATGCGGCCGCCGCACCGCGCATGGCGCAGCGGACCCCGAAGCGGTGCCGAGCAGCCGACAGCGGTCGAGCGATGAGGGGTGGTGGCCAAGGGCGGAATCGAACCACCGACACGCGGATTTTCAATCCGCTGCTCTACCAACTGAGCTACTTGGCCGTGCCGTCGAGGACAGCGGCCCGGCTGACGCCAGGCAAGGCCGCGCAGTATATCGGATGAACCCGGAGCGGACAAACCGCCCGCGGGCCGGTTGCCGGCGCCGCCTATAATCGGTCGATGCGTGCAGCTGAAGTGTCCTTCGACGTCGTCGTGGTCGGCCGCGGTGCGGTCGGCGCCGCCGCCGCCCTCGGCCTGGCCCAGGCGGGGCAGCGGGTCGGCTGGGTCGGCCCCGCCGCCCGGCCCGGCGCGGCCGCCACCGACATGGAGGGCTGGGACTCGCGCGTCTTCGCGCTGTCCCCCGGCACCCGCGATCTGCTGCGCACGCTGCGAGTGTGGGACGCCATGCCCGCGGCCCGCATCGCACCGGTCTACGACATGCGGGTCTACGGCGGCGCGCAGGCCGACGCGCCCGAACTGCATCTCGATGCCTACTCGGGCCGGGTCGACGCGCTGGCCTGGATCGTCGAGAACCGCACGCTGGTGCGCACCCTCGACGCGGCCCTCGGGTTCGCCGGTGTCACCTCGATCGACGACGCGGTGACCGCGCTGAGCGTGGAGGACGGACCGCAGGGCCGCGCGACGCTCGAGCTCGCCTCGGGCCGGGCCATCGCCGCGAAGCTGGTGGTCGCCGCCGACGGCGCCGACTCCACGCTGCGCACGCTCGCGGGCATCGAGCCCCGGGTGCGCGACTACGGGCAGCGCGGCGTCGTCGCCAACTTCGACACCGCGCTGCCGCACGGGGACACCGCCTTCCAGTGGCTCGGCGAGCAGCTCGGCATCCTCGCGCTGCTGCCGCTGCCCGCCGGGTCGTCCGAGCGCGGCCGCGCGAGCATGGTCTGGTCGGCGCCCGACGCGCTCGCCGACGAACTGCTCGCGCTGTCTCCCGAGGCGCTCGCCGAGCGCGTCGCCGAGGCGTCGCACCGCACGCTCGGCACCCTGACCACCATCACGCCGGCGCAGTCCTTCCCGCTGCGCCTCGTCAAGGTCCCGCGCCTGATCGCGCCGCGCATGGTGCTGGTCGGCGACGCCGCCCATGCCATGCATCCGCTGGCCGGCCAGGGCATGAACGTCGGGTTCGGCGACGTCGCGGTGCTGCTCGAGGTCCTGCAGGGTCGCGAGCCCTTCCGCGAGCTCGGCGATCCGCTGCTGTGGCGGCGCTACGAGCGCGCGCGCCGCGAGGCGGTGTCGCTGATGCAGGACGCCACCGACGGCATCAAGCGCGCGTTCGGTCCCCTGCCCGGTCCGCTCGTCGGACTGCGCGACCTGGGCTGGCGCACCGTGGCAAGGTCCGACTGGCTCCGGCGGCGGATGATCGCCCAGGCCGCTCGATGACCGCCGCCCCATTTCAGGGACCCGCCGCCGGCGGACGTCCCACCCGAGGAACGACGATGTATCCGACCCTTTCGACGCGCCTGCGTCGCGCCGCCACGGCCGCGTTCGCCGCCGCCCTCGTCGCCGGCACTCCGGCCCTCGCCCTGGCGCAGGGCGCGGCTCCGGCCCCGGCCGCCCCTGCGGTGGCGGCTGCCGCCACGGCCGATCCGGCCGCCGCCGTGCGTGCCGGCGTCGAATCCTGGCTGCAGGGCCGCTTCAAGGTCGACGCGGTGCGCCGCTCGCCCGTCCCCGGCATCTGGGAGGTGCAGATCGGCACCGACCTGATCTACGTCGACGAGAAGGGCCAGCACGGCTTCGTCGAGGGCCAGCTGATCGAGCTCCGCTCGAACAAGAACCTGACCCAGGAGCGGATCGACGAGATCACCGCGGTCAACTTCAAGGACCTGCCGCTGGCCTGGGCCATCAAGCAGGTCAACGGCAAGGGCACCCGTCAGGTCGCGGTCTTCGAGGACCCGAACTGCGGCCACTGCCGCAACCTGCGCCGCGACCTGCTCGCCGTGCCGGACGTCACCATCTACACCTTCACGCTGCCGATCCTCGCGGCCGACTCGAAGACCAAGGCCGTGCAGGCCTGGTGCGCGCCCGACCGCCTGAAGGCCTGGAACGACCTGATGCTCCAGGGCAAGGTGCCCGACAACAAGGGCACCTGCGACAACCCGATCGAGAAGGTCGCCGAGCTCGGCCGCAAGCTCAAGGTCACCGGCACGCCGACGCTGTTCTTCATGAACGGCAAGCGGCTGCCGGGCGGCGTGCCCGCCGCGCGGCTGAACAAGCTGATCGACGAGAACTCGAAGGCGTCCTGATCCGGCCGGGCTACCCGCGCGCCGAGCGGCTCGCCGCGTACTGCGCGCGGAACCGCTCGACGCGCTCGGCCACGGCGCACACGTCGCCGACGCCGCCCGCGCCCTGGCCGGCGCTCCACGCGCCGCCGCCCCAGCCCGTGACCTCCACCGACGGCCGCCCGGCCGGCCGGTCGCGCTCGTCGAGGACGCCCAGCTCGCGCAGGCGCGTCCGCACGAAGCTCGCCGGGATCCCGGTCACCGCGTCGGTCACCAGGATGTCGTCGGCGCCTGCGGCCACCACGCCGTCCCGGTAGGCGGCATCGGCCAGGCTCTCGTGCGTCGCGATGAACGGCGTGCCGACGTAGCCGAGGTCCGCACCCGCCACCTCGAGCGCATGCAGCTGCCGACCCTCCGTGAGGCCGCCCGCGACCGCCACCAGCCCGTCGAAGAAGCGGCGCACCTCGGCCACGAACACGAACGGGTTCAGCCAGCCGGTGTTGCCGCCCGCGCCCGCGGTCAGCAGCACCAGCCCGTCCACGCCGGCCTGCACCGCACGCCGCGCATGCCGCACCGTCGCGACGTCGGCCAGCACGAGGCCGCCGTAGGCGTGCACCGGTGCCACCAGCTCGTCGGGCGCGCCGACCGAGGCGATCACCACCGGCACGCGATGGCGCAGCACCGCGTCGAGGTCCGCATCGCGCCGCGGGTTGGACTTGTGCAGAATCAGGTTCGCGGCCGGCAGGCCCGGCGCGCCGGCGCAGTCGCGCAGGATGCGCTCCAGCCAGGCGTCCAGCCCGTCCGGCTCGCGCGCGTTGAGCGTCGGGAACGCGCCGACGATGCCGGCGCGGGCCGCGGCGATCACCAGCTCGGGCGACGAGACACGGAACATCGGGGCCGCGACCAGCGGCACCCGCAGACGGGAGACCAGGGGATGCATGGCGAACGGGTGAGGCTGGATCGGGACGGCGAGCATATCGCGGTCGTGACGATGGTGAACGATGCGGGCGGCTGCCTCGACGACGCGAGCGAGCGCGAGCTCGCCGCCGCGCTCGATGCGATCGACGCCGATGCGACGCTGCGTGCGGTGGTGGTGACCGGGACCGGGCAGGGCGTGTTCGTGCGGCACTACGACGTGCGCACCCTCGAGGCGCGCGGCCGCAGACTCGCCGCCCGCGGTCTGGTGTTCTCGACGGACCGGCCGGTGCCCGAGTCGCCGTACCTGCACTGCCTGCGCCGCATCGAGTCCCATCGGCTGCCGTTCGTGGCCGCGATCGACGGCGTGGCGATGGGCGGCGGATTCGAGCTCGCGCTCGCCTGCGACCTGCGCCTGGCGCAGGCAGGCGACTATCCGATCGGCCTGCCCGAGGTGAACATCGGGCTGCTGCCCGGCGCCGGCGGCACGCAGCGCCTCGCGCGGCTGGTGGGGCCGGGCGTGGCGATGCGCTCGCTGCTGCTCGGTCGGACCTGGTCGCCGGCGCGCGCCGCCGAGCTCGGCCTGGTCGACGAGGTGGTCGACGGGCCCGTGCGGCCCGCGGCACTCGACCTCGCCCGCGAACTCGCGGCGCGGCATCCCCGCGCCGTCTCGCACGTCAAGCGGCTGGTGCGCATGGCGGGCTCGCAGGGCCTGGCCGACGGGCTCGCCGCCGAGCGCACGCTGTTCTGCGACCTGCTGGTGGATGCCGACTCGATCGCGCTGATGGCCCGCATGAACGCGGGCGATCTGCCGATCACCGGGCCGAGCCGGGGATAGCGCGCGAGGCGGCGTACCCGGGGCGTCTCGACGATCGAGGCGCCCCGCCTCGCGCGGCGATCAGCGCGTCGGCGCCTGCGCCGGCGCCGGCGGCGTCTCGCCGCGCGGCCACAGCATCCACATCCGGCCGCGGTGGCGCATCTCGCCGGCTGCCCGCTCCGCGTCGGGCCCGTAGCCCCAGAAGTAGTCGGCCCGGATGCTCCCGGTGATCGCGCCGCCGGTGTCCTGCGCGGCCATCGCACGCTGCAGCGGCCGGCCGTCGACCGGGTGCACGGTGTCGAGCCAAACCAGCGTCGCCAGCGGCACCACCGAGCGGTCCACCGCGAGCGATCGCTGCGGCGTCAGCGGCACGCCGAGCGAGCCCGGCGGCCCAGCCTCGGGCTCGCCGGGTGGCGCCGGTGGCGGCACGGGCAGTTCGCGGAAGAACACCATGCTCGGGTTCGTGCGCATCACCTCCGCGGCCTGCGCGGGATGCTCGCGCAGCCAGCGGCGGATCGTCGGCGCGCTGACCTCGTCGGAGCGCAGCGCGCCGCGGTCGACCAGCGAACGCCCGATCGCCCGGTACGGATGGCCGTTCTGGTCGGCATAGCCCACGCGCAGCACGGTGCCGTCGCGCAGGCGCACGCGCCCGGAGCCCTGGATCTCGAGGAAGAAGGCGTCCACCGGGTCGTCGACCCACAGCAGTTCGCTGCCGGAGATCGGCTGCGCGGTCTCGATGTCGGTGCGGCTGTGGTACGGCACCACGCGATTGCCCTGCACGCGACCGCGCAGCCGCATGCCGGCGAGCCGCGGCTCGACGCCGGCGAGATCGATGGTCAGCAGGTCGGCCGGGCGCGCGTACAGCGGCGCCTGGCGCGCCGATTCGCGCGTGCGGCTGCCCGTGAGCAGCGGCTCGTAGTAGCCGGTCAGCAGACCCTCGGTGCCGCCGCGCGCGTCGCGCAGCGGCCAGGCCTCGAAGCGCGCGGCGAGCCAGCCGCGCAGCGCCTCCGGGCGCGGCATCGCGTCGGACGCCGGGCGGGGCAGCGCCGCGAATTCCGCGCACAGGCGCGGCCACGGTCCCGGCGGCGTGCGCATCGTGCATTGCCGCACGATCGCCGCGCCCAGCCCGTCGAGCCGGTCGGCCTGCCATCCGGGCAGGGAGGTCGGATCGACCGGGCGCGTCGCAGCCGCGCCGTCAGCGGGCCCCGGCGCGGGGAGCGCGGGCGAGGGGGCGGGCGACGTACCGGGCGGCGGCGCAGGGCGGGGGCGAGAGACCGGTGGCGCGGAGGCGCATCCGACGGCCGAGACGATCGCGCAGGCTATGATCGCCCGCAGCGAAAGGGAACGTGTCATGTGGGTGATCTACCTGGAGGCCGGTGTCGCGGTCAGCCTCGTGCTGTTCATCGTCTGGTGGACGATGCGCGGCAAGAAGTGAGGCAGCCCGAATGCTAACGCGATCGGGCGCCGCGGGCCGGCCGCCTCAATGCAGCGTGCGCGGCATCGACAGCTCGAACTCGGCGATCGGCGCATCGAAGCGCGTGCCGTCCTCGGCCACGAAGAAGTAGCTGCCGTGCATGCGGCCCGACGGCGTGTCGATCTGGCTGCCGCTCGTGTATTCGAACGACTGGCCCGGCCGCAGCAGCGGCTGATGGCCGACCACGCCCAGCCCCTTGACCTCCTTGGTGCGTCCGTTGCCGTCCTCGATCACCCAGTGCCGGCTGATCAGCTGCGACGGCACGTCGCCCGCATTGGTGATCGTCACGGTGTACGCGAAGGCGTAGACACCCTGCTCGGGGTTCGACTGCTCAGGCAGGTAGCGGCTCTGCGATGCGATCCGGACGGCGTATTTCTTCTCGGCGGCCACGTTGTGCTCTCCCCGTACAATCCCGATTCTAGTGAATCGTGACCGGACCACGGACAAGACCATGAGGATCGCTCCCAGCATCCTGTCGGCGGACTTCGCACGGCTCGGCGAGGAGGTTCGGGCGCTGCAGGCCGCCGGTGCCGACCTCGTCCACGTCGACGTGATGGACAACCACTACGTGCCCAACCTGACCATCGGCCCGATGGTCTGCAAGGCGATCCGCCCGCACGTCACCATCCCGATCGACGTCCACCTGATGGTCGAGCCGGTCGACGCGGTCGCGCTGGAGTTCGCCAAGGCGGGCGCCGACCTCATCACCTTCCACCCCGAGGCCTCGCGCCACGTCGACCGCACGCTGCAGGCGATCCGGGACGCGGGCTGCAAGGCGGGCCTGGTCCTGAACCCGGCCACGCCGGTCGCCTGGCTCGACCACGTCATGGACCGGCTCGACATGGTGCTGCTGATGTCGGTCAACCCGGGCTACGGCGGCCAGAGCTTCATCGATTCGTCGCTCGCCAAGCTGCGCGAGGTGCGCCGCCGCATCGACGCGCACGTGGCCGCGGGCGGCCGGCCGATCTGGCTCGAGATCGACGGCGGCGTGAAGGTCGACAACATCGGCGCGATCGCCGCCGCCGGCGCGGACACCTTCGTCGCCGGCTCGGCGGTGTTCGGCTCGCCCGACCCCGACGGCGGATACCGCGGCGTGATCGCCCGGCTGCGCGACGCCGCCGTCACCGGCGCCGCCCGATGACGCCGGGCACGCCGCGGATCCGCGCGCGTGCCGTGGTCATCGACCTCGACGGCACGCTGCTCGACACCGTTCCCGACCTCGCGGCGGCGGTCAACGCGATGCGTGCCGAACTCGGCCGCCCGCCGTTGCCGGTCGACACCGTGGCCACCTATGTCGG
>Ga0105105_10000626_pt1 | contig 15769 bp, 16 predicted proteins | sample PPLLaktember2015_4_FD_79108 | JGI IMG/M metagenome (GOLD analysis project Ga0105105, IMG submission 79108) | Freshwater sediment microbial communities from Prairie Pothole Lake near Jamestown, North Dakota, USA - PPLs Lake P8 Core (1) Depth... | ecosystem: Environmental > Aquatic > Freshwater >... | reverse complement strand
TGCTGCTTATGCTGGTAAGCCTGTTATTGGTTTTCCAATGCAATTCGAACAACACCTTCATCTAGAAAAAATGGTTGGGCATGGTGCCGGTTTAATGTTATCAAAAAAATATTATAAAGAAAAAAATTTACTCGAAGCCATCACCAAAATATTTGACAATTATGATGAATATTTAACTAATGCTAAGAAACTTGCTAAAAAGATTCCTATGCCCGAGGGCGACAGAAATTCGGCGCTAAGACTCGTTGATATCTTAAAACAATATAAAAACAATCAAAAATAAGTTATTTATTATCTAACATCATAATGAAGGACGACAGATTGCAATGAATTATCAGAATACTGATCCCAATCGAAAAATTGAGATAGGTATACTGGAGGTACGCCGCCATATACCTATAATATACTCATTTAGCAAGATTTTCAAAACAAAAGATACAAATGTTACCATATTTACTACAAAAGAACTTTTATCGCAACTAACCAACTATCTAAAAGATACAAAAGAGTATAACATCGTACTTAAAGAAGATAATGAAACAATATATTCATTTATAAGGCGCGTCAAAAAAATTTGTGATCAAAAAATCGATTTATTATTTGTTAACACCATCCATGAAACTGTGTTGGATATTATATGTTATCTAAAATTTCGCCCAAAATCCAAGACTGTTATTCTAGTTCATCATGTAAACGCTTGGTTAAAGCCACAGCTAGTATGCAAAATACTACATCCTATCCGAACTTTTGACACGAACATGAGCTCTGTTTTAATCCATGCATTTATATTTCCAAAATTTGATGCAATCAACGTTATTTATCACCCGCTAAAAGATTACATAAAAACACATACTAACTATGACCAAGAAATATTTACACTCCCCACATCAATATTCGATAAAACTACGTTAACATCAGATTCAAACGATAACGAAGCAATTAAAATTGTAATACCTGGTCTCATCCAGGAACACCGCAAAGATTACGATGTTGTTTTTACGGCTTTCTCATCACTTTTCAAACAACACAAAAATAAAATCAAATTGATTATACCTGGTTTGCCTGTGGGATTATATGGTAAACGTATCTATGAGAAATTCAAAAACTTACGTGATGAAGGATACGATATTGTAATTTTTGGCAAATACGTCCCAGATGACATATTTGGTAAACTGCTAACTGAAAGTGATATTATTCTTGCTCCAATAAAAATTAAAACCAGAGCTGATAACGACATAGAAGAGGAATATGGTAAAACTGTTGGCAGCGGCGTAATATTCAATGCCATACAATATGCAAAACCTATAATTGTTCCATATGAATTCAATATGTTACCTGAGCTGAAAAGTAGTACATTGACCTATAAAAACCCGGGAGAACTAGAGAACATCATAAATACGATTCTTTCAGATTATGAGAACCTCAAAAAACTAAAACAAGAAGCATTAGTAAACGCAGAAAAATTCTCACTTGATACTCTCCAAAATTATTTCGAACAGAACGTATTATCCTGGGTTAAAAAAGAATAAGAAGTTACATTGTACATCTATACTCTTAATCTGAATTGTCACAATCTAAATTTTTAAATTATCTTTGAGTTTTTTTATTTTTTGTTTTTCAGAATCTGACAAGGTTTGCTTGACGGGCGAATATTTATCCCAATCAACTGTTTCCAACGAAGGTTTCTCAACGAAAATATAATCATGAACTTTACCGTCTACATCGTTTGGCACAGGAAGATCTAGAGTAGCAAATACTGTCGGTAAAACATCCATAACATTTGCATTTTTAATTGTAACATTTGATTTGATGTTATTGCCATGAGCAAAAAAAACACCATATTTAGCATGATCACCAGAGCGACCAGCAGAATCATCACTAAAAGCAACCGGCAATATCCGTTTCTTTGTTTTTTTCCATCTGCTTAAAACATTGGGTGTCCGTATCCATTCCGCGGCTGTAACCCCTTTTTTAACATCAATTACTAAATCGGGCGGATCTTTTGCTTTCTCACCATATACCTCATCACATCTGTATATTTTTTCAACAAGGTGCTCTTTCGTATCCGGATGTTGTAATTTTTCAAATAACGTCTGAATTTCTTTACAAAGACGATTATATTCATCTGGATCTACTATTCCTTCTGAAAATCTGCCTTTTCGACATATTCTAATGCCGCGTCCATCTGCTGTTGAAAATGCTTTAGTCTTGGAAAAATCAATAAGTTTTTGTTTAGATGAACTTGAAAAAAGAATTTTTTTTATAAACTTAATTTTTTTTATTGTTTTAGGTGGGATAATTCGCAATATTGAACTTATTATTTTAAAAACTAGATAATCAAAAATAGATGTAGGATTCTGTGATAAATCTTGCTTCGGTACCAACAATCCAGCATTATACAATACATTATCAGGGTACAAAATTGTTTTGATTTCCTCAAAACCATGATCAGATACCACAAAAAATACAGCATCTGAAAAATTTTCAACCATGGTGCCGATAAGTTCGTCTACTTTTTGATAGCAACTTAGTAACAAATCCTTTCTTTTATAAAGAAAATGCTGTGCAGTATCTGTGCCTCTGATAACAACCATTGTTAAATCCCAGTCGCTTTCCTTCATAAGATTAATTGTTACACTAACATGTGAAATCATCTGATCTATAATCTGATTCAACAATCTTTCAGGCGCATATTTCGCCATGTAAGAACGGGGAAAATCATCTACCCATAACTGCTCTAACTCAAATATGCCCAAGTCCTCTTTTGTTAGTCTATCTTTTACAGTTTTCGGATAAGTAAAATTTGATTCATCAGATGGTGTAAGTAACCCTGTGATCATAACGCCATCGATTTTCTCTGGCGGGTATGTATTGGGAACATTTACTATTATACTATTTAGCCCAATGCTTGTTAAATAATTCCACAGCGCAGGAACCTTTCTGCTAGATGAGGTTATGAGATGTGATTCTAAGGATGATGTACTCTCAAAACCATAAATGCCATGTTTACCTGGATTACAACCAGTAATTATAGAAGCCCATGCAGGTGCACTAAATGGCGGTATAGTGGATTCAAGCGAACCGTATGTCCCATCTTGTTTAATTTTTTGTAAATGTGGAAGTTTACCTTCTTTCATCCACAACTCCAATAGATCTGGTGTTGCACCGTCAACGCCAATTATTACAACCTTCTTTTTCATAAGACCCTTATTGCATCATTAAATATGCAAGGTTTATAAGAATTACTTTTTTGAACATTGTCTCCAATGTAGTTACTTTTACTTTAAATCACTAAAAATATTAATATGATATGTTAATAACTTATCTAGTAAGTCGTGAAGTTTACTATGAACATAAATTGCAAAACCTTTGATTTAGACTATCCATACAATGACAGACTTAAAGATGTGTCGTTCCAACCCGTCTTCATAATGGGTCTACAAAGATCCGGTACAAGTATTTTATACAAAATACTCGCTACTACACAACTCTTTAACCCCATAACTGCGTATCACATAATTAAATACCCTGAACTTCTTTATAATCATATAAATAATGGAGAACTAAAAGTAAAAAACGATTTGTTAGAATTTTTGAAATCTAATTCTCAGACAGATAGAAGTATAGACAAATTGAAGATAACACCTGACTTCCCTGAGGAATACGGATTCTTACTTGGCCAAAAAACCAAATATTCGAATCTTAATGATAAAAATCTTCATGTTTTCATTGATTTATGCAAAAAAATTCAATTTATATCTGGCAACAATAAACCTCTTCTATTAAAAAACCCGTGGGATTTCTCAAATTTCTTATATATTAAACAGGTTTTTCCAAATGCAAAATTTATATTCATACATAGAAACCCACTTAAAACACTTAATTCACAAATAAATGCGATGAGAACACTGCTCCGTGATAAAAGCGCTTATATGGCGATGCTTTCCCCGTGGTATAATAAACTATTTTATCATAAATTGCATCTTTATTACTATAAATTTTTGTACTCCCATAATTTACCAATTCGATCAATTCAAACATTAAGGAGAATGACAAAAACCACTAACCAATTTTTAGAAAACATAAATAATCTTGAAGAAACAGATTATATAAGCATAACATATGAAAACCTATGCAAACAACCAGAGACAATTATAACAAATATTCTGAAATTTTTAGAAATGCCTTTGCCAGAATACGTCAACTACCAAGAATATATAAAACCTAGAAAAACAGAAGAATTAAATGAAATTCGTAAGATTAAAAAAACCACTCTTAAAAAACTCCACTCGTATATTTCATATTGCGGCTATTCGGAAGAAGAAATAATTAATTTAAACTAAAAATTTGCATCAATCCATCGCATCTTTTATAGAAATAATTGATGCATGTGCTCGCGAGTCTTCTGCGGTACACAAATACAGATAATCTGAAATATTGTATTTTTCAATTATGACTGTTTGGTTAAAGCCCCCATATGGAAATAGATCGCCAGAAACATAAACATCTTCACGAATCGGCATATTATGACTTGAAACTGCAGGATATTTAGAAAACAGTATATTTTCACCAAACAGCTCAATATGAATTGTATCGTTTAATTGTTCTAGAGTATAATTAACCGAATAGGGTTGATTAGCGTTTTGAACAACAAACTGGCTTATCTGAATGATTCTCCAGTTTTTCTCGCCATATTTAATATGAAGTAAGCCTTTTAGAGAATAAGGTGGAATGCCAGTTGAGTAACCTTCCCCTAGCACTCCGCCAAAACCGCAGACTGCATAGATTGTGGCATTCTCAGGTATTTCGGCAGCAGAATCGATTATCTCGGATACCAAAATTTCTTTTGCATTTCCGCTTACAGTATAATTTATGTAACTGGTGAAAATTGGAGAAGCAATGACGCAGTATATTATGAATATAATCACAATAATTTTTTTCAAATTAACCTTAAAAAGTTTTTCTTGTTTAAAATACCATGTCGAGATGAGAACAGCAGCGGGTGGCATAACTAAAAAAGCATAATACGAATTGAATTTTCCGTAAAAAACAAAAAAAGAAAAATAAGCTATGATCCAAAATAAAAGAAAACTAAATTTTGTAAAATATTTTTCAAGATAATGAAAATTAAACAATTGCCTGATTTTGATTCTTAAGCTTAGTATATGCATGACAAAAAATAAGATAAAAATTAAAGTTATCACTGTTATAAAGATCCAACTTAAGCCAATACTTTCACCCCCATTTAGTGTTAACTCAAAGTTATCTAGACCTAAAACATCAACCGGATAAATTAACGACTTAAAAAAAACAGTAGCTGCCGTTATTCTATCAAATATCATAGCAGAAATACTCTTCCCGGCGAGGCTCATTCCCCTGGCACCATAACTTCCAAGAAAGATAAATACTAAACTAAAATAAAAAACAACACTGGCAAAATATGGTGAAATAGTATAAATCAATTTTTTCAAATTTAGCTGTTTGTTTTTTTCCTTCAGAATAATATAAAATAAAACTAACAAAGGCATCATAACAAATCCAATTTCTTTAGAGCCTACTACTAAAAAAGCTGAAATAACGCCAAAAATCTGCCATTTTTTATCTTTTGTATCCAAATATCGGTCAAGAAATAATATAGTTAAAATAATGAAAACTGCCACCAACATCTCTGCCCTAAATTCTGCTACTGGCACGATGTACATATTTAATGGATAAAGACCAAAAATAAAACTACTAAGAAAAGCAAGTTTTTTATCTTTGAATATTTCTCTAACAAAGATGTAAACCAAAAAAATTGCAAATATGAAAATAAAATAATTTGTGAATTGATACATAAAGGGATTTAATCCGCTTATTGTATAGTCTAAATAAATGGTGAAAGCATCAACCGGTCTGTACCAGTTGTCACCAAGGAAATTTTGTGATAAAGGTGCGGCTAAAGCATCCTTTAAATTTGTGTTTCCAGCTACTTGTGCAAAAAAATCTTCACCAGTATATTTGTAACTAAGTATATTCGAGTAAACCAATGAAACAACAAATAATAAAGATAAAACTAATAATATTTCACCTTTTTTAGTTTCAAATAAAAAGGATAACATGTTTTTGATTTTTCTCGTAATCATTTGTGTCCTTGCTCTAATAAATATCAATATTAATCTAGTTTTTGGAGAGTATATTGTAAAATAAATTTATGATTTATTCTTATTAATCGGTTTACTAATTAATAAAATCCCCTGATTTTAATGTAATTTTAACGCAAAGTTTATATATGGATATAAAAAACTAGGGTGGCATCCTAAAATCTTAAAAAGTGATTTTAATGAAAACGAAATGGTGGGCAATAGCTTTGATGATTCCTTGTACAATTTTTACTTCTTCAGGGCAGATATTTTATAAAATGGCTACAAATACTATTAGTCTGGAGATATCTTCTATTATATTCAATCTGCCTCTTATCGCTGGTTTAGTCAGTTATGGAATCGGATTAGTTTTACTTATTATTGCTTTCAGAGGAGGGGAATTGAGTGTTCTTTATCCAATAATTGCTACGGGTTATATTTGGGTGAGTTTGGCTTCGTCTTATATTTTTGAAACAGATTTCATGACTTTTGAGAAATGGATTGGAGTGGTGGTCATTATAATTGGTGTATCCTTAATTGGGTTGGGGGCAAAAAAATGACTCAACTTTGGTCGATAGTTTTAGTGTTATCTGCTGCTGTACTTGGAGCACTAGGTCAATTAAACTTCAAGCTTGGCTCAGATAAATTATCACTGAAAATAAAAGATTTAATCAGAAATAAGTATCTTTTGATTGGCGTGGTTTTATATGGAATTAGTGCAGTGATGTTTATTTTAGCTTTAAAAGGTGGGGAATTAAGTGTTCTTTATCCTTTGGTTGCTACCAGTTATATTTGGACTACGTTGCTCGCTAAAAAAGTTTTAAAAGAGAATATTAACGTATACAAATGGTCTGGTGTAGCCCTTATACTCATCGGTGCAATCTTTATAATATAAAAAAGACTTGAGAGGCATTAAATGAAAGATATAAGCATTATAATACCCTGTTTTAATGAAGAAGAAAACGTTAAAAGAATACCGGTTGAGTTAATCCAGGAATTAAATAAATTAAAACTTGATTACGAGATCGTTACAGTAAATGATGGTAGTACCGACAATACTTTTGAGGAACTAGAAAAAATACAAAAAATCCATCCGATGTTAAAAATAGTGAATCATCAAAAAAATAAAGGCCTTGCAGCAGCTATTAAAACTGGTATAGATAATGCAACAGGTGAACTAACAGTCACACTTGATGCCGATTTTACTTTTCATCCGAAGCAGATAAAAAATTTATTGGATAGATTCAAACAAGGTGATGTTGATCTAGTGATTGGCAGCCCTACTCTTGGCAAGGGCTACTCGAAAGACATTCCAAGATATAGGATTTGGTTAAGCCGAATGGGAGGATTACTTTATCGGATAGCACTTGGTGAAAAAATTACAGCAGTGACACCTATTTTTAGACTGTATAAAACAAAAAAACTTAAAGAAATTGAATTAAACCCAAACTCATCGCCAAGAGGTGGATTTAGTATAAATGCTGAGATACTGGCAAAATTATTAATTAAAAAAATACGTGTAGCTGAAATACCTGCAGAATTAACAACCAGACAATATGGGGAATCCAAACTTAATAATTCAAAAGAGATAGTAACACAATTGATACTTGTTATGCGCATAGTCTGGTGGAGGATTACGAATAAATGAAAATCGCGATAATCCTTGGTACAAGACCAGAAATAATAAAATTATCTGGTATAATTAGAATATGCGAAGAAAGAAAATATGACTATCTTACTGTTCATACTGGCCAACATTACTCTTATAAAATGGATGAAGCATTTTTCAAAGATTTGGAATTGCCAGATGCAAAATACAACCTTGAAGTTGGTTCTGGAACACACGGAGCGCAAACAGCGAAAATATTGGAACGAATCGAAAAAGTTTTGTTAAAAGAAAAACCAGATGTTGTATTAGTACAAGGTGACACAAATACAGTGCTCGCAGGAGCAATAGCTGCATCAAAACTTGGAATAAAAGTTGGTCATGTTGAAGCGGGTTTGAGAAGTTATGATAGACGTATGCCTGAGGAAACAAACAGAATACTAACAGATCATATATCAGATTTTTTATTTTGTCCGACAGAAATTTCAAAAAAAACAGCTTTAAAAGAAAACATTGATAAAAATAAAATCTTCGTAACGGGTAACACAATAGTAGATGCAGTATTGCAGAACCAAAAAATCGCATCTAAAAAAAGTAAAATATTAGAGAAAATGAAATTAAAGAAAAACGAATATTTCCTTGTAACTGCCCATAGGCAAGAAAATGTGGATTTTAAAGAAAACTTAAAAAATCTTTTAGTTGCTTTTGATAGAATCTATAAAAAATACAAGATGCCAATAGTTTATCCAATGCATCCAAGAACAAAAAAAATGATTGAAAGCTTCAAACTTAAAATACCGAAAACAATCAATGTTGTCGAACCAGTTGGATTCCTTGATTTTCTGCAATTGGAAGCAAATGCTAGACTAATATTAACCGATTCCGGGGGCGTTCAGGAAGAAAGTTGTATATTAAAAATACCATGTGTTACTTTAAGGGAAAATACAGAGCGCCCAGAAACATTGGAGGTCGGTTCCAATATTCTTTCAGGCACAAGCCCTAATAGAATATTAAACTCTGTAGATATAATGATGAAGAAAAAAAGAGAATGGATGAACCCATTCGGTGATGGTAAAACAAGTAAACTCATACTTAAAATAATTAAAAGTACATAGTTTTAAACCCCAAACCTTATTTTTTTTAAATAGTTATGTTATGTTTTTTGTTTCTTGTTTCAAATAAGGATATAATTAATCCGTAGAAACCGGTAAGAACATCTGAAACAAGATGACCTGCTAAGGAGATAACTATAGCTTTTTCTGGAGCGACATTATAAATCCCAAATAGTACGACTAACGCTCCTTCTCTAAACCCAAGACCTGCTGAAGTTATAGGTATAAAAGAGATGATATTTGCTATAGCGTACAACATAAGGAAATCAAAATAAGGGACTTCAATGCCTAAAGGCACTCCAAGTAAATATATTTGTGAATATATCATTATCCATTCTGGTATGGCTATAAGAAAGGGAATAATCAGATATTTTAAATTTGGAAAATCGTGATAAAACGTATCTACGAAGCTAGTGAAATAGGATTTGAATTTTTTAGGAATTAAAATTTTGATTAAAAAATTCAGTGTTTTTTCCCCTCGTTCTTTCTTTAAAAAGTAAATATAAATAAGGATATCCGCAAGAAGTATTATGCATGCAATTGGTAAAGCCGCAGGTATCCTCTCTGCAATAAGAAAAGCACCTACGATCATGAAGATGTAAATGGGGAAAGTATGAACTGCTTCTTCGATAATTGTGTTAATAAAAAGTTTACCTACTGGTTGATTTGTTTTTTCTTTTAAATAAGGTATTCTCATTAATTGACCTATATAACCAGGTGTTACCGTGCCATAGAAATATCCAATTAGGAAGGCCTTCAATGAGGTTAAATAACTAACATTAATATTCTGTTTTTTAAGAATAATTTGCCAGGCCGTATTTCTAATTAATAATCTTGGTACAACGAGAATAGCAGATAAAAGAACATAAATTGGTGATATTTTCAAAAAGGTAGAGGCGATTTTAGCAGCACCAATATCAATAATTAGATAAACAAGTAAAACAACACCAATTAATGGCATTAACTTTTTAATAATTTTTATTGTGTTTTTTTTATCAAATTTTTTTCTTATGATTTTTGGTTTTTCTTTGACGGATTTTTTAATTTCAAAAATTGGATTACATTTAGCTGAAGTGCTAGTCTGAATGTTTTTATCCAGTGGTTGTTGTGTCAAGCATTTCATCTCCAAGAAAACTACGGATGCCTACTTTTACCATTATGTACATTGCAAAGCAAATAAACATATAAAATATTGTATATATCTGACATCAGAAACTTTTTAAAATAAACAATTATGAGGATGTTACTAAACATAGTTGTCACACCTATAATAAAATTGATTGGAGGCGATACTTGTGGTTTTGAAAATAAAGAACAACATCTATTGGGTCGGAAAAATTGATTGGGTTCTTAGAAAATTTCATGGAAACGAGCTCTCAACACATCGGGGATCAACATATAATTCATATCTTATAAAAGAAGAAAAAATTGCGCTTATAGATACAGTTTGGAATCCGTTTGCTAAAGAGTTTGTCCAAGAACTATCTAAAGAAATTGATTTGGGAAAGATTGATTATATAATAGCTAACCATGCAGAAAGTGATCACAGCGGTGCACTACCTGAAATCATGAATCTCATACCCGACACGCCTATTTATTGTACAGCAAATGGTGTTAAGTCTCTTAAAGGGCATTATCACCAAGATTGGGATTTCCATCCTGTAAAAACAGGTGATCGTATCTCTCTTGGAAAAAAGGAGTTGATTTTTGTTGAGGCACCCATGCTTCATTGGCCTGATAGCATGTTTACCTATTTGACCGGCGATAACGTACTTTTTAGTAATGATGCCTTTGGACAGCATTACGCATCTGAATTTATGTTTAATGACCTTGTAAATCAATCTGAGTTATACGCAGAAGCTATGAAATATTATGCAAATATTTTAACTCCATTTAGTCAATTAGTTAAAAAGAAAATTGAAGAAGTTCTCGCAATGAAATTAGCTGTTGATATTATTTGTCCTAGCCATGGTGTTATCTGGCGTGAAAACCCTAAACAGATTATTGAAAAATATTTGCAATGGGCGAATGATTACAAAGAAAACCAGATCACTATTTTATATGATACAATGTGGGATGGTACACGTGTTATGGCAGAAAATATTACCAAAGGAATAGTGGAAGCTGATAGTAAAGTAAATGTTAAACTTTTTAATACATCAAAAAGTGATAAGAACGATGTTATATTGGAGATTTTCAAGTCTAAAGCCGCACTAGTTGGTTCATCAACTATTAATCGTGGTATTCTAACGTCAATTGCATCAGTGTTGGAAGAAATAAAAGGACTTAGCTTCAAGAATAAAAAAGCTGCTGCATTTGGTTGCTATGGTTGGAGTGGAGAATCGGTAAAGATAATAACTGAAGATTTGAAAAAAGCCGGCTTCACTGTTGTGAATGACGGGCTAAAAACTTTGTGGAATCCAGATGAAAAAAGCAAAACAGCATGTATCGAATATGGAAAAAAATTGGCGGCAGAATTTAAATAAAAATTTCAGAAAAACCTATTGAAGAAAATTTCGTTTTATTTAATAAATTAAAAAATAGATTATATAAATATGAAGTTTGTTTACGGTTACAAGATTAAACATGAATATTTTAATTGCTTACGAATCAAAATATGGTAATGGGAAAAAATGTGTTGATTACCTTAAAGATGTTATTGGTAAAAAAGGTCATGATGCACGGTCTTTTTCTATACACGAAATACGACCAAAATCTCTTCCAAAAGCTGATTTATATATTTTTAGTTCACCAACTCATATGAGTGGCCCTACCTGGAAGATGAAGAGATTCCTGAAGAAGTTAGATATTGGTCGAACTGGTGCTAAATATTCTCTTATGATAACTCATATGGCTCCAGAGATTAATACACTTCAAGTCATGGAGGACATATTACAATCTAAAGGATTCAAAAAAAGTTCAGAGGATCTTAGAATCAAAGTAACTGGTATGAAGGGACCACTTGAGAGTGGTTATGAGAAAAAAATCGATGAATTTGTGAATACCCTCTTCAAATAAAAAATATTTTAGAAAATTTTTGGTATAATTCTCCACGGTACTTTTTGCATGTATTTTTTGTATTCCTCGCCGTACTGTTTGGTTAAAAGTTTCTCTTCGTCAATTATGCTCCAGATCATTATTGGTATTGCAATTATTGCGACGGACAATGCTAACATTGAATGGAAGAATAAGGCTAGTCCAAAACCGATGATTAGTAGAGATGTGTAGTGTGGGTGTCGTATATAACGGAAGATTCCATCGGTGACTAATTGCCCATTGTATGTTTTATGCCAGAATATCTCCCATTTAAAATAAACGAATGTTCCCAGTAAAAAAATTATTATGCCTATGATGATGCTCGCATTTTTATCGATTGGTATTTCCCAGAAACCATATATTGCTGTTAATGGTCCAGTTAATATTATTAGTAGTAGTGGGGCGTAATGAACAATAAAAAGTGCTCGCAGTTCCTTTGGTGGTTTGTAGTTTAACATCTTCCTCGGTTTTTTTATAAGAGTTTTATGCCGCCGTAGTCTATTGCTATATCTTGTGGTTTTAGTGTGTGTCTCGTGTTTCTCATTTTCATGATTGATAGTTTGCGTCTGTCCATAGTTGGGTCTAGGCTTAGAACTATGACACCATCTGCTAAAAACTCTGAGATGCCATCCCTGGAAAGAAGTTGTGAATTAGCTGGGAGCTCTGATGTTACCAATGAGGTTGAATCTATTGACTCTAATGCACCTATTATGTAGCGTAGGTGTAGTCGTCTGATCGGTAAATTGGTTTCAGTTGGGAACTCATCAGGTGTTATTATGCTGATGTCGCCTTTTTGTTCTTCATTTTTTACATACATGGGCATCTCTGATAATGGTGTGATGGAATCCAAGACTATTCTTTTGTACCCGCCGGATAGGATTTCGTTTGTCATGGTTTCGTAAACAAGTTTTTTACTTATGTTCAAAAATATGAATTTTGCTAGTTTTTGTTCTATGGCTGGTTGGAAGTCGAAGCCTATTTGTCTTGCTTGTGTTAGTATTCCTTCTACCTTTTTGTCTAATGTTAGATATAGGCATTTTTCTTCGTTTTGTATTCCTTCGTTTATGAATTGGAAACAGAATATGCTTTTGCCGCTTCCAGGTGGACCAGACACTAAGGTTATGGAGCCTTTTGGTAAGCCTCCACCCAGCATGTTATCTAATCCTTGGATGCCTGTTTTAAGTCGTTCTAACCCTATCGCCCTCTCTTCTAGTTTTTGCATAACCACCATCTGAATAAGATATGTAAATCCTCCTATATGTATATTATTGTGTTTTCTAATTCCTTTTATTTCTTTTTCGTTTTTTTATTCCAAATTTCTATGAAATGAGGGTTTTTTCTGTTAACGGGAGAGACTTGTATAGAAATATTTATATATCTACCAAATTAAAATAATAATTGAAAAATAAAAATCGGGTGCATGAAACAAACCCGAGTCAGGTGGTCATAATGATCAAGAAAAACACACGCATCTGGATATGGCTGCAAGACAACAAGGTACTCAAAGCAGTACTAAACGTAGATGAAGGGACCATGAGCATATACGATGAAAACGACAACCTTATACTTAGAAGAACAGGCTTAACAATACACAAAGTAAAAGAAATAGAAATCAACCTAGTAAGATACGGGGCAAAAAGGTTAAGCGAACACCAAGAACCATTTAAATTCCTATAAACTTTTTTTTAAATTATTGAAACATGTTTATCAGGAAATACCTTGATGCCATGATCAGTGATTTCCATAGAAACAATATTCTTTTGATGCCCACTATATCTCATCTTTAAAACCTCAATAGCGCCCTCGCGAGCATCCTTCTTCTGAATATTGTAAAGCACTATTATACCATCAGCCAAAAACTCCTCAATTCCAGTATCGCTATACCTGTTTGGAATCTGCTCGGTTTCTGTAATTAAAAAAGATGTGGCGCCTGTTTCTTCAAAAAAATTGAACAACTGCTGTAGATACACACGGTAATTCTTTTCTTTGCTAACTGAAGCAGATATAATAGCGGTTAAAGAATCAACAGCTATAATCTCGGGCTGAAAATCCTTAGGTATAACCAACGGTTTTATTTTATATGATATCTCAGTTGCAGAACCCGAACCACCGACTGAACCAAACTTCATACGAAGTATATCAAGCGGGTTAATCTTCTGAATCAAAAAATTACCATCATCGATATATTTTTTAACATCCCAACCAAAATTAGTCATACTGCGCTCTATACGCTCAGCACTCTCCTCAAAACTCACATACATGCATTTTTTGCCTTTAGAAATAAGATTATAACAAATTTGTCTGCATAAAGTACTCTTACCTGTACCAGTCCCACCGGCTATCATAACGGAGTTGCCTTTTGGTATACCACCTGCCGAAAACAGGTTATCTAGTCCACTAATACCTGTTTTGAGTACCTCGGATTTTTTAGCCCCGTCTGCATCCTTTGGTTTTTCCATTTTTAAATCGCTCTTATCCCAACATCATACTAATTTTTTATTAAAACATTATTGTATATCTACAATCTCGTCCTCTTAATACGTCGTATTAGCTATATGCTGTAGTAAATAAAAAAACTTTCCTAATAAATAATTAATGTAGCTATATAATTATTCATGGTTTTATTTAATCCATCCGGGACTCATCTGTGCGTAAATGTATATCTCTGTGTAATATAGATAAATATCTTTGCTCTTTGGGGTTATCTTCACATAGTTTGATCCTTTTTCGTAATTTACATTGTTTCCAAGAAAACTATGCAGTGATTCGTTCCAAGCATTTGGGTAATCTGTGGTAATATTCATGTTATTGTTAATTTTTATTCCGGAACTGAGACCATTTACCGTATGTGAATAATTAGTACGGATAAAACAGCTTCCATGTCCATTTGTTGAGTTTTTACCAGAAACGCCAATGACCATTGGAAAAGTAATATTTATTTTGATGTTATTTGTCTCATTTTTTACAGTAATTGTAGGATCAACTCGCATAACTGAGTCTCCATCTGGCTGTTTAACAATTATGCCCCCGCCCTCAAGTGCATAAATCTGATCAATAAAATATGAATTGAAAGCCTCGTAATTAATAGAAGTCAATGTGATTAAGGACACAAAGTCAACCTTTATATTACCAACATTATCAAGTATTTTAAGTTCACCGAGTGCTCTCGCCGTGACGAAATATGGAAGTTCTCTGCTCCCTAAAGTTATCGGAGATGAGATGGGTATATCTTTTTGTGTCATGGATTGCAAATCTATAATGGATTTTAAAAATGAGAACTGATTTGCGACCTCATCCATGTGGTCAGCTTCTCTTTGTTCCATTACCTGTGGTATATATACAAGTTGTACCACGGATAGTACCACTGCAACAAGACCTACTAGTAAAAGAGCTTCTATAACACCGGCAACTGCATGTTTTTCTTTTATAAATCTTCTGTTTTTCATCTCTCCTTCCGCAACAACAATATATTGTACCCTAACTTATATTTTTCTCGTTTTTCTAAATAAGTTTAAAGAGGGTGATTTGATTTCTATCTTCTAATCTAAATTATCCAATGAATTGTCCTGAGGGAGGTATGATTATATGGATATGACGTTTGCAGAAAAGATACTTGCTAAATACGTTAAAGAAAAAAAAGTAGTACCTGGTCAAATTGTTACCGTGAAACCTGATCATCTCCTTATGCATGATAATGCTGCTCCAATCATCAAAAAAATACAAACAGATCTTGAAGAGTATGGTATTATCAATACGGAATTGCCAGTTATCGTCCTTGATCATGTTATCCCCGCATCTGATGAAAAAACAGCCACAAACCATAAAACTGTCAGAGAGTTTGTCAAAAAATATAAGATAAAAAATTTTTACGATGTCGGTGCCGGTGTTTGTCATCA
>Ga0105105_10000625_pt1 | contig 15774 bp, 15 predicted proteins | sample PPLLaktember2015_4_FD_79108 | JGI IMG/M metagenome (GOLD analysis project Ga0105105, IMG submission 79108) | Freshwater sediment microbial communities from Prairie Pothole Lake near Jamestown, North Dakota, USA - PPLs Lake P8 Core (1) Depth... | ecosystem: Environmental > Aquatic > Freshwater >... | reverse complement strand
TTAAACCCACAAGCCTTCGCCTAATTGGCTTCGATCCTGGCAGTCGCCTGCTGAACCTGCCTGAAGTCAACTCGCAACTTGACAAGATCCGCATCCCCAATTATGTCCTCTTCGATGCCCGCGGCAATCGCAATACCGGTCCTGTTGCCTCAGAGGTCAAACGGCAAGGCAATCAGGACATGCTTCTCTCAGACTTTTCAAAAACCTTTCGAGTCGTAGGCCTATTTAAACTAGGCTCAATTTTTGCAGCCGACAGCAATCTAATAAGTAGCGACAGCACAGCAATCAACCTTGCCTTTAGACAAATTAATCAAGGCGAGATCTCGCTTGGGGTTCTCCGCCTCAGCCAACAGAAAGATCTTCCGCGAATCAAAGAGTTCCTGACCAAGGTATATGGCGACGAATTACAGGTCCTGACCAAATCTGAGCTGATCAGCCAGGAGCGCAACTATTGGAATACCTCCTCCTCGTTTGGCATTATCTTTGGATTCGGGACATTTATGGGAATCATGGTCGGCGGAGTCGTGGTCTACCAGGTTCTCTACACCGACGTAACCGATCACCTCAAGGAATACGCCACCCTTAAAGCAATGGGCTTCAGCGACGTCTTCCTGTTATTCATCGTCATCCAAGAAGCAATAATTCTAGCCGTATCAGCCTTTATTCCAGCCACAATTGCCAGCGCCGGAATGTACGCATTCCTAACTTCAGCTTCAGGAATCAGAATCGTCATGACGGCTGATAAAACGCTCTTAGTTGGGGCTCTTACCCTAGGAGTATGCGCTGCATCAGCGGCAATCGCAATTCGAAAACTGGCCGATGCTGATCCAGCCTCGGTTTTCTGATACGTCATGACCGAAAACAGGCCAAAACCCGTCATCGTCACCAAAGAGCTCAGCCACAGCTATGGACAGGGCGAGCTACGCAGCCAGATTTTGCACGGCTTAGATTTTGAAGTCCAGGCAGGCGAAATCACCCTTCTAGTTGGTCCATCCGGAAGCGGAAAAAGTACCCTGCTGACACTGGTAGGAGCACTACGCTCCGTTGAAGCAGGCTCTCTCAAAGTGCTTGGTCAAGAGCTCTATGGCTCCAGCGAACAACAACGCAAAGCCGTACGGCGCCGAATCGGCTTCATCTTTCAAAGCCACAACCTTGTAGCCTCCCTCACGGTGCTTCAGAACGTTCAACTGCTGCTTCAACTGAGCGAACAGGACAGCGGCCAGCGGCGCAAACGTGCCCAGGACCTGCTCGAAGCCGTAGGCCTTGGTCACCGGCTGAACCACTACCCAGATGAGCTCTCTGGAGGCCAACGACAACGGGTGGCCATTGCACGTGCCCTGGCACCGGAACCCGATTTGATCCTGGCGGACGAACCAACAGCTTCCCTTGATAGTCAATCAGGACAAGACGTGGTTGAACTGCTCGGATCTCTCTGTCGTCGACGTCAGAGCGCTGTGTTGTTAGTGACTCACGATCTTCGCTTGCTGAAGGATGCTGACAGAATCTGGAGAATCGAGGATGGACGAGTGCATCCGTGGTCTATAGAAGCTGCAGAGGAACTCCACCCATGACCAACAGCCTTCCCTTCCCTCAGGCTTGGGGGCGACAGTGGCAATGGCAAGACGAGCTCGTGAGCTATGTCATTTGCCCAGCAGAGAGTTCCCCGGCCATGACGCCTTCCGAGCCGGAGGCTGTGATCCTCGTGCACGGCTTCGGCGCCTGCAAGGAGCACTGGAGACACACCATCGCCCCCCTGGCTACCCAGCACACGATCTTCGCCCTGGACCTGCTGGGCTTCGGCGCCAGTAGCAAGCCTCGAGCCAGGCTTAAAGATGAACCGGAAGAACGCGGTTCCTGCCGCTATGGGATTGATCTCTGGGCGACACAAGTGGTGGCCTTCATTGCCTCAGAGGTGAAGATGCCGGTGACGCTGATCGGCAACTCGATTGGTGGCGTAGTGGCACTCCGAATAGCCCAACTCCTTGAGGAAGCCGGTCAGCCGGCCATGCGAGTTGTGCTGGTGGACTGTGCCCAGCGTGCCATCGATGACAAGCGTCTGGATGAACAACCACAGCTGCGAAAATTCGGTCGCCCCCTGCTCAAAGGCCTGATCCGCCAACGCTGGCTAACCAGGCTGCTGTTTAGCCAGCTCAGTCAACCCGGAGTGATTCGACGGGTGCTAGGGGCTGCCTACCCAAGCGGTGCCAACGTGGACGATCAACTGGTGGCAGCTCTGGTGCAACCAACCCAACTGCCCGGTGCCGCTGAAGCCTTCCACGGCTTTGCCAATCTCTTCAATGACCGTTTAGCTCCTGACATTCTGGAGAACCTCCAGACGCCGGTCAACATTATCTGGGGCGAAATGGATCCGTGGGAACCGGTAAGCGAAGCTCGTCGTTGGAGTGCATTTAGCTGCGTGCAAAGCCTTGATGTATTACCTGGGCTTGGTCATTGCCCGCACGACGAAGCCCCGGAACGCGTAAATCAAATCCTGTTGAAAATCCTCAACCAAGACTCTGAATGAATCGTCGTTCGCTGCTCATCCTCTGCCTTGTAGTTGCCGTTGACACCGGCTCCTTTGGCCTGCTGGCGCCAGTCTTGCCGTTCTTGGTTGCAGACCTTACCGGCAGCCTTAATGCCATCACCGTAACCCAGGTGAGTGCCCTCTACGCAGGCTGCCAGTTAATCGGTGCCCCGTTGATTGGTCGCCTCTCTGATCGTTGGGGGCGTAAGCCCCTGATGATAGGTGCTGTCAGCATCGGCAGCCTGGCACTACTTGGATCAGGCCTATCAGGCACTCTGGGCCTGCTGATGCTTTTTCAGGCGATCAAGGGTGGAACAGCCGCCATTTTTGCCCTGGCTCAAGCAATGGTGGCCGATCGCAACGAAGATTCAAATGCCCGAACCGTGAGCTTTGGAGCCTTGGGTGCAGCCCTCGGCCTGGGTTTTGTGTTCGGGCCTGCGCTAGGCGGCCTGATCGGCTCATATAGCCCCAGGGCAGCATTCTTTGTGGCCGCTGCCCTTACTCTGATTAATTTGTTGTTAGTTTTATTTGTACTGCCCGAGACCCTTACTCCCCAAGCAGGGCTCGACCAAAAGCCAGAGCCACTCAGATGGTGGACGGGAGAGCATGGGAAACTTCGTCAAATGTTGGCAGTATATTTTCTATTTTATCTAGGCTTCTCAAGCTTCACTGGCATATTCGTCGTGGATGTAAGCAGCCGTTTCGGCTGGGGTCCACAAGCCTCAGGCCTGCTGCTGTGCTTTGTCGGAGTCATCGTTGTTGTAGTACAGGGAGGATTACTTCCAAAACTGCTACTCAAATACCGAGCCAAAGACCTAGCCGAGGCGGGATTGCTGCTAGTAGGCATAGCTCTAATAGGAGTTTCCGCCATCAGACAAGGCGGCTATCTCTACATGACCCAGCTTATCTTTGCGACTGGAGTTGGCCTCAGTACTCCAGGGCTTCGGACCCTTCTATCCACTGCCGTCAACGAGAGACAGCAGGGAATACTGGGGGGGTTGACCCAGTCATGCGTGAGCCTGACGAGTCTGCTGGGCCCACTTGCGGCTGGCCAGATTTACACCCATGGCGGGTTTCGGCTGACCTTCCAAATGCAGGCTGCTGTTGTATTCCTAGCTGCCGCCTTACTGATTACGAGCAGATTTCGGTCTCAGTCGACAAATACACCTTCAGCATAAGCGATTAATTCAATCTGATGCCCGTCAGGATCACTTAGGAACAAGGAACGACAACGCGGACCGTACTGAAAGCTCTTTACATCGTGACCTTCAGCTTCCAATTGGGCCTGAACGGAATCAATGGCGTCAAAGGCAAGTCGAAAAGCCAAGTGACGCATCGCAATAGTGTTGTGGCCGGGCGAGGGCTCAACCGAGCCTTGATCTGCTGGGAAGAGATTCAAATAAGAATTTCCTACAACCCGAAGGATGAAGGGCGGCCCCTCAGCTAGCCCCTCCATGCGAGCTTCGGTGAAGCCAAAGGTGTCTTTGTACCAGCGGATCGAACGGACCGGATCAGAAACGGTCAAGGCCACATGATCGATGGCTTCAATTGGAAGCAAGCCTGTTGAGATAACAGCCCCTGTTGTTTCTGATGCCGATGCCATCGGAGAAGGCCTGCGAATTAGCGTACGAGATTAGCGTCACGCTTTTCCCTAAGCAAGCGTCGGAGGCTAATCGTCATCGAATCACTCGCCAACAGCAGATCGACGCGCCCATCAAGATCTGGATCGAAGGGTTCCACAGATTCGACTATATAACGATCCTCCTCCAGGAAGCGAAGAACACGTTTGAGAGCGGCACCATCCGCCAAGGGGCTCTTCAGAAAAGAACGGAAATGTCGCCACAGTAGATGCGTACGTCCGTTCCCCAAAGGCACAGGCACCAAACAGAGATAGATAGAAAAATCCTTAAAAACCACACGAATCAACAAAAGGTTGGCCAACCAGAGATGTAGATGCTGCGATCCTGCCGGAGAGCTGGATTCATTGGGATTGGAGCCAAGGAGGGAATTAGTAAGGCGGCTGAATAGATTTCCACCTTGCTCAGAGCGGTATTGAGGATCTCTGGGGGTATCAATCAAGGCATAGAGACTGTCCGTCGTCACCTCTTCAGCAGTGGGGTACAACTGATCAGCCGCAGCGCCTCCGAATGTGCCCTTGTGAACGAAAGGCACATGGGTGAGGTCTATAAATCCTTCCAAAATCCGAATCCAGTGGGCTGACCAGAATGTTTCTCCTTCCATGCTGCGCCAAGAGAGATCATCTGCCTCAGGGATATGGCTGATAGGAGGCAAAGAGGGTACAGATTCGAGATCAAGATCTGACTGCTCATGCCACCATAACCACAAGAAACCATGGGCTTCCTGGCATGGGTAGCGAACCTGATGAGCACGACGAGGAATCGCCATACCTTCTCGATTGGCAGGGATTTCTACACAACGACCTTCGCTGCTAAAACTCCACCCGTGATAACCGCATCGGAGCTTGCCCTCGCTAACGCAACCTCGCGCCAAGGAAGCTCCTTTATGCGGACAGCGATCAAGAACAGCTGTAAGCACACCAGCCGCATCCCGCCAAACCACAAGGGGCGTCCCGTGCAGGTTGACCCCCAGTGGCTCATCCTCTTTAAGACGAGAGGCCAGTGCCACGGCATACCAGGTATTGAGAAGGATCATTAGCTAGATAGGGTGTTGAACCAAACGGGGAGAGATATCAACCTAGATGGGTTTTCCAACACTTCGCTTCCGGATGCCAGAGAAACCATCCCCTGTCCGCAAGAGAAGCAAGAAGGGCCCTTGCTTCAGAACTGTCTTTGTCCAGCTCCCAATCTGCATGAAGTAGCTGCTCAAGCTCAGCCTGAAGCAAACCACGACGCAAGCCCTGCTTGAGAAGCCGCCGCAGCTGAGGGGACTCGAGGTTCAAGAGAACTGCCATCGAAAGAGGAACCTCAGGGAGTGTCATGACCTCAACCTCCAAGCCCCCTGCCGCTGAGCTTTCACAAGAATCATGTTTCTGTCATCGCAGAGAGCTGGGCGGCCAAGTCCTTCACACCCGTACTCCAGGCATGACTGGGGTAATGGAGGACAGCAAGGCCTCCGCTTGCCAAATTGAGCAGATCTTCACTTAGCGGCAACAAAGCGCCGATTGGCACTCCATAACTTGAAGCAACTCGTTCCCGGACCTGCTCAAAATCAAAATGCCCGGGCAGCTTATTCACTGCGATCCGAATCGCTGGTACATCTAAGCGCTCAGCCACCTCAATCGCCACAGCTGTCCCAAGATAATCCTGCGCATCAGGACGCATTACCATCACCAGGCAATCAGCGATGGCTGTTGACAAAAGGGTCTCTTCATTAATGCCAGGATGGGTATCAACAATCACAACGTCCAGATCAAGCTCATCACTAAGGGCAAACAAGGCATCATTCAAACGCTCAACCTTGTAACCCTCGCGGAGCAGCCGTGCGATACGGTCACTTTCCATAGAAGCAGGGACCAACCAAATCCGTCCCTTGGCTTTTCTGACCGGCTCAGGCGAAACATCATGGGCGCAAGTGCGAATTGGTGCATCACCCTGGAGGTGATCATTTAAAGTTGCTTGGCCATCCTGGGGCGTGAAACCAAACAGAACATGCACGCCTGGCGACGCCAAGTCAGTATCAAAAATAGCTACTTTCTTGCCTCTTAGCGCAAGTGCAACAGCCAGATTCGCAGTGATATTGGACTTACCAGTGCCACCTCGAAACGAATGAACCGCAAGGATTTGGGCCATGGCTATCGGTTCCACTAAGTCTCACTATTATAAACCCTGCTCGGGGCTTTTACCCAGGCGAAAAGACTGCCTAGTCAGCCGCGACCAGCGAGCAGGTTCGGCAAGCGAAGGCGATCAAGAGGGTTGCCCACTTCACGTATGAGCTGATCATCTTGCTGATAACTCAAGCCACTGGCTCGAGCGAGGCTTAGCAAAGCAACATTATAGCTAGCAAGCTGATCAATATAATCACTCACGGACTGGGTCAGATCTTGCTGAGCCTGCACAACATCTGTGACATTTCCATAGCCAGCATTGAACCGAAGGGTCTGCAAGCGCAGCGCGTCACTGGCCGACGTCACACGCTCAGCACTTAGGAGAACCGCCTGACGGCCTTGCTGCGACTGGGCGTAGTAGGTCTGGACTTCACGCCGAACCTGATTGACAGCCTGTTGCACCTGGGCCTCGGCAGCCTTGGCACGGCGCATCGCCGCAGCCGCACTCATGCGCGCCTGCCCTCCATCAAAACCAGTGAAGGTGACCTGAAGCAACGACGTGGCATTCCAGAAGTCGCTGCGGGCATCTTGCACGAACGGAGGCCCCAGACCGGTGTAACCGACACCTTTTGTCCAATAGAGCGAATTGACCAAAGCAATCGTGGGCTGATAAATAGCCAGTTCAATCTTTGCCTGAGCCTGATTAATTTTTACCTCACTAAGCTGCTGCTCAATCACCTTGCGGTAACTCATCGCCGCCTGGATTGTCTCCTCTAACCCGGAAGTCCAGCTGCCTAGGGGCGCAAGTGGCACAGCAGGATTGATCATCGAGGCATCTGGAGTGTTAAGCAGCTCCGCCAGATCAGCCTGGGCTTCTTGAACAGCACGTTTCGCATCAACCAAGTTCACCTGATCGGTTTTGAGCACGGTCGTCTGCTTGGCGAGATCGAGCTTGGAAGCCACCCCTAGTCGCACCCTGGACTGGGCAAGGCGTAGCAGCAGTTGATCATTAGCAACCAACACACGACCAGTGACAATCCTGGAACTAGCCTGCTGAAGATTAATAAAAGCCTCTTCGGTTTTGAGGCGGTTATCACGACGAGAGATCACAAATGTATCAACTGCTTGCCTGACTAAATACTTATTCTGCCAAATAGTAGGCGTCCGGGCAGGATCAAAAATATTCCAGTTAATGTCAAACTGTGCAACACTCTGAAAATAACTGCTACTAAACGACGTTTGGTCTGCGTAGGGGGAAGGCGGATTGGTTGGAGGAGCTCCCACGCCGGTCAGGGCACCCACATAGTTGTAATAAGCCCGCTCCCCATACATGCCGCCGGCAATGCTGGCATTCACCACTGGCCACCAGGTGGCATAGGCCGATCCCAAACTGTTCTGGGTAGCAACAAGCTCCTCATAGCTCTGACGCACCACCGGGTTGCGCTGATCAGAAAGCTCCACTGCCGTTGCCATCTCCAAGGCCGCCAACTGCTCGGCAGGGATTGATCCCATCCTTCCAATCGGCTTGGGCTGTCCCGCAGGCCAGCCTGAGCCAAGGCTTTCCACAGCCTTGGTTGTGGGCAGTGGGGACAGCTGGTCCTGCTGGGGGGCTGCAAACACAACCTGCGCCATCAATAGAGACGCGACGCCCATACCACCACCCATCTGATGGCACAGGAACAAGACATGAGTCCGCAGATCTCTCATCGAGCTTGAGCAATCACGAATGAAAGTGGCAGATCGAGCAACTTGCCAGCACGGGGCACAAAGGCCCGATGATTAAAGACGTCATAATTATGCTGTTCGATCACGTCCAGAATGCCTCTATAGAGTCGCAATGAAGCCCAAACAGGCCAGCGAGCATCCGGGGAAAGCCAACGCACACCAGCCTCGGAGCGCGCAAACCAATCGCGGGCACGCCCAACCTGAAAGCGCATCAAGGAGCGCCAACAATCATTGACCACACCATCCATGAGATGGTCTTCGGTGTATTTGAACCGTTCAAGGTCTTCCAGGGGAAGATAAATACGTCCACGGGCACGATCTTCACCAACATCCCGCAGGATATTGGTGAGCTGATTGGCTATTCCCAAAGCCACCGCAGCATCTGTGGTATCAGGCACATCGCTCCAGGGCGCAGTGGTGTAGGCGGGATCTAGCCCCATTACCTCCTGGGTCATCAGGCCCACAGTGCCGGCGACCCGGTAGCAATAGAGCTTGAGGTCTTCGAAGCTGGCGTAGCGGTGGCAGCGCAGATCCATCCGCTGACCCTCGATCATGTCGAGATAGGGCTGCAGGGGCTGCGGAAAGCGATCGATCGTATCGCGCATAACCAGGTCGAGACCATCGTGCACCTGGCCCGCAAACAGATCCCGAGTCCGCTGCTCCCAACGATCAAGCCGATCGGAGAGCTCCATAGCAGGCCGGGCCTGGGCCTCGGCACTATCCATCAATTCATCGGTGCGTCGACACCACACGTATATCGCCCAAATCGCCCGACGCTTTTCTGGAGGCATCAGCAGCGTGCCTAGATAGAAGGTTTTGGCCCAATGGGCCGTTTCCTGCCGACACTCCTCGTAGGCCTGCTCGAGGCTGGGAAGCAAGGCGCCACCGCGAAATCGGTGTCCATGCTGGCAGAGCGTGGTCACGATCGCTCACTTCCATGGCCCTGGCGTCGAGCACGCATCGCCTTGGCCCGCTCGCTGAGAGCCGAAAAGGTCGGGTCCGTCACGATCGTCTTCACTTGAGTGGTCAGTGCTTGGCGATTGATCTGAATCTCGAGGTCGCTGATGGTGGCTCGCAAGTCGGTTTCACGGCGAGAAACGGCAGAGGTCATGCGCGCAAATGCCGCCAACAAAGGCTGGAACTGGGGGTCGCTGCGCGTCGCAGGATCAAGACCAGCCACAAATCGGTGGGCGGATATCAGTTCACGATCGAGCTGCCGCTGACTCTGCACAAGGCTGTTGTACAACCCCAGTTCCTTGTCGTGAACAGCCTTTTTATCCAGACAAGCCGCAATGCGGGCGCGGAGCAAGGTGGGATTGAAAGGTTTCGGCAAATAGTCCTCGGCACCTGCTTCGATGCAGCGCACCACGCTTGAGAGCTCATCGAGAGCGCTGATCATGATCACCGGGATCGACCGCAACTGCTCGTCAGCCTTTAGCCGGGCCAGGGTGCCGTAGCCATCAAGCTTCGGCATCATTACGTCGAGCAACACCAAGTCAAACGGCCGCTCCTTGGCCCTTTGCAGAGCATCCTCACCATCAACTGCCGTGGAAACCACGTGGCCCTGACGACTCAAGCGCTGGGCCAGCAGATCGAGGTTGAGAGGATCATCATCAACGGCCAGGATTCGCCCTGGCCGAATGGCCTGAAGCTCCTGTCGGGGAGTCGGGGGCTCCATATCTGCCCCGATCACCTCGACGGGGATGGCTGCCACTGCGGCAGTCGGGTCCAAAACCGCGTCGGTGAGACGGGTACGCACTAGCGCCAGCATGGTGCGGGCTGCCTGCTGAATCTTGCGCAGGTCTGCCGGATCGGGAGCCTCACCGTCCACCAGGACCTCCTCAAGCAACTCGCTGTAACCCAGGATCTGATTAATTGGAGTGCAGAGGTCGTGGCGGAGATTGGCCAGTGGATCGGGGCTGCTTGCCATCACGCCTCGAGCTCAATGCCCACACGGGAGAGCTGGCTGCGCATCTTCTCCAGCAGGCGCGGCAGATCCACCGGCTTGGTGTCGTAGTCGTCGCAGCCGGCGGCCAGACACTTTTCCCGATCCCCCTCCATGGCGTGGGCGGTGAGACCAATCACCGGAATAGCCGCCGTTGCGGCATCGGCCTTGATCCTGCGCGTGGCTTCCCAGCCATCCATCACGGGCAAACTCATGTCCATGAGGATTAGGGCGGGGAGATCGGCAGCCGCCGCCTCGAGAGCCGCGGCCCCATCGAGTGCCACCGACACCTCAAACCCCTTGCGGCTAAGGCGCCGCGACAGCATGTCGCGGTTCATCTCGTTGTCTTCGACAAGCAGAACCCGAACCATCGCTATTGCCGTTGTCTCATGTCCTTGGCCCCAGGATCGCATTGATCTGCTCAGCCAAGGAGACGGCGGTGAAGGTGCCCTTGGTCATCACCTCACTGACTCGACCATGCAACTGGGCCAGCTCTTCAGCGCTCAGGGTTTTGGCCGTAACCACCAGCACAGGGATATTGTCCGCCAACGGATTGCGGCGCAGCTGCTCCAGAAAGGCGATGCCATCCATTTCCGGCATCATCAAATCAAGAAGGATCAAGCGCGGCCTGCGCTGGGCCACGATGGACAACGCCTCCAGTCCATTGGTGGCATGCTCAACCTGCCAACCCTGCTTCTCCAGCATTCGGCGCAACAGATCGGCATTGGCGGGTTCGTCCTCCACCACGAGCAGGCGGGAGGCGTCACTCGGATAGGAAGCCACGATCTGGGCCAAGAGGGCATTAAGTTGCCCGGCCGCCACAGGTTTACTGACGCTAGCTGCCGCACCCATGGTGTGAGCCAGATCGTCGGCATCGAGCATCGACATCATCACCACCGGAATGGAGGCGAGCTCCGGGTCGGCCTTTAGCTGCTGAAGCACGCTCCAGCCATCCAGGCCGGGCATCATCACGTCGAGGGTGATCACATCTGGCCGCCATTGCCGGGCTAGGGCCAGCCCCTCTTCGCCGCTGGCCGCCGTATGCACCGCATACCCTTCATGCACTAGCGAGCGCCCCGCCAGGTCGCGCACAGATGGATCATCGTCAATAACCAAAACCGTGGCTCGCGGGGCCACCGGAGGTAGCAGACCACCGGTAGACCGACGGGCCCCGGAGCTGGCCGGGGAGACCTGAATAGGCGCATCAGCATCGCTCACCCGGCGAGGTAAGGACAGGGTGAAAGTGCTGCCCTCGCCGATGCTGCTTAGCACCGTGATATCTCCACCCATCAAATGACTGAATTGGCGGCTGATGGACAAACCCAGCCCCGTGCCTCCGTATTTGCGGGTGGTGCTGTCATCGGCTTGACTGAAACTCTCGAACACCCTTCCCAGCTGCTCAGGGGTCATGCCAATGCCGGTATCGGAAACCGCAAAGACAATCTCCTCACCAGAGGCCGGAGCCGTGACTCGCAACGTAATGGTTCCTCGTTCCGTGAATTTGGCAGCGTTACTGAGCAGGTTGAGTAGACATTGGCGCACTTTTGTAACATCAGCGCGCATATCACCAAGCCCCTCCTGAAGACTGAGATCAAGCTGATTGTCATTTTTGGCGATCAGAGGCTTTATGGTGGCAATTACATCTTGGACAACCGAAGCAACCGCAAAATCCTCCAAATAAAGGGTGGCTTTGCCTGCTTCGATCTTAGAAAGATCAAGAACATCATTGATTAGGCCGAGCAAGTGCTTTCCGGCGGCCAGAATCTTTTGCAAATCAGGCACAAAATCGTCCGCCTCAAGCTCATCCGCCTCTTCAATCAACATCTCGCTGTAGCCGATAATTGCATTCATGGGCGTACGCAACTCATGGCTCATGTTGGCCAGGAAGGCGCTCTTGCTGCGGTTGGCCTGCTGGGCTTCATCCCGGGCCGAGGCCGCCGCCAAGTGCTCAGACTCTGCTTGTCTGCGGGCTACTTCTCCGGCGATCAAAGCTTTCGACAGTTTTTGAGCATATATCCATGAAAGGGCCAAAACAGCCAAAATCATGAATGCCAAAAGACCTAAAATTCCCCAGGCCAACTGGAGCGCCAACCGATCAATGTCGGGGCGATATTTTACAGTTAAAATATTAAAATTCCAGGGCCAAAACGCCCTACGCCTGACTTCATACCCCCCTTGCTGATGCTGAATTTCGGGACCCGAGTAGTCATAGCGAGAAAGCACAGCTTTAATAGCCGAAGCTTCCACACCTTGAGTCTGGAAACGGGGCCTTCCACCGCGATCAACAAGAACAACAAATCCATTAGAAAGAATACGCGTTTTACTAACAGCTTGCGACATGTCTTCAACTGTCTCAATCGGATATCCGGCATACCAGGCGCCTATCAAAACACCGTCACCGGAAAATATTGGCTTATACGAAGCGTAAAAGGGCCTGCCAAGTACTTCCGCAGGGCCAACATAAGATCGACCTTCGATGAGCTGTTTATAAGCAACACCCTTGGGGTCAAGACGCGTTCCCACAGCAACCCGACCGCTTGCATCCTTGACGCTGGTAATGAGTCGAACGAAGTTATCGCCTTGACGAACAAATACTGTGGCGGTACCGCCAGCACGACGCGTAACTTGTTCAACAATAGACGATCTCTCTGCAACAACCTCATCACCGAAGAGAAGCCGGGGAACCCGCTGGCCACCTGGCAAAGTGATGGCATATCCATCGCCTTGCAAAAGACGAGGCTCGCCAATTTCCAAAGATTTATCCTGCAACATATTGATCGCAGCAGTTACCAAAAGGCGATAAGTAGAGTCGGTAATGCGAAGATTCACAAGGAGGCCATCAGCCACATTGCGAACTCGCTCTTCTACATCACTCTCAATAGCGCTACGTAGACGGACAAAGCTATAGCTTCCAGCCCCGATCAGCATCATCGCAACAAGGAGAAACCAGGCAAGAGTGTTGCGCTGGATACGCCTCTCGATCAATCTAGGGTTGAACTCATTCTCTCTGTGCTGACCGTTCACCGGCTAATCGCCTGGGCACACTGCTTACCGCTAAGCACAGCTCCCTCCATTGAGGCCAGGTAGCGCTGCATGGTGTAGCAACCGGCCAGGAAGAAGTTAGGAATAGGCGAGGCCTGATCAGGCCGCAACTGCTGGCAGCCAGGCACCGTTTTGTAGACAGAGAGCGGTGTTTTGACCACGATCGACTTGCGCAGCGTGGCTTGGTCGTCGCCAGTGAAGTGCATCGGGAAAAGGCGCTTAAGCTCCTCCATCGTGGCCGCAACAATATCGTCATCGGGGCGACCAATCCAGTCTTTGGCAGGAGCAAAGACCAGCTCAAGCATCGAGCGCTTCGGATCCTCGTATTCTTTGCAGGTGTTGCTCATGTCTGCATAGACGCTCAGCAGTGGGCTACGGCTGAACAACAGATGGTCGATATCGGTGAGCTTACGGTCAAACCACAGGTGGATATTGATCACCGGTACGCCATTGAGGCCATCCAGTTTCTTGAAATAGGGGATTTCTTTCCAGGCTTCGGGCAGCAGCAGCTTGAAGGGGTCCACCGGCATGGCGCTGACATAGGCGTCGGCCGTGAGAGTGCGGGGCTCCTGGCCCTTGATGCCGCCAATCTGGAAAGCCTTCACCGTGCCATCGTCATTGAGCTCGATCTGGCGCAAGGGGGCATTGAGATGAACTTCCCCCCCATGGGCCTCGATGTAATCGACGATCGGCTGGCACAACCGCTGGGGTGGGTTGCCATCGAGGAAGGCCATCTTTGAACCATCCCCCTCCTGCAAGAAGCGGTTTAGGGCGGTGAGCACCACCGTGCTGGAAATTTCATCGGGATCGATGAAGTTCAACGCCTTGGCCATGGCGATGAACACCTCGTCATTGACTCGCTCGGGGATGTTGTGGAGCCGCAGCCACTCGGTCCAGGAATACTTATCGCATTCTTCTACATACTGCTGGCCCCGCAGAATCGCTGGCACCAATCCCATGCCGAAGGCAATCTTCTCTGGCCAGGTGAGCAGGTCATTGTTGCTGAGAATGGCCGCCAAACCATTGAATGGAGCGGGGATGTCGGGGAAGTCGAAGCGGCTGTAAGTGCCCGGCGTCTCCATCTGGTTGAAGATCATCGAGTGGCTCTTCCACTGCAGACGGTCTTCGATGTCCAGCTCCTTGATCAGCTGGCGCATGTTGCGATAAGCGCCGAAAAAGATGTGCAGCCCGGTCTCGTACCAGTCGCCGTCTTCGTCCTGCCAGGCCGCCACCTTGCCGCCCAGCACGTCGCGAGCTTCCACTACCACCGGCGTGTGTCCGGCATCGCAAAGGTATTTGGCGCACGACAGCCCGGCGAGCCCTGCTCCGGCAATGACGACCCGCATACCCACTTTCAAAATCCAGATGCAACCTTAAGGGGGGCGCCTGACCCCCGCGGCTTGGGGGGTTTCTAGAGTTGGTCCACCGGGTGCTCGCAATCCCTCCCAATGGCCGACCCTCGCCCTGCTGACTCACGCCCTGCCGAGACCTTGCTGAAGTCCACCACCCGTCACGTGCGGCTGTTCACCGCCAGGGTGGAGGACGGCAACCTGATTGCCGATCCCAGCCAGCTCACTATGGATGTGGATCCCGACAACGAATTCCTCTGGGACGCCGCGGTACTGGCCAAGGTGCAAGACCACTTCCGCGAGCTGGTGGCGGCCCAGGCCGGCGCCGATCTCACCGAATACAACCTGCGCCACATCGGTTCGGAGCTGGAAGGGCTGATTCGTCAGCTGCTCCAAGCCGGCGAGCTCCGCTACAACCCTGATGCTCGGGTGCTCAACTACTCCATGGGCCTGCCCCGCAGCACTGAAAACCTGTGAGCCGCTCTCGCTACAACTCAGATCGCTACGCCAGTGAGCGCCCAGAAGAAGGGCGCTTCCCCGAAGGGCGGTATGCCGAAGATGCCTACGAGCGCGGCGGACGGCGGGGAGAGCCCAGGCGGCCGGCGGGTGGCGGCGGCAAGGGGGGTTCCGGTGGCACCGGGCCTGGCGGCACCGGACCCTTTCAGTTCAACGTTGGCACCCTGGCAATCCTGGCTGGGGTGCTGGTGGTGGGCATTGGCATCGGCACCGCTATCTCCAGCACGACCCAGGGCGACCAGGGCAACATCGCCAGCAGCCAGCAGCTCGACATGGCGGTGCCCGATCCGGAGTTCTGTCGCCAGTGGGGAGCCAGTGCCTTCGTGATGGACGTTGAGCTCTACACAACCATGAACCCCAGCTCCAGCTTTGTGACCCAGCCGGAGCTCAAGGCCGGCTGCGTGATCCGGCGGGAGAACTGGAGCGTGTTGCAAAAAGAAGGAGCGGTGACAAACGAACAGATGCGCCAGTGCAAACAGCGCATGAACACCTTCGCCTACATCGGCTCAGTGAAAGACAAGCCGATCGTGCGCTGCGTCTACCAAACCGACACCAGCCAGAACAAATTCCTGACCAAAGGCGTAGCTGATGACACGGTGGGCGTGACCCCCGAAGCTGATCAGTTCTGAGTGACAGCCTCCTGCTGCTGCAGGGGGCGACGCAGGGGGCTATCGGGACTGGCAAATACAGGCAGCACCTCCTTGCGGAAGGCATCTGCTGCCCGGGAGCAGTAGCGGGCGGGATGGGTGATCAGCTTGAGCTGGCGGCGTACCAGCAGGTCGGCCACCTGGGGGCGGTGCAGGCTGCCAGCCGAGAGCTCCCGTTCAATCGACACCACGGGCAGGAAAGCAGCCCCAAGCCCCGACTGGACGGCGTTTTTGATCGCCTCAAAGGAATTGAGCTCCATCTCGATCTTGAGCCGCTGCAC
>Ga0105105_10000624_pt1 | contig 15781 bp, 15 predicted proteins | sample PPLLaktember2015_4_FD_79108 | JGI IMG/M metagenome (GOLD analysis project Ga0105105, IMG submission 79108) | Freshwater sediment microbial communities from Prairie Pothole Lake near Jamestown, North Dakota, USA - PPLs Lake P8 Core (1) Depth... | ecosystem: Environmental > Aquatic > Freshwater >... | reverse complement strand
GAAAGTAAAGTTGCAGGCAAAGCAAATGTTTTAGCTTTTCCTGATTTGAATGCCGGAAATATTGGTTACAAAATTGCTCAGCGCTGGGGCGGAGCTGAAGCTGTTGGTCCAATGGTTCAGGGTTTACAAAAACCATTTTTTGATCTCAGCCGTGGCTGCAGTGTTGATGATATTGTAAACACAGCATCAATTAATGTTTTGATGGGATAAAAAATTACACACCCCTTCTTTTCCTCCCGATAAATCGGGAGGAATTAAAAGGGGTGTGTTTGTTAAACCGTATGACAGCGCACACAATATAAATTGCTCACGCACAAATATTTTCTTAAGTTCGCTCATCAAAAAACTAATCTATAAATGAATTTAATTCTAGTTGCAATTTTTGTTTTCTTATTAAATCTGCCTTTTGGCTACTGGCGGGCTAATGTTAAGAAATATGGACTTCAATGGATCTTGGCGATACATATTCCGGTTCCATTTATTATCGCTGCAAGAATATTTTCTGACATCGGATTTGAATTATACACTTATCCAATTCTGGTAGGAGCGTTTTTTATTGGACAGATTGCTGGAAAATATTTACATACAAAAAGAAAAAGTCTTGGTCAATCTCCACTTACCTCTTGTCTTGTGATGGACATAGTCCGGAAAAATTAATTAATTAATAATTTTGAACTTTTTAAATCGCATAAGGGTTATCCCTTAAAAGAAAGAATAATATGAACAAAATAATAACACATATAGTTTATTTATCAATTATTACAGCGTCTGTTTTTCTATCAAAGACAGAAGCTTCAAATACAAGCAAGGGAAATCAAATGGATAAGAATATCAAACAAATAACAGTAAAAGACATCGATGGTAAATCCGTTAAACTTGCAGATTACAAGGGTAAAGTTTTACTGATTGTGAACGTTGCGAGTTATTGCGGTTATACAAAACAGTATGCTGGACTAGAAAAAATATATAAAGATTATAAAGATAAAGGATTTGAAATACTTGCTTTTCCCTGTAATCAATTCGGTGAGCAAGAGCCCGGCACGAATGAAGAGATAAAGAATTTCTGCTCATCAAAATTTGATGTGAGTTTTAAATTATTTGATAAGATTGATGTTAATGGAAAAGATAAATCTCCGCTTTATTCAATTCTTACAGATAACGAAGTAACCGGTAAAGCAGATATCAAATGGAATTTTGAAAAGTTTTTAATTGATAAAGACGGAAATGTCGTTGCAAGATATTCAAGCAAAGTTGAACCAACCGGAAAAGAATTAATTTCAGCGATTGAAAAAGAGTTGGTTGAATAAAACATCATGTCACACTGAGCGCAGTCGAAGTGTGACATTATTCTTTTTAATGAGTCGTCATACTTCGTCTTCGCTCAGCATGAGGTTAAACTTGTTTTTGCTGCCCCGACAAATTAAAGTTAAGTGTTCAGATGCGCGGATGCTTTTTTTTATTTTAGTTTGAGGGCAGCGATTTATTTTAAACCCATCTGTTCTTTTACCCAAAGCTTGGCATTTATAATCTGTTTATGCTCAATGTTTATAGTTGCGGAAATACGTTTGATAAGATGATCTTCATATTGATTTAGTTTTTGATCTTTGAAAATTAATTTCCAGAGACTTTCAATCAACTCAATTTTTTCTTCGTGTGTAAATGTGGTGTTTATTACTCCTGTAAACTCATAAAGACTTACACTTTCTTTTATTCTTTCTTCGGCAAGAGTCATCAGATCATTAACATAATCATCATTCAGGTTATAAGTAGATTTCATTTCTGAAATGATAAATTTTCTTTCTTCATCTGTAAACTCACCATCAGCTTTTGCAATTTCAATAAAAAGTGCACAAGCAGCAATTTCAATTTTTTGGTTATTGCTTTCAGATGATGAATTGACCATACTTGGATTAATTGAATCCTGGTTATCAGCTAATATTTTTCTCAAATAGTCAAGCATAAAATTACATCCTGTCTAATTCGCTTAAAAGATCGGGAACATCCAAAGGTTTTGTTACCATTATAAGATTTCCATCTTCATCTTTTGGCCATTGTTCAACTAATTTATCACAATATAATTCAATGCCGTTTCCATCGGGGTCTTTAATATATATGGATTCGGAAACACCATGATCAGAAGCCCCTTGAAGCGGGTAATTGGATTCCCAAATTCGCTTAAATGCTCTTGCAAGATCTTCTCTTGATGGATACAGAATTGCAAAGTGATATAGTCCCGTATGTCCTTCAGGTGCAGGAGTAGCATTTTCACCAGCCCAGGTATTTAAACCTATATGATGATGATAATTTCCTGACGAAAGAAAAACCGCATTCTTTCCAAACCTGGCAGTAACTTGAAAGCCAAGCATGTCTCTGTAAAAAGCTAATGCTTTATCAAGATTAGCAACGGTCAAATGAACGTGTCCAATTCGTGTACGGGGATTTAGTTCGTAATCCATCAAACTCCAATATATTATAAGTGATTAACTTTTACCGGTTTAACTTTCCAGATTTTATCTGCATATTCTTTAACAGATCTATCACTGGAAAACTTTGCAACTCGTGCTACATTATAAATCGATTTTTTTGTCCAAGCTTCTTTTTTCTGATACAAATCAGCAACTTTATCCTGGGCATCTATATAAGATTGATAATCAGCGAACAACAAATAATAATCTACATTCATTAAGCCGCGAACCATATCATCAAAAATTCCAAACTCTTTTGGATTGAAAAAATTTGTTGCAATCATATCAACAACCTGCTTCAGATCAGCATTTTTTTCATAATATTCTCTTGGATTATATCCCTTAGACTTCAGCTTTACCACTTCATCAGCAAGCAAACCAAAAATAAAAATGTTATCATCACCAACTTCTTCCCTAATTTCAACGTTAGCTCCATCCATTGTTCCGATGGTAAGCGCTCCGTTGAGAGCAAACTTCATGTTGCCTGTTCCTGAAGCTTCTAACCCTGCTGTAGAAACTTGTTCAGAAAGATCAGCAGCAGGAATAATTTTTTCTGCGAGTGTTACTGAATAATTTTTTAGGAAAACAACTTTTAATTTATCTCCAACATCCGGATCATTATTTACAACATCTGCGACAGAATTAATTAATTTAATTACCATCTTAGCCTGGAAATATGCAGGTGCGGCTTTACCGCCAAATATTATAGTACGGGGAACCATTTTAATTTTAGGATTTCTTTTAATCCTGTTATAAAGGGTTATGACATGAAAAACATTAAGTAACTGTCTTTTGTATTCATGGAATCTTTTTATCTGTACATCAAACATTGAATCAGGGTTAATCTTTATATGATGTTCATTTTCAATGTAATCAATAAGAACCTGTTTGTTATTTAATTTTACTCTTTCCCAGTATTCAATAAAATCTTTGTCATTTACATATTTTTCAATCTTTACGATCTGAGCAAGATCTTTAATCCATTCCGGTCCAATTTTTTCAATCAGCAATTGAGCTAACAGTGGATTTGCAGTTACAATCCATCTTCTTGGAGTAATTCCATTTGTAACATTTATAAACTTTTTAGGATAGATTTTATTAAAGTCGGGAAAAATTCTTTTCTTCAATATTTCTGTATGAAGTGCTGCCACTCCATTAACAGCAAAACTGCCAACGATAGCCAGGTTAGCCATTCTCACACGTTTGTCTTTACCAACAGAGATGATTGAAAGCTTTTCTAGAACAGTTTGATCTTTTGAATAATTCTCTCTTACTTCATCCAAAAATCTTCTGTTAATTTCATAGACTATTTGTAAATGTCTTGGTAGCAATTCACCAAAAATTTGTTCAGACCATTCTTCTAAAGCTTCAGGAACAACTGTATGATTTGTATAAGCAAAAGTTTTTGAAGTTATTTCCCAGGCTTTTTCCCAGCTAAGATTTTCATCGTCGATAAGTATTCGCATCAATTCAGGTATAGCAACAACAGGATGTGTATCATTTAGTTGAATACAGGTTTTTTCTGCAAACTTATCAAATGTGGTATGTCCAATTTTATACTTTCTTATAATATCCTGAAGTGTTGCTGAAACGAAAAAATACTGTTGCTTAAGTCTCAAAAATTTTCCTTCAACATAAGTGTCATTTGGATAGAGAACTTTTGAAATTGTTTCAGAATCATTTTTGCTTGCAACTGATTCGATGTAATTCCCTTTATTAAAATCAGAAAACTCAAAATCAATCGCCGCCTTAGCCTGCCATAATCGTAAGTTATTTACTGTTTGATTTTTATAGCCTGGAACCGGAACATCATAAGCTACTGCTAAAACATTCTCAGTATTAACCCACTTAAAACCAAGTTCACCATTACCTTTATCGTATGTATCTGTTTTACCATAAAACTGTACTTTGTAGGTTAGTGATCGTCTAAGTAAATCCCAGGGATTTCCATCGCGGAGCCAATTATCTGCGCGTTCAACTTGATAGCCGTTTTCAATATCCTGTTCAAAAATTCCATATTCGTATCTAATTCCGTAGCCAAATGCAGGAAGTTGAAGTGTGGCCATAGAATCAAGATAACAGGCAGCTAACCTTCCTAAGCCACCGTTGCCTAAACCCATATCATGTTCAGTTTCTGTTATCTCTTCAAGATCATATCCATCTCGATCAAGGATAACGCGGCACTCATTGTAATAATCTAAATTAATAAGTGCATTACCAAGAATTCTTCCCATCAGATATTCTAATGAAAGATAGTAAACACGCTTTGCATCTTTATCGTGATAAGCTTTTTGAGTTCTTAGCCAGCTTCTAACCATTCTATCGCGCACTGCTAATGATAATGCATGATAAGCATCCACGCCGGTAGCAGTGTTTTTATCCTTAACTAAAGAAAATTCAAGATGTTCTGCAAATTGATTTGAAAGTGAAAAACTTCCCGGATCTTCTTTATCTGTAAAAAAAATTGTTTCTGTTTCTTTTTTAGCCATATAAAACAAACTCCTTGAACTTTAATATCTATTAATGTTGCGCCAAATTTAGTTGCAGCGATCTTTAATACAAAATAGAAATACTTCTACACATTATTGTTTATTGATAATATTATCTTAACGCAAAAATTGGATGATAAATCTTTAAGTATTGTTATTTTTAGAGAAGTTCAAATTATTCTTTTGGAGATTTTGATGTTTAAATTTTTTCTCTCAGCAGTTCTTTTAATGAATTTAATCAACTGTTCTTATTCTCAGGAAGCCATTAAGAATGGCAATGTAATTTTTATTCACCCAGATGGAACTGGTTTAGCAGACTGGAATGCGCTAAGATTATTAAAATCAGGGCCCGATGGAGAAATAAATTGGGATAAACTTTCCGGCATTGGTTTATATCAAGGACACATAAGAGATAAAGTTACTTCTTCATCAAACGCTGGAGCAACAATACATGCTTATGGTGTAAAAGCAGATATTGATGATTTTGGATTAATAGATGATCTGAAACCAACATCACGTTCAGGAAAAAAACTTAGCATTATGGAAGAAGCAAAACAGAACGGTATTAAAATTGGAATTATTAATTCAGGTTCTATCGAAGAGCCAGGTACGGCCGTCTTTGTTTCAAGCAATTTAAAGCGATCAAACTATTTAGAGATAGCTAAAGATGTTATCCAATCTGGTGCGGATTTAATTTTTTCAGGTGGTGAAGATTTTTTTATTCCAGAAGGAACTAAAGGACGATTTTCATTAAATGGGAAAAGAAAAGATGGATTAAATCTTATCGATTGGGCAAAACAAAATGGATATACTGTTGTTTATACAAGAAATGAATTAGCTTCAACCTCTTCCGATGTAAAAAAAATTCTTGGTGTGTTTGCTTCCCGAAGTACTTTTAACGATAAGAGCGAAGAAGTGTTGGACTCACTGGGATTACCAAACTGGATCGAAACTGCTCCTTCAGTTGCAGAGATGACTGAGTTTGCTTTGAAGTTTTTTATAAACAAAGGTCTGTTCTTCTTAGTTGTTGAAGAAGAGGGAACGGATAATTTTGGTAATAAAAATAATGCAAATGGAAAATTAAGTGCTTTAGATCGTGCAGATGATGCAATTGGATTAGTAATTGATTTTATAAAAGATAATCCAAAGACTACGCTTGTTACCGCCGCAGATAGTGAGGCTGGTGGATTAGAGATCTCTGGTTATGAGATAGACAATTTAGATATTAATAATCCATTACCAGAAAATGATAATAATGGTTCACCCATTGATGGAAGAGAAGGAACTGGGACTTTGCCTTTTGTTTCAAAACCTGATAAAAACCGTAAGGTTTTTCCTTTTGGAATAGTCTGGTCCTCTTATGGTGATCTTACAGGTTCTGTTATTGCTCGCGCGCACGGATTGAATGCTGATAGAATGAACGGCAAGATTGATAACACAGATATTTACAGAATTATGTATTTAACTTTATTTGGTGTTTGGCTGGATTAATATTTTTAACAAACCCAATTTCTTTTAGGAACTTGGGTTTGTGTTTATTTAGGCTCTCTTATCCTAAATAAATTTAATGTCTGACTCGTCCTAAAAAAAGATGGGAGAAAGGGTTGGGGGTGCTTGCTTTATTTGAGCAGCAGCATCTTTTTCATTTGTATATTTGTACCTGCTACTAATTGATAAATATAAACTCCACTTGGTAAGCTCGAAGCATTCCATTCTACTTCATAACTACCTGCGGGTTTACTTTCATTAACAAGAGTTGCAACTTCATTGCCAAGCACATCATAAATTTTTAAAGTTTGATAACTACTGACTGGCAACTGCCAACTTATTTTTGTAGTTGGATTAAATGGGTTTGGGTAATTCTGCACAAGTGAAAACACAAGTGGAGTATAAAAATCATCTTCAATATTTACTGTGTTGTCTTTACCAATTCCTGTTATAACAATTTCTTTAACTCCAACATTAGAATAAACTTTTAGCATTGCACTATATTTCTTAATGCTATCTGGATGAAATTGCAATAATACTTTTTTAGATGAATATGATTCAATTGACATGTTATTTAGATCTAAAGAAAATCGTGAATCAGAGATTGTAATTGAATCAACTATTAATAATGCGCTGCCACTATTAGCAATAAAAAAATTGTTTGATGATGAAGAACTGATTAAAGTCGAATCAAAATCAACTTTATGGGGAAGAAGATTCAGCTCTGCAAAAGTTGGGCGAATATTACTTGTGGCAAAACTATAAATCCGATCGATAAATTCAGGATGATCAATAAATGGATTTCTTTTTAATTGCAATAAAGCAATCGCGTTATTTCTATTTGATTCGACTACACCAACTGTATCAAACCTATTCCATTCTCTAAAAATGTTCTCCTGTATTTGAGTAAAAAAGCTCCCGTAATTAACAGGATAACGAGTAATAAAATAAAACATAGAACGGCTAACATCACCTTTATGAACATCTCTTGGCTCAAAAACTTGTTGCCCAAGACTATTAAACCCAAGCTTGCTGCCACCAACCTGCCAGGTAATATTTGAAACCGCTTTGCCAAAAGGATAATTTGCTCGAATACTATTTGCAGTAACATCAGTAGGAAATAAATGATAAAGATCTGACTTCATCGGTTCTGCTTCACCAAAATTTGATTGCGGCCACGTATGTTCTGTATTAAAATTATACGTTGCACTTTGAGCATCGGTTCTGCTCGTGTAACCAACCGCAAGTCTTCCAGTATAAACGCATTCAAGTGTGTTTTGTGTTGCTCCTTGTCCATTAACTCTTTGGTTATCAAATTCCATAAACATTTTATCACGTGCTAAGTTATAACCGAGTGATGTATGATTGTTTACTAAAGAAGTTAAAATAGATTTTAATTCATTATCAAACTTATTAAATGTTGTTGCATCGTAGCTGTCACCATACTTACCCGAACCACTTAACTTAATTACTGAACCGACTGAGCTGTCATCACTTGTAATAAAAATTAAATCTCTATCAATTACATTTTGCATGGGGTGATACTTTATCCAAATAAGAGTGCTATCATCTGCAGGAATATTTAATAACGTATCTGACAAACTGTAAACATCTTTTAGATTTTTGATTTTGATTTCAGAGTTTATATTTTTTATGTTTTTTATATAAACAGAAAAGCTATCCACATTGCCGGAAAATGTCTGAGGAAATACAATTGAATCTGCACTAACTGAAACTTGTGCGTTCAAATTAATAGCGAATATTAGGGAAGCAAACAAAAATCTATTTAACATAATTATATTACTTTTTAGTGTATAAATCGGATTGAAATTTACAATTTTATTTTAGAATTCTTATTAAGATTCCTAAATGTTTTATAAGCTATTTCTTTATTCAGAAACAATAATCGCAGTGGCTTCAATTTCAATCAGCATATCAGGATCGATCAAGGATTTTATTTCAACCATCGTAGTAACAGGTTTGATCTCTCTAAAAAATTCGCCATGCGCTTTACCATATTCTTCCCAGCGACCAATATCAGTTACAAACATCCTTGTTCTAACAACATCTTTTAAGCTTACACCTGCTTCAATTAATGCCTTTTCAATTTTCTTCAAACAGAACTTAGTTTGAGCATATGCATCACCAATGCCTATTACTTTATCACCATCAACCGGTGCTGTGCCGGATACTTCAACAATGTTTCCAATTCTTACTGCACGCGAGTAGCCTACAATATTTTCCCATTTTACACCGGATGAAATATTAATTCTACTCATATTCTTCCTTCTAAATAATCTTTACGTTTCTTTTCAGGGAATTTTTCAATTGCATAGCGAAGCATAGTTCTTGGCATTTTTTTATAGTGTTTAACTAAAAATTCTTCTTCAACTTGCATATCACGATTACCAATTTCTCTAAGCATCCAGCCGACTGCCTTGTGAATTAGATCGTCCTTATCCTGTAAAAGAATTTCAGAAATATTTACTGTGTCTTCAAAAAAATGTTCACGAATAAAAGTGTGCGTTGATAAAATTGCAATTCTTTTTTCCCAAAGATCTTTTGAGCGTGCAAACTTGTATAACAAATCTTTTTCTTTATTCAATAAATGTTCACCAACAATCTTTGGAGCAGAAAGATCAACAAGATCCCAGTTATTAATTCCCTTTCTATTTCTAAGATAAAAATCAAAAACCGTTTTCTTTTTTTTCTCATCGCCTTTTTTATATTGATCAATAAGAATAAAGGCAGCAATTAATCTTTCTTCATGTATTTTAGAATGGATAAGTTCTTTCAAATCATCTAAAGATAAATCATTAAACATCTTTGCTATTGTTCTTTGTACCGGAACTTTTATTCCATAAAAAACATCACCTTCGCCATATTCCCCTTTCCCTGTTTTAAAGAATCTTTGGAGGATAACGGCTTGCTTAGGATTTTTTTCGGATTCTATTTTTTTTCGGATATCTTTTAAACTCATTCAGTTTCCTTTTTTATCCAATCTAAAATTGTTTGTAATGCTACTGGAGATATTGTTTCTTCTATCTTTCCATATTCTGAAATTTTTCCAGTTGTAGAAGTTTGGAAAAGATGATTTAATCCGGGCAGCATTTTTACTTCAAAGTTTTTATTACCAACTTTTTCCAGTGCTGATTTTATTGCTGATAAATTTTCTTTTGGTGGAACCTGCAGATCCTTTTCTCCATTTATTGCAAGCACTGGACATTTAACTTTTTCTAAAACCGGGGTAGGATCAAATCGCAAAAAATACTTGAACCAGGGGCTTGTGATAGTTTTAATCTGCATATTTAAATAAACTTCAGGATCACCAAGTTTACTTTTTTCTTCTTCAGTCATTGTCGCATACTCGGCATAAAACTTTTCTCTTAGTTCTTTATCAAGTTTCCCTTCGTCATTGCTGTTTTTAACAATTGAAAATATTTCTCTTTGTAATTTTACAGATTTCTTAATCTCTTCTTCACTCATTCCTTCTGCACGTTGAATTAGTTCGCCTTGAAGATAAAGGATTGAATCACCTGGAATTCCAAGCCCAGCCATCATTACGATAAATGCAACATCATCACTTTGGATTGCTGCTAAAGGTGCAATCATTCCGCCTTCACTGTGTCCGATTAAACCTATTTTTGTTTTATTAATATCTTTTCTTTCTTTTAGAAACTGAACAGCAGCTAAAACATCCTTTGCAAAATCTTCACTTGTAGCTAATGAATGATCTCCAGTGGATTGAGCTATCCCTCTATCATCAAATCTTAAAACAGCAATTCCATTTCGTGTTAGATAATCTGAAATTACCAGAAATGGTTTGTGTCCAAGTAGTTCTTCATTTCTATCCTGCCCACCAGAACCCGATATCATCACAACTGCAGAAAAATTATTTCCATCTATTGGTATAGTTAAAGTTCCGGCAAGTACAACACCGTCAATTTCATTTTCAAAAAGTACTTCTTCAGAGTTATAAGGATATGGTTCTTTTGGTTCTTGAGGTCGTTCTGGTTTTTCAATTTTATCTACTTTATTTACTACCAAATCCAAACTCATTCCTCCTTGCGACCACTTACCTTCAATTTTCATTTCATCATAAATTATCTTGCCACTATAAAATCCTTGCACAATGGGAATTTTTATAAGAATAGAATCTCCTGTAATTGTTGTGCTTTCAGTTGGAATTCCCATCGCACCCTGATCGGGACTATCTAAAGTTGATGAATATACACCCGAATCATTTTTTGATAAATTAAATACTATTGTGAGTTCTAGTGAATTTGGTAACACAAGTTTACCCGTCCATATTCCTGAGATATCCGTTTGTTGAGCTAGGTTTTGAAAACCGAGAATTATTACTAAAAAGATTCCATAAATAGTTTTCATATTTTATCCTTTTTTATTAATCTTGTATGCAAAAAATAAGCAATAGAAAATCTATTTTATGATTTGGAAGAACTAAAATTTTTTTACAATTTCGGAATAAAAACTTTCCAAAACTTTATTATAATTAAAAGCCAATTTAGTCTTTCTGATTTTATCCAAACTAAAATATTCTATTTGTTGTCCTTCTTTCAAATCAATTTCCTGAGTATTTAAGTCTAATCTTTTCCAGAAGATGTAATCAGTAAGATTTTCTGATGTAAATATTTTGAACAGATTGATTTCACACAAATTTTTAATAGAAATTTCTTCCATCATTTCCCTTCTAATAGCATTTTCTAGTGTTTCTCCATTCTCCACTTTTCCACCAGGAATATCCCACATATTAGGAAATGGGATATCAATTTTATCATCACGCAATAATAACAATACTTCATTGTTGCTGTTGATAAATATAATTCCGGCTCCAATCACAGATTAACCCGCCTGTTTGTTTATTAAAGTAAATTAGTTTAGAATAATGATAGAAAATATATCTTTTCAGGGTAAATAATAAAAATAAAAGTTAAAAACTTAATTGTTTCGGAACTAAATATAATCCAAATCCGTTTAGTTTAATATGACAAAAAAGAAATTAAAATCAGCAATAATTATTGGCAGCGGGCTTGGCGGATTATCTACCGCTTTAAGACTTTCTACTGAGGGTTACGAAGTAACGGTAATTGAAAAACACTTAAAACCAGGCGGCAGATTAAACCAACTTAAGCTTGATGGTTTTACTTTTGATGTTGGTCCATCTTTTATGAGTATGAGCTGGGAGCTTGAAGAATTATTTAGTAGTAACGGACTTAAAAACCCAATTCAACTTGAAGAATTAGATCCTCTTTACCAGGTTTATTTTGAAGGTGATAATAAACCTTATCGAATATTCAAATCCTTAGATAATCTTGAAAAAGAGTTTAAAGATATCGAACCAAATCTTGCCGCAAAAGTTGAGAAATATTTATTAAGGGCAGGTGAATTCTTCCATGATACTGAAGACAAAGTTGTAAAATCAAATTATAAAAATGTAGTTGATTATATTCTAAAACTTACTCGAGTTCCAAAGAAGCATCTTCCTTATTTATTTAGAAATATGTGGAGTGAAGTTGAAAAGCATTTTGAATCGGAACAGGTTCGAGTGATTTTTTCTCTTGTTGCATTTTTTCTTGGGTCAACTCCTTTTCATACTCCAGCAATTTATTCCTTGCTCAACTACACAGAAATGAAACACGATGGTTACTGGAAAGTTAAAGGCGGGATGTACAAAATTGTTGAAGAGGTGATGAAGATTTTAGAATCACGCGGTGTAAAATTTGTTTTTAATACAGAGATTGTCAGCGTTGCAAATTCAAATGGCAAATTAAATTCTTTGTTAGATAGAAATGGCAAAACCTGGAGTGCAGATATTTTTATTTCCAATTCTGATGCGGCTTCTTTTAGAGGACAAATTCTTGGAAGAAAAAAATTCACCGAAGAAAAATTAGATAAGATGGATTGGACTCTTGCACCATTCACAATTTATCTTGGTTTAAAAGGTAAAATTGATTCACTGCAGCATCACAATTATTTTCTTGGAAGCAACTTTAGAGGTTATGCAGATAAAATTTTTACTTCTTCAATCATTCCGCAAAAACCTTATTACTATGTAAATGTTTCATCCAAAACTACTCCGGAATCTGCTCCTGAAGGATGCGAAAATGTTTTTATTCTCTGTCCAGTTCCGGATAGAAGATTTAAAAAAGACTGGGATGATAAAGAAGAAATTGCTAACAACATCATAAAAGATTTGTCTGAACGAACTGGTTTTGATATTCAATCCAACACTTTAGTAAAACAAATCTATTCTCCAGTAGAGTGGGAAAATATGTTTAATCTTTACAAAGGTTCGGGATTAGGTTTAGCACACGGTATAAATCAGGTTGGTGCATTCAGACCTAAAAACAAAGATGAAGAATTTCCAAATTTATATTATGTCGGCGCATCAACAACGCCGGGCACAGGATTACCAATGGTTATTATAAGTTCAAAACTTGTAACAGACAGAATAAGGAGTGATTATGGATCTATATAACAAGACTTCGTATGCGATTAGTAAATTGGTTACGAAAAGTTACAGCACTTCATTCAGTCTTGGTATAGCAGCATTCTCGCCGCACTACCGAGATGCAATCTACGGCATTTATGGTTTTGTAAGATTAGCTGATGAGATTGTAGATACATTCCAGGGATATAATCAAAAACAATTAATGGAAAATTTTCGTAAAGAAACTGAAGAAGCATTAAAGATTGGTATATCCACAAATCCTATTTTACAGGCTTTCATCCATACAGTTAAAGAATATAAAATAGATTATCATTACATAGATGCATTCTTGAAAAGCATGGAAATGGATTTGACCAATTCTTATTACGAACCCCAGCAATACAACGAATATATTTACGGCTCAGCAGAAGTGGTTGGTCTAATGTGTTTGCAAATTTTTGCAGGAAATGATGAAAAATTATTTAACGACCTTGTTGCACCTGCAAGGAGTCTTGGTTCTGCTTTTCAGAAAGTTAATTTCTTAAGAGATATTAAAAGTGATATGGAAGAAAGAGAAAGAATTTATCTGCCGGGAGTTAACCACGCAATTAAGATAGATGATATTCATAAAAAAGATTTAGAAAAAGAGATTGAGCTTGAATTCCAAAACGCTTTGGAGGGCATTAGAAAATTACCTGTTGGCGTTAAACTTGGTGTTTATTCAGCTTATCTTTATTACAAAGGATTATTCAAGAAAATAAAAAAATTAAAAGTAAAAGAACTAATGAATAAACGTGTTAGGGTATCTAACATTTCTAAGTTTGCACTTCTTTTAAGAGGTTTGCTGGAAATAAAAGTTTTTAAACTAACCTGAAACAAAATTAAATTTTAATTAAGTTGCCGGTAGCAATACCGGCTTTTCTTTTATATGAGCACATACTTACTGATAAATATATTAATAATTTTCTTCCCTCTGATTTTATCATTCGATAAAAATCTTAAATTCTACAAAAAAGTCCCTTATGTTTTGCAGTCAATAGCATTCATAAGCACAGCTTATATTATATGGGATGTAATTGCAACTGAGCGTGGGGATTGGGCTTTTAATCCCGAACACTTAGTTGGTTTTTATATTTTGGGTTTACCGCTAGAAGAAATTTTATTTTTTATAACTGTTCCATACTCCTGCATTTTCATTTATGAAACAGTTTCATTTTACGTTAAAGAGAAAAAACTAAGTTTTAACAATAAACTTTTTCTAATTCCGGCTATTCTTGTGATTATTTTAGGAACAATTTTTTACGATCAGAATTACACTTTTACAGTTTCAATTTTTGTTGGAGCTTTTTTTATCGGGGCAATTTTGTTTAATGAGTCTTTACTTGACTCGCGAAATTTCTGGATAACAATACTAATTGGTTTTATTCCTTTTCTAATCGTTAACTATTTTCTCACTTCAATTCCAGTAGTTACATACAATGAGGCTGCTTTTAGTGGAAAAAGATTTATTACAATTCCTTATGAAGATTTTCTGTATTCCTTCTCCATGATTTCTTTGTGGATTCTTTTTTATGAGTTAGCAAAGGAAAAGAAAAAGTGAAAAGGAAAATCTGTGTTATTGGTGCAGGACTTGGGGGATTATCCGCAGCAATAAGACTTGCTAACAGAGGTTATGAAGTTGATCTGTATGAGCAGAATAGCACCCCAGGAGGTAAAGCTGGCGAGATAAATGGGAAAGGATATCGATTTGATACCGGTCCATCTTTATTAACAATGCCGTATGTAATTAAAGACTTGTTTTCGGAATGTGGTGAAGAAATTAAAGATTATTTAAGCATAAACAGATTAGCTATAATTTGTAAATACTTTTATCCTGATGGCTCAATTATTAATGCGTATTCCGATCCAGAAAAATTTGGGAAGGAAATTGAAGAAAAAACTTCTGATAATTCTACTTCACTAGATAAATATCTTAATTACTGCAAAACTATTTATGAATTAGCGGGTGATTTGTTTTTAACTAAAAATCCTTCAAGTGTTTCAACTTATTTGAATTCCAAAGCGTTAAAAACTTTATTGAACGTTGGTAAGATTGACCCGTTCAGAACGATGAATGAGGCAAATGAAGGTTTCTTTAAAGACAAACGGCTTGTCCAATTGTTCAACCGCTATGCAACATACAATGGATCAAATCCATACCTGGCCCCGGCTACTTTGAATATTATTTCTCACGTTGAATACAATCAGGGAAGTTTTATTCCTGAAGATGGAATTTATTCAATCACAAAAGCACTTTGGAAATTAGCTGAGAAAAAAGGTGTTAACATATTCTTAAATCAAAAAGTTGATGAAATTATTCTTGAAAACCGAGAAGTTAAAGCAATTAGAATTATTGAAAATTTTATTAAGTATGATAAGATAATTTCCAATGTAGATGTGAATTTTACTTTTCAAAATTTAATTAGAGATTATCATAACAAAGAAGCTAAACGCTATATTAAAAAAACTCCTTCATTCTCTGGATTAGTTTTCTATTGGGGAATTAAAAAAGAATTTCCAGAACTTGAAACCCACAACATTCTTTTTTCTAAAGATTACAAAAAAGAGTTTGATGACTTATTTGATAATAAAACGATTCACAATGATCCCACAGTTTATATTTATATTTCATCAAAGCTCAATAAAAATGACGCACCAGCAGGCAAGGAAAATTGGTTTATAATGGTTAATGCACCACATATTCAAGAGCAAAATTGGGATAGCGAAGTTAATACTGCACGAAAGAATGTTGTAAATAAAATAAATACTTTTCTTAACACAGATATTGAGAGTTTAATAGAGTTTGAAAATATTATGTCTCCTGTCGATATTCAAAACAGAACTGGCAG
>Ga0105105_10000623_pt1 | contig 15795 bp, 10 predicted proteins | sample PPLLaktember2015_4_FD_79108 | JGI IMG/M metagenome (GOLD analysis project Ga0105105, IMG submission 79108) | Freshwater sediment microbial communities from Prairie Pothole Lake near Jamestown, North Dakota, USA - PPLs Lake P8 Core (1) Depth... | ecosystem: Environmental > Aquatic > Freshwater >... | reverse complement strand
GATTTAATCTTACTCGTGAACGCGTGCGACAGATTAAAGAAAAAGCTTTAAGAAATTTAAGGCAATCAAAAAGAAGCGGCAGACTGAAAGCTTATTTAGGATAAATAATTCGTTTCAGGTTTTTAAGCCCCGATAATTCGGGGCTTTTGTTTTTTAAATATATCTGCAAAAATATTTTCTTAGCGACCTTGCGTCTTTGCGTGAAATCTTTTTTCTCGCAGAGACGCCAAGCCGCAGAGCAATAATTTAAAACCAAACTCACTCATAAAAGTATTTTACCGCTCATATAAAAATTATACAACTTCATTTTAATCAGCGTAACTTTGTAAACAAAAAATCAATCTAAAGCAAAAAAACGCATACTGTATGATTAAAATTTTACCCATACTTTTTATTGCACTCACTTCAGTTCTCTTTTCCACAGACGTAAACAAAAATCTAAACAAATTCTTAATACTTGTTAAGATAGATAAAGAAGTAAATGTAGATGGTGTAATTGATGATGTTTGGAATTATGCTGATTCAACCACAACCTTTTTTCAACTTGAACCTTACTTTAATCAGCCAACATCAGTAAAAACAATTGCAAAAGTTTTAACAACTGAAGAAGCAATTTATTGCCTGATGATTTGCTATGATGATAAACAATTTATTCAGGCGAATGCCGGAATGCAGGATGGATTTACGGGTGATATTGTTTCTGTAATGCTTGATACTTTTGGCGATAAACAAACAGCATATAAGTTTGCTGTTAATGCATCAGGAGTAAAATCAGATTCAAGAATGCTGGATGATGCACGCAACCGCGATTATAGCTGGGATGGCATTTGGGATGCAGCTTCACAAATTTATGATTGGGGTTATGTTGTTGAAATGAAAATTCCTTACAAGTCAATTAAGTATGATAAAAATCTAACTGAGTGGGGATTAGATTTTGATCGATGGCGATCATACAACAAAGAAGATATTTACTGGTGCGGGTATGAACAAAGCGAAGGACAAAGAATTTCTAAATTTGGAAAATTAATTTTCCAGGATTTTAAACCAACAATAACCGGAATCAATTTAGAAATTTATCCTGTTGGTATCGCAAAGACAACTTATCTTGGTAATAACAAATATAAATTTGATCCAAGTGCGGGACTTGATGTTTTTTATAATCCATCAGAACAACTAACTTTTCTATTAACTGCTAATCCGGATTATGCACAAATAGAAGCAGATCCTTTTTCATTTAATATAAGCAGGTACGAAAGTTACTTTTCCGAACGACGACCATTCTTCACAGAAGGTAATGAAGTTTTTAATCCTTCAGGAAGACAACGCAGCTCAGGATTTTACAGACCGCTTGAACTGTTTTATTCAAGAAGAATTGGAAAACTGCTTCCGGGTGGAGAAGAAGTTCCGCTTATTTTCGGCACTAAAGCATTTGGAAGATACAGCGATTGGGAATACGGCGGTTTTGTTGCGATGACAGGAGAGACCGATTATGTTGATGATGGTAACAACATGACCGAACCGCAATCCTATTTCGGTTCAGCTAGAATTAAAAAACAAATATTAGATAATTCGTCTATCGGCGTTTTGATGGTTGGTAAACAAACCAAAGAAGACACATACGGAGTTATTGATATTGACGGCGCTTTCCGTGGTTCTGATTGGCAGCTTGCTTATCAGTTTGCAAGATCATTTGAAAACGAAGAAGGAGATTATGCGGCATCAGTTGGTTTTACCAACATTTCTGAAACATGGGGCAACTTATTCAGGATGAGAGCAATAGGAAATGAATTTAATGTTAACCAGGTTGGATATGTTCCATGGCAAGGCACAGTTAATTCTGTGGGATTAACAGGACCAATGTGGTACTTTGAAGACGGTGTGATAAGAAATATCTTTTTGTATTTCGGGCCTGCAATTAATTATGAGCACGCTGATCTTTATACTGATTATGCAGGAGTTATCGGTTTTAATATGCAGTTCCGTGATGGCTGGGGTTATGAGATAAATACAGATTTTGGTAAAAGCAAAGATGAGGGAATAATTTATGATTCCTACAGCATAAACTTAAGTTCGTGGTTTAATCTTTCACAAAAATGGAATGCAAATGTCTGGGGAGGTTATCAAAAAACCTATAACTTTGGCAGAGATTATCTTGCTTCATACTCTTGGTTTGGTTTTTATGCCGAGTGGAAAGCATTGGACATTTTAGAAATCGGAACTTCTTACGATATGTTTATTGAAGGTGATCCTGACGGTAACATTGAAGATATAACATACAATGCACGTCCGTTCTTTTCGTTAACACCAATCAACAATTTAAACTTTAGAGTTTATGTTGATAATGTTTTTGTGAGATCAACAGATAGAATGGAGAGAATAATCGGCGGATTTTTGTTTAGCTGGAACTTCCTACCAAAAAGCTGGATTTATCTTGCAGTAAACGAATTCCAGGACAGAAGCGATCAATACGATGCAAATAATAATCTGATGCCAAACACAATGCACACAACAGATCGGGCTGGAGTTTTTAAGATAAAGTATTTGTATTATTTCTAAAATAAAAGAGGCGATTCCATAAGAATCGCCTACTGAATATTTATCGTTCAACAATTAACACTATTTGAGGAGAATCATTTTTCTCGTTTGAACAAAATCTCCAGCCTGAAGTTTATAGATATATGTTCCGCTGGCAAGGCTAGAAGCATCAAAGCTTACTTCGTATCTGCCTGCAGATTTTTGTTCGTTTGAAATCAGTTCGGCAACTTCAGTTCCAAGAATATCGTATACTTTTAATGTTACGTTTGCATTATTTGGAATGCTAAAAGCAATTCTTGTACTTGGGTTAAATGGATTCGGGTAGTTCTGATCTAAGTTATATTCTTTAACTTCAGCGATCTCACCGGATTCACCAAGAATTCTATTCATATAATCATCAGCCTCTTTACCAAGTACTTTTGGAAGCTGTACCACAGCACCATTAGCCAATGCTACATAAACTCCGAATGCTTCACCATTCTGATTTGCTGATGGATTTACAAATCCTGATGCAAATACAACGGCAGATTTTCCACCCAAAGTTCTTAGGTCTGCATTATAAACTCCAATTAAACGAAATGGATTTGTTGTATAAATGATTACCCAATTTCTGCTCGCAGGAAGACTAACATAATTGCTAACATCTCCGTATGCTGTATTAGAAAGACTTAATCCAAACAGAGCACGAATATTAACAGCAGGAGCGTCTGTTGAACCGTGAACAGCAAACAAATCTACTTTACTGTTACTATTAGCTTGTTCGCGTGCATCTGCTTTTGCAAATAGCGTAAATGAAATATCTCTGCCGGTTGGATTTGGTGCAAAGCCGCTTGTGTTTACAACACCATTTGCTATAGCAACATAAGTTTTGCCGCCTTCAAATGTTACCGCAAAGTTTTTAATTGTGTCATTTACAGATGTGCTTGTTCCTGGAGCAACACCAATGTTCAGTAAAACTCCTGCAGGTACATCAACATAAGGAGTAGCTGTTCTGAAACCAAAGTTATCAAGTAATAAACTTCCATTAACATAAATATCAACTTCATTTGCAATAGGATCAGCAGCATTATGAATTATCTGTAATCTTGCAGTATTTGGAGCGATGTAAGCAGGAAATTCAACAACTGTTCCGTTTGGTAAAGCAGCAAACAATCCAAATGCAGCACCGTTTTGATTAGCACCAGGATTTAAAAATCCCGAAGCAAATACTACCGCAGCTCCACCGCCAAGCCCGGTTAAGTTTGCTTCAAAAGTTGCAACGATTGTATTGTTATCATTTGCAGGAGTTATATCCAATAGATAAGATGAAGCAGGTACAGTTAAATAGCTTGTAAAATCACCATAAGCAGCATCATCAACTAATTTGCCTACATTTCTTGCAATCACATCAACAGCCGGTGCATCAGTCGAACCGTGCAGAACAACAAAATCAACTTTACTGCTGTACATACCTGATTCTTTAATACCATCTTTTGCAAAAAGTGTAAAAGCTATGCTTCTGCCATCCGGGTTTGGTGAAAAACCTGAACCAACGACACCGTTAGCAACTGCTACATAAGTTTTACCATTTTGTAAAACTACAGGAATATTTTTTATTGTATCACTTGCAGAAGTACTGTTTGAAGGTGCAACACCAATATTTAATGTAACACCTGCAGGAACTGTTACAAATGGAGTAGCTGTTCTGAAAGCAAAGTTATCAAGCAGTAAATTACCATTAACATAAACATCAACCTCACTTGCTAAAGGATCAGCTGCGTTATGAATAACCTGTAATCGTGCAGTTGGAAGTACTGCCGGAAATTCAACAACTGTTCCATTAGGTAATGCAGCAAACAATCCAAATCCAGCACCGTTTTGATTAGCAGCAGGATTTAAGAATCCCGAAGCAAAGACTACTGCAGCACCGCCGCCAAGTCCGGTTAGGTTTGCAGTAAAAGAAGCAACTACAACATTGCCATTATTACCAGGTGTAACTTCAAGAATATACTGCATAGGACGAAGTTTTCTGTAACCATAAATTTCAGAATAAGTTAAATCATTAATTACTTTTCTTCTTCCCCAGGACTCAAAGCCATCTGCTTCAATTTCTTCTTCAGAATTTGATAAACTTGCGTCGTTCAAATTAGAAGATTGAGCATTAGAAACATTTCTTGCCCAAACATCAACAGTTGGAGCATCGGTTGCGCCATGCACTGTTACAAAATCTACCTGCTGATTTGATGTGCCTTGTTCTCTTATACCATCTTTCGCAAAAATTGTAAACGCAATTGATTTATTATCAGGATTAGGTGCGAATTGAGATGGATTTAAAACTCCATTGGCTACAGCTATATATTTTTTATTTGGTTTGAAAGAAACCTGAAAGTTTTTGATTGTATCACCTGCTGAAGTACTATTTGGAGGTGCAATACCAATATTTATTAAGACATTTGCAGGAACATCAATAAATGGGGTAGCAGTTCTAAAGGTAAAATTATCAAGAGCTAATGAACCATTCAGGTAAACGTCCACCTGATTTGCTGCAGGATCTGCGGCATTGTGAATAACTTGTAATCGTGCAGTTTGTGCATTTACTGCTATAAAACCGACGAAAAGAAACAGGGAAAATAAGATTTTTTTCATTTTAGGACTCCTTTTTTTTTGATGATTATAACTCCTAAACACAGACTTAAATAAGAAAGTTCCTTCTAAATAACCTCGATGGGAAAGAATAATTGGTGGGTTTTTATTTAGCTGGAACTTCTTGCCAAAGAGCTGGATTTATTATGCAATAAATGAATTCCAGGACAGAAGCGAGGCATATAATGTAAACAATAACTTACTGCCAAACAGAATGCACACAACAGATCGTGCAGGGGTTTTTAAGATTAAATATTTGTATTATTTCTGATAGATTATAAGAATCTTCTTAGTACGGGCTTGCTAATTATGTACTGTTTGAGATTAACCAACAATACTTTTAATATTGTATAATTAAAAACAGAAGTTGTTTATTCCAGAGCTATAGGTACTAAATACTATTCTGTAAAAATTTATTAATTAATTCGGAGACTGTTATGCCTGTAAAGCCAAGCGAAAAAGAAGAAGAATATTTTGCAAGATTAGAATTTGAAAGAAAAAAGAAACAGGAAGAAGAAAATCGTATTAAATTAGAAGAGGCTGAAAAAGAAAGACTAAAAAAACTTCATTTTATGCATTGCCCTAAATGTGGAATGAAACTGATAGAAATTAATTATAAAGATATTCAGGTTGATAAGTGTTCTTCTTGCGAAGGTGTCTGGCTTGATGCCGGTGAACTTGATGCAATTTCCAAGCTCGAAAAGGGCAAACTCGATAAATTATTTGGAGTTTTTAAAAAATAAATTCAATATGTGATTTAAGTACACTATCTAAATATTAATTTGTCTCCAAGCATATTGCACACAAGAGATCGCTCTGGAGTTTTTAAGATTAAGTATTTGTATTACTTTTAAACAAAAGAGGCTGTCTCAAAAGTCAAAAATACATAATTGTCATTCCCGCGAAAGTGGGAATCCACTTTGTTTTAGGCTTTATGGATTCCCGTTTTCACGGGAATGACAGATCAGCCTCGACTTATGAGACAACCTCCTATTGAACACTTAGCATTATCTTAAAAGTATCATCTTTTTCACTTGCACAAAATCCCCAGCCTCTATTTTATAGAAGTACACCCCACTTGAGAAATCAACTGCGTTAAAATCAATTTCATATCTTCCTGCTTCTTTTTCTTCACCAACTAATTCTGAAACAATGCTGCCTAAGGGATCAAATACTTTTAGGGTTACAAAAGATTTGTGAGGTATTGAATAACTGATTTTTGTTGAAGGATTAAATGGATTGGGATAGTTTTGAAAAATAGAAAATTTATCGGGAACATTTTGTGCTTCATCTTTTGTATTACTTATGATTGCAGTGTTTTCCAGCCAGGTTACTTTATTTCCAGTAGAAGCAGTTGTTAAAATATCTGTATCCCCATCCGCATCAAGATCAACGGCAAATACAGGCCAGGCGCCACCATAGTTAGTTAAAATCGAATTGTTAAACCATTGAATAGGATTGCCACCATTATTTTCCCACCAGTTTACTCTATTTGCATTTGTTGCAGCACCAAAAACATCAACATCGTTGTCTAAGTCCAAATCAGCAGCAGCGACGGACAATGCACCAGAGAAATTGTTTGATATTAATTGTCTGGTCCACTGTATAGGAATCCCGCCATCATTCTGGTACCAAGCGATTAAGCCCGGGATACACCCTGCTGCAATTATGTCCTGATCATCGTCTCTATCTAAATCAGCAAGATGTACCCAATGTGCGCCACCACAGGTGTTATCAACAATTTGTTTATTCCATTGAACGGGATTTGCACCGTCGCTATACCAGATGCTTACCTGGTTTGCATTTAAAGCTGCACCGATTAAGTCGTTATATCCATCATCATTCATATCGAAACACGCAACTGACCTGGCACCTGTAAACTGATTGTCCACAACACTTTTCTCCCAAATTATTGGATCGCCTCCACCATTACGATACCAGACTATCTGATGATTACCTCCGGAAGCAGCAATGAGATCCAGCAGGCTATCTGAATCAACGTATGCTGCGTGAACCTCGTGTGCCTGGATAATATTATTGTCAACAACAATTTTTTCCCATAAAATCGGATCGCCTCCCAGGTTTTTCCGGATTGCAATTTCATTGCCCTGCCAGGAAGCGCCAAGTATATCCATATCATTATCACCATCAATATCGGCTGCATCTACGAACATTATCCCGGATGAATTGGGATCTACAATGAACTTCGTGAAAGTTAATGATGAGTCTTTTTCTGTTTTCCACCAGGCTATTTGGTTACCCGAATTGCCTGCCGCCAGAATATCCAATTCACTATCACCATCCAAATCATAAGAGCATACCGAACAAGCACCAGGAAAACAATTATCAATTGTATGCTGAATAAATAAATTCTGTGCTGCTAAAGGATGACAGATTATTGAAATAATAACTGTTATTTCTAAAGCAAAAGAAGCATAAGAGTAAAATTTCATTTTTTCAACTCCCTTTTTTGATGATTATTCTTTGAGAACAACTGAATAAAATAAAAAACGGTTCATAAAATGCTTCAATCAGACTAAAGCTCTATTTAAGAACCAGCATTTTAATAGTTTCAGTATAATTGTTTACCAGAAGCCGACAGAAATAAATTCCGCTTGATAATCCTGTGCCGTCAAACTCAACTTCAAAATTTCCAATATGTTTTTCTTCATTTACAAGGGTTTCAATTTCTTTTCCCAATGCATCAAACACCTTTACTGTTACAAAACTGCGTTCAGGAATCTGGTAGGATATTTTTGTTGTTGGATTAAAAGGATTGGGATGGTTTTGCAATAATTGAAAATCAAGAGGAAAACTATTTATTTCTTCAACGTCAACCGTTGCGTTATTTTCCCACCACCTGAGCTGTGGAATATTAGGAGCGTAGCAAGCTCCTAGAATGTCCTTGTCATTATCCAGATCTAAATCTGTTATAAATAAATGCAGAAGCTCATACCCGCCTGTACAAAAATCGTGCTCTGTAAAATTCTGATTACAGTCATTTTCGAATACAGAACCAATGCCCGCTATCCAGGCTGTTGCAATAACGTCAATATCGTTGTCATCATCAATATCTACAATAGCTATTCCATATGCACCGTTGTATTGTCCTTTTATAATATTCTTACTAAAATTTTGATTTTCGTCGTTTTGAAACCAAACTACTTCATTAGCAACAACAGATGTGGCGACCAGATCATTAAATCCATCTCTGTTAATATCTTCAACCAGAACTGCATTCGGTTCTCCCCAGCCTGAAATAACCAAATGTTCGGTAAAGTTTTCATCGCCATCATTTTCAAACCAGATAATTTCACCAACCTTGGCTGCAGCAACAATATCCATGTCATTATCTTTATCAATATCATACGCAGAAGCTCTGCGAACCCAGTACCAATTTTCTTTAAGTAGATGTTCAGCGAAATTCTGATCGCCGTCATTTTCAAACCACGATATTTTATTTCCCGGAGCCGGTGAAGTTGCTACAAAATCCGTGTGTCCATCTTCATTAATATCTAAATCAATTCCTCTTTGCTGATCTCTGGCATATACAACACCAGCACTCTCCCAATTCTCAATGATCAAGTGCTCAGTAAAATGAGCCTGACCATCATTTTCAAACCACGATATTTTATCACCGGATTGTGAACCGGCTATAATATCACAATCCGGGTCGTCGTCTATATACGCAACATCAACTCTTGGTTGACCAAAGTTTTCAATTAACCGATGCTCAGTAAAATTCTGATTACCATCGTTTTCAAACCACGATATATAATTCCCATTAAAACTTGTAGCGACAACATCTACATCATTATCTCCATCAAAATCTGCTGCCGCAATTGTATTGGGTCCATTTAAATTATTCTTAATGATATGTTCATTAAAGACAAGACCATCTGTTATATTTTTGAGTAATTGTGGTAATAAATTTGTTGTGAAAACCACAATTCCCAGAGCAATTACATAATAAAAAAACATTAACTTATTCATAGTCTGAATCTCCGTTGATTATTCAATATGTTTTAGTGTTCAACTGGTTTTGATAATTTCATTTTAAGTATAGCATTTTCTTTGTTTCTATATAGTTGCCAGCTTTCAATTGATAGAAATAAATTCCGCTCGTTAATCCTGCAGCATCAAACTCAAAATCATAACTTCCAATAAATTTTTCTTCATTAACCAGGGTTTCGATTTCATTTCCGAGTATATCAAATACCTTTATTTTTACAAAACTCATTTCTGGTATTTGGTAACTTATTTTTGTAGATGGATTAAACGGATTCGGATAATTCTGCATAAGTATAAACTTGTCTGGTATAAACGATTCATTCAAAACTCCTGTTGGATTGTTTTTGACGCATCTTATGGAATATTTCATTACCTTAAACCAATCATAAATCGAAGATGCAGAAGAATTATATGCCAGATATCTTTCTCTGGCTTTTAGGTTTGATACTTGTGTTGAGGTCCAGAAAACAGCATACTCGTTTAAAAGCCGAAATACATTCGGATTATAATATGCATCAAACTCTCCCGCAGGTAGTGCGCTAAACCCACTGCTATTAGTAGCGCCTGTATTTGGGTCTTTCCAATATCCAGTAATTGTGTCTTTCATTTTTCCACCAGCAACTGAAGAACCACCAAGAAAATTTTCTAATTCACTCCACTCAGCACTTGTCGGAAGATGCCATTCACATGGGCAAACACCCTGCGCACCAAGATTTGTTGTGCCCTTCATCGCCGCATCCCATGTGTAAAGTAAACCATAAAGCTGTGCCAGACTATCGCTATTGTTGTAAGCCAATACGTCTGGTATTTCTGTACCATCAAAATAATGACGCGATTTCAAGTTTTCTTTAAGCCAAATCTGATTTCCAATAGTAACAGCATTATAGATGTTACCGTCATAATCAGTAACTGTTTGTCCGATGTTAATAATGCTAATGAATATTACTAGCAAAAAAGTCGTTGTTAATTGTGTAGTTGATGCTTTCATTATATTTATCCTGATTTAATTATTACTAGTTAAAAATATAATCACAGATTCTTCTATTCTTGAATTTTAGACCAACTTACCTCTTCTTTGATTGAACATACTAGTACAAAGAATTAACGCCGTTGCCTTGAAATATCTTATCGTTTGTTATCCTAAATATGCTGTTTATCTATAATGCAGATATTTGATTGATATAATTCTTATTTTTGTTATAAAAAGTTTCATTTGAATATGAGGCATTTAAACAAATTATGTCAAACCTTAATAATATAATTAAGCACAAATTAGTGTGGCATCTGCTATTCTGGTTGTTCTACTTGGTTTTTTACACATTCCAATATGGTCTTTTCCAGATGGACCTATTGAATACATTTCTTTATTGTCTTTTTTCTCTACCAGTCGTGATCTTTGCAGTTTACTTTAACATATACTTTTTAATACCAAAATTTCTTTTGACTAAGAGATACAATTTGTTTTTTATTTTATTATTCGTTTCGGCTATGTTTTTTACTCTTTTGTTAAGACTGGATTCATATTTTGTAATAGTCCCCACCCTATATTCCGATGCGTTTATTAAAAAATATTATACTATTGGTTTTTTTCGTATATCATATTTGATTTCCCATTTTGTAAGTATTTATATGGTTGTGGTGGGTGCTGCTTTTATAAAACTTTTAATACAATGGTATAACAGCAGTCAGCAGAATCAATTATTAGCCCGTGAAAATTTGGAAACAGAACTTAAATTTTTGAAATCTCAGATCCACCCGCATTTTCTATTTAATACATTAAATAATTTATATGCCTTAACACTTAAAAAGTCTGACAAAGCTCCTGAGACAGTTTTAAAACTTTCCGAGTTACTTGATTTTATGCTTTATGACTGCAACGCATCAAAAATAAGTTTAGACAAAGAAATACGTCTTGTTAATAGCTATATAGATTTGGAAAAACTAAGATATAACGATGATATTTCCATTAAGTTTGAAACAACGGGTGAAACATCAAAAATGGAAATTGCACCGTTACTTATTCTTCCTATTGTAGAGAATTGCTTCAAACATGGAATCAGCGAGCAAACTAACAAATCATGGATAAAGATTTCTCTCAAAGTACAAAATAATACTTTGGTGTTAGTCGCTGAGAATACTATATCTATAGGGTCACAGGAAGATAATCATGGATATAAAGAAGGCATTGGAATTGAGAATGTTAAAAGAAGATTGCAATTGTTGTACCCGGATAAACATGAACTTGAAATAATTAAAGAAGATAATATCTACTTTGTAAAATTAGAATTATTAGTGTGAGCTAAATGAATAATAATATTCGATGTATAATTGTAGATGACGAGCCATTGGCAATTGAAGTTATCGAATCCTACTTAAATAATATTGGAGGTTTTGATATAATTGCTAAATGCACCAACGCTTTAAATGCTTACCAGGTTATCCGGCAGAAACCGGTTGATTTAATTTTTCTCGATATCCAAATGCCTAAACTAAGTGGAATTAATTTTATAAAATCACTTACTAACCCGCCCAAAGTTATTATCACTACGGCATATCGAGACTATGCATTAGAAGGATATGAAATAGATGTTGTCGATTATTTATTAAAACCAATTAGACAGGAAAGATTTATAAAAGCTATCGATAAATATAATTCTGATATAACAAATAAAAAGATTCCATCGGCTGAGCCATTGAGATCTGATAGCTCCAAGCCATTCATTTATTTGAAGTCAGATCGGAAAACTCTAAAAATATTTTTAAGTGATATTATTCTAATCGAGGGAATGAAAGATTATGTACTTGTTCATACTAAAAACTCTAAAATAATTTCAAAAGAACAAATGAAGGACCTCGAAGAAAAGCTACAGGATAGTAATTTTATTCGTGTACACAAATCCTTTATTGTTTCGATGGAATCTATTACTGCGTTTAGCTCAAGATCAATTGAAATCGATAAAAAAGAAATACCTATCGGCAGAAATTATAAGAACCAAGTTCTAAAACGTTTAATAATCCCGTGAAATTTATAATGAATCGAATTAAGATATATTTAAGTGAAATTTAATTAATTGACCGAAGTAATTGGTTCGATTTAAACAATAATTTAGACTCCGAACAGAATGTACACAACAGATCAGGAAGGAGTTTTTAGATAAAGTATTTATATTATTTCTAAGAAATAAAAAAGACAAGTACTAAAACTCCAACAAAAACTTTTACTAAAATTGATGGGTGCTTTGGATAAGTTTTCTTAATCCAACCCCATAACTTAGCTATAACAATCATTAGTGAAATTAAAATTATTGTAACTCCCACAGATTCCAAAGCATTTAGATTTGTTCCAATAATCATAGCTAAACTTTTACCGCCCCAGAATGCACCAAATATAATTATCAAGTGCAGCCAGTAAACAAGTAATGATTCTCGACTTGCATCAAGGATGAAAGATTTTTTCAAGTCAAATTTTTTATCAACATACCAACAGAGAAAGAATAAAACCAAAATGTATCCAAGTCTTTCTAAATAAAAAACCGGATTGGGAAGTATTGAAGTTAGTGTTTTAGGAAATAATCCCGAGTAAAAAAAATGACCGAACAAAAGCGTAATCAATCCGCCAATTGCAATTTTCTTAATAAATTTTTCTTCTTCACTTCGTTCACGAGCTTCAACAAAGTACTTTGCAAAAATTCCGCCCGCAAGTAAAAAGTTTAACCACGGAAATATTGGGAAAAGAGAACCATGCAATCGATTAAAATAATTTGCAATTACAATTGGTAAGTAGTTAGCAAACTCAATCTTCCATAAAAATGGAGAAATGACAGTTACAATAATTAAGGAAGCAATTAAAAAATAGTGATATGCTTTATCAGATTTGATTAATAATCTTGTTAAAAACAAAAACAACAATCCAAATCCAATGCACTGCAAAACATCAACCGCAAAAAAACTTTCTAATAATTGTGGAGTTGATTGTTTAATTATTTTTGATAACGAATAAAACGGAAGATGTAATGCATAACCAATAATTATTATCTGAAAAATTCTTCCAATCTTTTTCCAGAACGCTCTACCAAGTTTTCTCATCTCATCAAGCTTGCCTCCCGATGAAACCTGAAATGCAAATCCCGAAACAAACAAAAATGAAGGCGCAACTAGTCCGTTTATAAAATTAAGAACGCCAAACCAGCCCGCTTGTCTTAACTCTGGAAGCAGAAATGCATTAAATACATGTACTTCAATCATTATTATAATTACAAGTCCGCGTAACAAATCTGCAGAAACGTATCTTACTTTTTCTTTCATAGTCTTTAAAAATTTGGTGCTACAAAAAAGCGATTTTTTTTGTGTTTTAAAAGCTTTATTAAAAGTATTTATTTGATCTAAACAGTAAATAGTTTAGCAATCAATTACTTTTTTACGCAAAAACTATTTCTTATGGTTCAAAAAGACTAATAAAGAGTAATTAGTTTTGGAATAATATTTGTTAATTTTGGGCACAGGATATATATCAGAATTCAAATAACTAATAAATCATTCATAGGAGGCTCATTATGAAAAAACATTTATTGTTTCAAAATGTTTTGCAGTATACTTCTCTCTGTCTAATTTTTTCAACATTATCTTTTGCTCAAGTATTCTCCGGTGCACCCGGTGGTGATGCACCTCCGCCATTAAGTACAGGTAAACATTTTATACATATTGCAACGGCAGGCAATTCAACTGCTAATTATACTCGTATAGATAATCCCAATACCAATGCAAACCCAACTGCAAAATTATTTATTGCTCATAATTACGATGCAAGCGGCAGTGGTGTTTACAATAATCATGTTACAGGTTTGTGGTATAATTCAGGAGCTTCAAAGTGGACTATTTTTAATGAAGATTCAGTTAACGTTCCCATTATTCAAAATTCAGCATATCACATTTTAGTTGCAGACGAAACTCAATCTACCGTTTTTCAGCATACTGCAAGACCAAGTAATATCGTGTCAAATTGGACTGTTTTATCTAATTCGGCTATAGATGGAAATCCTAATGCGCGAATTCTTGTAACACAGATATTAATTGATACGGCTGGAAATGTTTATAATAATAGAGAGATTGGTGTTTGGTATAATGGCTCTAAGTGGGCAATTTTTAATCAGAACCAACAAGCAATGATCAATGGTGCTTCGTTTAATGTGCTTGTTTTAACAGAAGATAATTCAATTCTTCACACGGCTACATCAGGCAACATTCAATCTTCTACAACAAAAATTGATCATCCATCTCTTAATAATAATCCTAATGCAATAATATATGTTACCCAAAACTTTGGTGTTGCCGGCGGAGTTTTTAATACATCAAAGGTTAGTACTTACTACTTTAGTGGGAAGTGGAGCATATATAATGAAGATTTTGTACCAATGGTTAATGGCTCAAAGTATAACGTTTACTTTGGTTCGCCATTTTTTGTTCACAAGACACTTGCAAGCAATATTAGCGGCGATTTAACACGGTTTGATAACCCGCTTGTAAATAGAGATACCAGCGCGCGTATTTTTGTATTACATAATTGGAATCCTTTTGGAACAGGAACAACTACTTTTGATAAAAAAGTGGGTGTTTATCATAATGGAAGTGTTTGGGGCATATTTACAGAGGATGTTTCTAACATACCAGAAAACATATATTTTAATATAGCTGTTGCACCAAAAACAGATTCTGTATTCTTACACAAAACAACTGCAACAAATATATCCGGAGGAAACTATACTACTATCGATAATCCTCTGCTTAATGGTAATCCAAATGCAAAACTATTAGTTCAACATGTTTTTCGAGGTCCAAGACAAAATACTAATTTGGGCGTTTGGTATAATGGCTCAAAGTGGACGATTTTCACCGAGGATAACTCAGTTATGCCAGCAGGAAAAGACTTTAATGTTTGGCTGTTAAATAATGCTAAATCTTTTGTACATAATGTAGACAGCGCAAGTATGAGTATTGCAAACTACTACAGCATTTTAAATGATCCACTAACTAATAATAATCCGGATGCCAATATTTTGATAACCCCATTATTAAATGGTAGCTCTTATTTTGATCACGTTCTGGGTGTCTGGTATAATGATGTGATTCAAAGATGGGTTGTTTATACTGAAGATTCCGTTCCATTTACGTTAGGGCTTAAATATAATATTTATGTAGCAAATTCTTTGGGTACACCGACATCTGTTGAAGAGGAAAATAATCCGACAACAGTAAATAACTTTCAGTTGCAGCAGAATTTCCCTAACCCGTTTAATCCAACCACACAAATAAGGTTTTCTCTTCCAGAACAATCACAGGTTACTTTAAAGGTTTACAATGTTCTTGGAAAAGAAATTACAACCTTGGTAAATGATGTTAAGGGCGCAGGCGTTCATGAAGTTAGTTTTAATGGCACAGGATTAGCAAGCGGAGTTTATTTCTACACACTTCAGACAGGTAAGTTTACACAAACACGCAAGATGATCTTGATGAAATAGCGACATATGTCGCCTCGTAGATAGTTAAATTAGTAAAAACAAACGAGGTGACAGATGAGAATAAGAAGAAGGTTTTTAGACAGAAGGCAGATAAAAAGTTCAGAGGGAGAGT
>Ga0105105_10000622_pt1 | contig 15835 bp, 30 predicted proteins | sample PPLLaktember2015_4_FD_79108 | JGI IMG/M metagenome (GOLD analysis project Ga0105105, IMG submission 79108) | Freshwater sediment microbial communities from Prairie Pothole Lake near Jamestown, North Dakota, USA - PPLs Lake P8 Core (1) Depth... | ecosystem: Environmental > Aquatic > Freshwater >... | reverse complement strand
TGAGCAATGCATGTTTCCCATTTTTTACCGTCGTCACCCCCAGCTCTGCAAGTAGATAGCCAGATCCCGACAGGATTCGCAGACCAGTGGATCTCTTCCCAATGCCATGTGAGACACTCAAGCATTATAAAACGCTGATAGTCCTCAAGCTCCGTGCGGTACTTGGAGAAGACATAAAGAGTTTCCATATCCCCGTGGCCAGTATAAAAGAGGGCATCCACGCCGTCAGGCATCTCTTTGGCTGCTTTGATCATGGCGTCCAGGATGGCGGTAAGAGGATCCACCGCATTTTTGAAATCGCGAGCGTCCAGGATCACAGCCTTGCCGCCACCCTTTTTATCCCAAACATCTTTAATCCAGGTCTCAACGTTATTTACAAATGTATAAGCCCACTTATATGGTTCTTTGTTTTTATTGAAGAGAGTTTCAAGACCGGCGATAGCGATAACGTTTTTGTAACGTTTGGGGGCAGCAGCAAGTTCATCCATGACTTACGCTCCTGGTTGGGCTCCCTGATAAAAATCAGAGATTTTTGTAATGAGCTTAGCCCACGGCGGCTCCGTGGGTTTACCAGTATCATACATATGCTTAAGGGTCTTTTGGAGTTCCTCGTCACGCGGAACACCTGTGGGGCCAAACTTCTTTACTTTGAATCCGTTTGTGAATCGGGAATCTCTTGTAGTAAACAACTTAGCCTTTTGATCCATGATCATTTTTTGCACTTGGATCTGCTGATCTCTGGACGGGCGAACCATCCAGGCGTAGCTATATTTATTGCCTGTGGCCGGGAGAACCACCACAAAGAAGTCTTTATCGACTTCTGTGACGTAGGACATATCTGACTTTTCCGTCACATAATCCTTGCCCATAACCGAGTTGATCTTTTCAGCCCACTCGTGGAATGTCTTCCCGTGTGCGTCTTCGCGCATTCCCTGTTTGCGAAGCTTTAGCATCTTGTCCCAAGCATCTTTTCCGGTTTCTGGATGGCCAAATTTAGCAATAAGTTCAAAGTGGTGGATTAGCTCATGAGCTATGACGCGATCCAAAGATTTCTCATCTGTCGTGACTCTCTTTTGGATTTCGATAGTCGTGTTGTTGGGGTCAATTTTTGGTGTGTAAGTTGTTCTTCCCAGCCAGTCCGAGCTTATCTGATTAACAATCTTGATCCTTGGCATGGGTAGGTTGAACTCTTTAAAGAACCTATCCATAAACTTTCTAATCGCCGCTTCGACATGCATTACAGATACGGCAGCCTCGACTTTGTATAGGAACATGGTTAATCCTCACCAAGTGTAATCGATTTTGTAACCAGCGGCGTAATATAAAAAGAATCTCACTGCGTCTTTGCGCAGATCCTCCCTCAGCTGCCAGCCACAAAAACCCTCGTAAGTCTTAAAGGGGGAATTGGGCTGATCCGCGTAAAAACGCCACTGATCCCACACCTTTTGTGTGCTCTTACCGCCTGACCATTGGATATCCGCCTTAACTGCATAGTCGTCTGAGAAAAGACCATGATTTCCCTTATCAATCTCTTCGAGGACCGCCCTAAGCGCATCCATGGCTTCGCACTTTTCCTGCATACCCTGGAGGTCTCGCGCACACTTTTCCCGCACTGCCGTGTACAAATTACCAGGGCAGCTTGAAAAAGAAACAACCGGCTCCTGCACATCAGGAAATCCGGGCGGTGGCGTAATAGTTACACTCCAGGACATAATAACTCCTAATCTAAATACTCTTCCGACTGAGAAATCAATTCTTCACCCAGTAGTAATTGCACGCGCACAATTCGATCCGGAGGAATCTTAAATCGCCCATCCACTTCCACTCTAATCGACAGCGCTTCTTTCAAAAATGCGATCAATTCCTCTTTGGTCATTTTCTTCCCCAACTCATATGCTTCCACCAACCCACACAGCATCTCAAAATTAACGTCTGTTTTCTGCTCCAGTACGTGATTTGCGATTTGTGTTAGTTTAGCTATACTAATGGTAACCCCCCTCCTCCCGCAAGCACAGAAAAAGGATAGACACCATTACTGAATCTTGTTTTGTTTAGCGCTTCACCCCGAACGCTTCCCAAGCCGATTGAATGTAACCAGAATAGTCAAAGCCATTTTCAAACGATGGCTCTGTCATTTTGGCTTCTTCGACCTGGAATCCTAGAGTAAGTAGTGCTTTGATGTTGGGCTCTTCGGTGACAGGAGTCAAGAGGATCGGTTGCCCTGGTGCAGGGGCTGGTGCCCAACTATACCCGCACCGCAAAATGAATGTGGAAATGCGTCGATCCACCTGTTGAAAACTGTTAGGAGTAAGTTCGTGAAAATCTTGCCAATTAGTCCATTTTAACCGCATGACTAAGTCCCTCAATACCCACCAAAAAACAACCTTTTTATGTAAAAGGGCCACAAAAACATGTACCGATATTTAAATCTACCTTCAGGATCGCCCGCGCAACCCAAAAACACGAAAAGGGCTCCCGTCACGTACATACCTAATAAAAAGCAGACCAACATAAAAACTCACATAAGAAAAAGTGGTGCTCTCCATTTTGGATCAAACCGTTTGATAAGCATATAGACCATGATGATATTCAGACCATCTTCCTGATTTGTCAGCATCAGATGATCTTTATCGATTTCATATTCATGATCGTCGATGGCAACCCAATCAATGACTCCTGGGTTTGCTTTTAACCATTTATCAATCTCCACCTCCCTCCTGCCCGGCTCGGCGAGCCGACGAACAGACGAAGGAGTTATATCAATAATCAAATCCGTATGGGTAAATCCATCTTCCTTAAAAAGCGTGTGCAACTCCCCCAAAGAAAAACTCGTGCGCCAAGTGCTAGACACCACGAGTTTAAGATCAGGTAGGTTCTCACACAGATAGTTTAAATTGGAGATGGTGATCGGGCAAAACCTCTCCGCAGAGATGCCACTTGGCCTTTTTCTTCTCCTACGCCAGTAAAAATGTGACTGTTCTGTGTTGAATACGCCATCAATATCAATGAAGCACACCTGCATTAAAAGAGCCTCCGCAATAGATTCATCTTGTCTTGATTAACTGAGTTCCAATCGTCGAGGAGAATACCACCTGTGTCCCCGCTGTTAGGATTTAAGCACCAGTAGTAAAATCCTGCAACGTTTTTGGATTTCAGATATGTTATGAAAGCGTCCGCCCACTGCCTGTCCTTATCCACATAGCGTCCTCCGAACTCTCCTGGGACTATCGTATATCCTTGCGCGATCAAATAGCCAAAATGCTTCTCCCAAATTTTTGGCATATTATTAGGGAACGATGGGTCACCGAAATAGTCCTGCCACGCCACAGATGGGCCATAGGCATGGGGGGAGAACACCAGCCGCGACTGTGGGATGTCCGGCAGGTTACGTATCGCCTCAACAAGATTTCCTCCCCAGAAGGCGTTGAACCCGCCATTGTCTGTTTCTTTATTAGCCACGCCCTCGACAAAAATAAGGAGCTTGGGATTTACCGCCAGGATCCTTCGGCCAGCCTCAGTGCTCAGATCGCGCCACTGCCGCCAGCTAAGACCATAAGGCTCGTTGAAGATATCGATGCCTAATACGTTGGGATAGTTCCGCGCCAGTGCGGCCATTTTCTCTAGGGTGTTATACCAGGACTGCGCATTGTAGTTAGGGCAGCCTTCGGGGTTGCCAACAAGGCCAGAGCGGAAATTACATGTGTGCAGATCTAAAAGAACGCTTAAGCCGCGATTTGATGTTAAAGTCAATAAATCAATGAGGTTATCGTAGGGATTGCCTTTGCCTTGGGTTGATGTGTAGTTGGGATTAAGAGCTTCTGGAGAAATGGGAATCCTCAGCGAGTTAAATCCTAGATTCTGAATTTGAGCTAGAAAGCTGTCGATGGTACGGCCTACCCATAGGCCATGCACAACAAGATTGCCGGTTTCAAAGCCAAACCAATTTATACCCTTTAGGTACACTTGCTGCCCCTGGTAATAGATCCTTCCAGACTCTACGCGCCAGGAATCCTCATAAAGAGCCGTCACTCCATAAACGGCATCGCGCTGCTGTGGTGGCGGAGATGGTAGTGGGATCGGAAGAGGTTTCGTAGTAGATGTCGGTGTCGGTAAAGGAATTGGAATCGGAGATGGAGGAGGCAGCGGAAGCTGGATCGTCGGAGTTGGTTTCTTTTCCTCTTTTTTGTCGTAGCCGCAACTAAACGCAAAAAAAGCACACAGTGCCAAAATGAGATAGCGCATACGTACTCCAAAATTGTTACTTAAGTTGGAGTCATTTTACCAATTGCAGTTAAGGATTTACAATTTCTTTTTTGTATTGCTCTAAAATAGCCTGAGCTTCTGCTGCTTTTACTTTGGCTTCCTCTTCGTCTTCCTTGGCAAGATCAGAATTCATATCAATGCCAACCTGTCCTTGGGCTCGATTATGATCGATCTGTTTTTGAATATCCTGCTTAAATTTAACTGCCTCATCTAATGGGTCTGCATTGGGGGAGAATCGCTGGTTAATGGTGCTTATTTCTGCCTCGGCCTTTGCGATCTCAAGCTGTGCTCCCAGCTTCTCGGCTTCCTTCCTGGCGTTAAGTATTTTAGCTTGAGACGAGCGCACCTGCTTTAGGAAAGCTTGGTAGCTTGTTGTATGAATAGCCAGCTGCTCTTCATTTTGTTTCAGACTTTCTTTTGCGCTTTGTAGCTGAAGGACATACTCTGCTGCTTTGGCCTCATCGTTTTCCTGCAATGCGAGCTTAATTCGGGCATCGAGTTTTTTAATCTCTGCTTTATCTGTGGCGACCTGACGCTCAACAGTCGCGACTAATCCTTTAACCCGTACAAGACTTTCTTTCGCCACGCGGAGGTTCTCAGTGGCTTGCTCGATCTTTTCCCGATACATCGCGACAGGATCCAAAGCCTCGGCGGCTCGTGCTAGTTTTCCCGCTTGCGCCCTACCTACACCGAACAGTTGCTTAAAGGCTCTGATATTAAAGATAAGGACGAGACAAAGAATGCCTATGACGACACCTACGATTGCAGATAACATGTAAACCCCCTAAATATTAAATAACCAAGCCTAGTCAATAGGCTCCCCTAACCTCCATCCGTCTACTGTTTCGCCTAAGAGCATTTTCTCTAGTGCCGCATACTGTTTTACGTCATCTTCTGACAATTCGGACGCATCAAACAAGGCGGAAAACTCAGCGGGCGACATGCTATCGATCTTCTCTAACATGGCTTTCAATTGTTCAGTTATTGGATTGCTCAATCCTAATTCCCGTCCAAATTAATGTCAATCGTCGTTTGTGGTCTCGTACATATCGGAGGGGATGTCCAGGTCACCATCATCATCACTATCATAGTCACACTCTGCCACAATGTCATATAGCTCGGTGAGCCTGTTCTGAATCACATTAAGATGCACAACGTATGCAGCTAGTTCTGGCGTGTCCTTAAGGAGTTTCAGAATGGTATTGTAGTCGTCGTGGAGTCTCTCCATCTCATTGTCGATAAGCTCAAACTTTGTCATGCTCATGTGATTCCCCCTTTAAGTGTTACGCTCAATCCCATCCATCTATAGGATCGATACTTACCCAATCAGTCGGCACTAATAAAGTAGCGATATCTCTTAAATGATTACGAAGATTTGGTCGAGCCATAACTAGCAGCGAGACAGGAACTGGCCAATACTCTGCGTAGGGGCCATGCGCCGAAGCATCGTCATAGCTAAGAATATTTGGCATTGACGGTACAGGACAAAAACATGTCAGCGGGATCTTGATTCCGGCCAAAGAGTAACCCCGATCTCTCGCGTCGGGGTCTTTAAATATGAACATCCGAAAGCGCATTAAAGTGTCCTGGCTATCTTTCGTGTGTAAAGAGGTTCAGGTAGCTCATCCCTTATTGAAAAATCTTTGGCTCTAAATTCATTAGATGTCGGCGTGTATAAAAGTTCGTTTTCTGAAGTCCAACCATGTCCAAGACAAGCATAAGTATTTTCGCCCAGGTAATTCACAAAATCGTGATGATCAGGGTGATCGTAATAGTGAACGTCATTACAAAACAAAGTATAAAACGGGGCTGCAGGTACTCTTGCGTGGTAGGCGAAGTAAAGCTGCAGAGCACGATGCTGCACAAGATTGTGTGGAAGTCCCAAAACAACGTCCGTGGAACGAAACACAGCATTCATATGCAATTGACCATTGCGGACAGAAAATTGATTCCAGACCGTGTGACAGACTGTAGGAGTCATGTCATTTTGGTTATCCTCAACCATAGTAGCCATAGATCCTGGGTTCCAGGCAGTAAGGCAAAGCCTGCGAGACGAAGGGTTTGTTTTTAATTCCTCACGGAGCCAAGCGATCTGGTCAAAATGACCATCGTAGGTGGGCGAGCAGCGTAGCTGTGCTGGGTAGCTGTGCATAAGCTCATCATTTGGATTCAGTTGTCCCTTCCACCACACATCCCGAAGAACCCCTTCCGGGCAGGCATCGTCACCGGACATAAACCACTCAAGCTCTTTAAGCGCAGTCTTCCAGGCTGTCTTTCTGATCGTTACGACAGGGCACGAGCCCACACGTCCAAAGTTGTAACCGAAATGGGAAAAGACCCCAGCGCCTCTGCTTACTTGATATCCTTCACGCTCTTGCGCTACTCTCAGACCTAATAACAATTTGACATACGGCATATTAATTGACATCACAACTCCGGTTTTCTCTGCCTTTGATTTGCCCAAAAACAATCTTTAGCGCGTTGCCACAGATGGGGCTTTCCTCGCGAACGTGTCTCTGCATAACATTGCTCCAGTTCCGGGAGCAACACAGACTTATCTCTACTGCGAGATGATCGCCACATAACTTGACTGATTTGAGCTACCAGATCATCGTCAGAGATATCCGAAAGAACTACTTTAGGGTTTTTATCCACACCAAGACGGAACAAAGCAAACTCTCCTTTTTTTGTTTTTTCTCTTTTTCCTTTATTTGAGAAATGGTTTTTTCTATGTCTAACATCGAGAGCGGATAATAATTATTCATATCCACCCCAACGTTTATTCTTCTACCAATCACTCTATGCGCCTGACGCGAGTGAACATGACCGTGTAAGAGAAATCCGCCGTGATCTATCGGGCGTTTTTTTCTATCACGTTCCTTATACTGCCAAGAAAAAATCGTCTTCCACCATGGCTTTCTATAAGGGTGGTGACGCAGACGCACATACTCTTTGCAGATTTTCAAAGTCATCTCATAGCACACGACAGAAAATCCTGCACGTAGGTAGCGTGACTGAGTGTTCTTGTCGTGGTTGCCCAAAACAAGTTGAACGTTGCCACACTTGATTCGTGCTCTATATTCGCGAACCCTCGACGATAAGCTGAAGTCGCCAAGAATGATTAAAATGTCATCCGGCTTCACTCTTGAGTTGATCCGACGAAATAAAGCCTCGTCGTGCTCTTCAATTGTTTGACCCAACACAGCCTTGCGTGCAGGCTCATAAACAAGAATCTGTTCGTGGCCTACGTGTAAATCCGACGTAATCCAAATCACGCTTTATATCCCTAATTGAGGTTGTCATGATCCGGGGATAATAACCGATTATAGCTAATTGTGCAATGGTGAGGTTAATCGTCTAGCATCTGGGAGTGCAGGCGTACAAGAGCCACGTTCACATTCTTCTGTACTGTTTTGTATTCATTGACTTTAATGAATGCGCCAGTTGGCTTGTGGGTAACAAATGCTGTACATACTCCTGTGATTTCATTCTTGGATGTGGTGATCTCAAGATCCTCTTTATCAAAAAGATCCATTGGAGTTTTATCGAAATCCACCACGGGCTTTGGTTTCTTGGGGCACCACTCCGGATGCTCTGCAATGTCCAATGCGCGACCGTCAGTAAACATCTCACGAAAGGACAGATGTTTGCATATATGCCAACTACCTTCCACTGTGGTGGCGATCCCCAAAAGGCTACAAGTTTTACATGACCTTTTTTTCATCATTCCTCTTTAGGCTTTTCGACCAAAGTATTCACATTCACAAACTTACTAAACTGAGTAAGCAGATCCAAGGTGGCTTGTCGATTTTGTGTTAAAATCTCGGAGGCAATCTTGGCGGAAATTTCGGCTCTCTTAAGCTCAAGCTCCTTGCTTCTTTCATAGATTGAAAGAAGGCGTTCCAAACGTTCCAGTAAATCCTCTGACATTGTAACCTAGTAACTTTCTATGCGAGGGATCTATTCATCCTCCTCAACGTCCTTCGCTTCGTACTCCATATCAAAGCAATCTTCTGGACTATCACCATCGTCATAATAGTCGAGATACGAGCTTTTATTCGAGCTATCGATCAAGCTAGGCACTCCACGATCTTTCGCGTAGGTTAATAACTCTGAGAACCACGCATCAAAATTGAGTCTCTGCTCCATGTTCACTCCACACTTTTTCAGCACCAGCGCCCTTGATAATTGTCTGCATGCGCAACTTATATGTATAATTTACAAGTTTCGCTAGTATTTTATTTTGTGCCTCATTACCTATATTGGAGTCACGTAATATCTTTAGGATTTCTTGTTTGATTTTTTTCTTGTGCTTCATCCTTACTACGACGCCTCACTACAACATTAGCCCTCGCTTGGACTATCCGCGCTGCTTCTTCCTCAGCTTTTTCTAACTCACGCTTTTTAAGGGCAGCTGACAATGCCGCTGCCTTTTTCATTTCTTCATCGTTACGGACTTTTTCAATCAAAGGATCGATGGCGAGGTGCCAGGAAACCGTATCTTTGGTACTTCTGACACTCTCCAGCGCCTTGGAGACGCTGTCACTCAGCTCAGAGCCAAACTCATGCCGGATGCGGGTCACCACCCGACCGAGATTTGCTTGGTTCCAAGGATGAGTAGAAAGCGCCTTTGTCTTTAGCATCTTAAGTTCATTAGATGTTATTTTGGTATTAAATTTGCCACCATGCACCATCGACATCTTGCCACCACCCTGGATAAGTCGGATCTACATAATACCAAACGCCATTAGGAGCCTGAGCCCAACCAGATTCTACGAGGTTATTAACCACAATGGTAGTACCGGGGAGACATGGGCAATTGTTAATAGTCGCTGTGGTCTGGACAGGCGGCTGCTGTACGGGCGGCTTAGGCTGCTGTACGGGCGGTTTTTGCACAGGCGGTTGCTGTACAGGAGGCTTGGGTGGTGTTTGATCAGGAGGATTCTGATCAGGGGGATTCTGCACAGGTGGCTGTGGTTCTGGTTGCTGCACAGGTGGTTTCTGATCTGGGCACTTCGGACAAGGAGGTGCCGGAGGACAAGGCTTCACCGGAGGACATGGAGGACATTCCGGGCACGGAGCCGGAGGTGTTGGTGTTGGTGTTGGTGTTGGTGTTGGTTTAGGCGGCACCGGAGGTGTTGGAGTTGGTGTTGGAATCGGCGGAACCGGAGGAGTCGGCGGCTTCCAACATTCAGGAACACGGACTGGTTCCGACGGATCAGCTAAGGGAGCCGCAGGATATGCATTATCATTCTGCCTGTCATCCCTACCGCAAGAAGTAAGAAACACACTCACTCCCATTGCAGCCACAATTAGACATCTTTTCATTTTACCCTTCCTCTATTTAAATAGGTTTCACCACTAAAACTAACGTCTCGCTTCTTTCGCCTTTTCTTTTCTTACTCTTACTCTTGCTTTTCTGCTTTTAATTGTTTTTGCTACTGAGGGCTTTACATAATGCTCTTTTTTTCTAAGATCAAACATTATTCCTGCACGCTCCACTTGCTTTTTTAATACTCTTAACAGTTTGTCCACAGGTTCATCTGAACTTCTAGCGTACACTCCAGGCATTTACACTCCTAATCAAATGCAGTTTCGATTGTTGATTTTTTCTTCTTTTTAGCCTTTTCGCTCTCAATCCTTGCAAGCTGTTGCCGTCTGGCCTCTTCTGCCTGCTGCCTAAACTCATAATATTTATCAGTGAACTTACCTTCTCCAACATCCAAAAAGATGCCCTCATCGATACCAGGATCTTCGATTAAGCCAAGATGCACCAACGCAACAACAATCATGTCCCGACAAGATTCGGAAAACGTCTGCTCAGTAAACAGACAGTACGCTTCGAATGCCTGAATGATCGGATCCTCTGGCCTTCCAATATAGAACGTATGAACGCCACTACTTTTTATAACCCGCGTCGGATTATAGGACCGCCCCATTTATTCTCCCTTAGCCATCTTCTGATTCAATCGATTAAGGAACTTACTTTTTTTACCGATGTCGATGTCAGGTTCAAGTGGAAACTCGGATATTGGCTTTTCAAGATCCAGGGTCTTTCCCGACATCAGCAACACTTGGCAATGTACATGCTCGCCATTAACGATACGTCGCTGGCTCTTGACCGTTGACATATCCAACATAATGCGAACGTTATTGCATGTCTTCACTTCGACGCGCACCAAATAGCTCCTACTCAGGAACACAAACACCTAAGCCATCGACGATAGTATCGTCAGCATACTCACAAACTAAGCCTTTTTTGCATTTGATTCCACCAAAGCCGCCACAAAAATCACCTTCATCTGCTCGGTATCCACGTTGCTCTTGCTCATGTGCGCAAGCGCTTGATGTCCAGAATAAAAACAACGTAACCCAAATAAATCGCATAGAAAACCACCCTACTGTAACAAAACTTTACAATGCCTTACATCACCGCTACCTCACCTTAGCGTAAGCAAGGAAACGATACTCAACCATTGCCTCGCATGGCCAAACTTTACTCCAGTTCACCCCAACATTACCTTGCGGTGACGCAGCTGACATAACCTGTACCAAACCTAAACATACCGTGCTATATCGTACCAGACCATCACCAACTAAAACCAACACCGCCCATAACTGTCTGGTTGGTAATAAGCAACCCAGTAGCACTTACGCTCGGTGAAAACCGGTACTGATACTGAAGACCAGCAACTGCTCCATTAGGTTTGTCCTGCTCTTTGCGGACAGCGTACTCGTCTGTGCGGTCTCTCGTTTTATAATAATCGGTCACCAGACCGTGTGGCCCGACACCAACTAGCACACTGACAGTATTTTTTGGCGCGTTATCGATTGTAATTGTCCGATCTACGTATTTCGTCTTCTCGACTACTTTCTCTGTCTCTTGTGGTTTAACTTTCGGACACTCTGGACATTTGGGGCATACCTTAGCTTGCGGTGCTGGTTTCGGCTTTGGGGTTGGGGTTGGGGTTGGTTTGACTTTGGCTTTTTTGGGTTTCACCTTGCAGTTTAACTGACAAGACTCCTTTACGCCCTCCTTCGCACCTTCTTTCGCGCCTGCGCGGGCTTCTTTCGCTACATTCTTTGTTCCCTCTTTTGCGCCTTCTTTCGCGCCTTCTTTGGCCGCATCTCTGACTGCGTCAGTGGTGGCTTGTTCCGCGCTTTTTGGGGCAAGCACAAACTTACCGCCATCTTTGGACTGTTTTGCTGCTTCTTCTGCATAACCCATTGTGCCAAATAGAATGCCAAGAATAACGGTGAATAAAACCCTCATTGTGAACTCCTATTCCTATTTGATTACTGCCTTACTTCTTTTGGACATGATGATATGGAAACTGCTGCAAGTGGAACTCTGGTATAAGACTTAGTCGTTCCTGTTCGTGTCAGAAAAAGTTCTCGATCAGTTACCTCAAATTTAACCACTTCCCAAGTCTTATTCGTAAACATAAAATTAAGACGATCATCATCACGTCCATAGGTGCCAACAGAAATCGGACTGCTACCCTCAAACCACCAGAATGTTTTATCCTTATTTAACCGCAGACGTTCATGGCAGTTGTTCGCATCATTAGAAATAGAGTCCCACATGCCTAGCAGCAGGGCATCTGTGTTATCAGGAGCATCTGTGACTCGCTGCCCACACCCGCCTAAGAGCAAAAGAAGACCTAATACCAATAATCTCTTCATCTAAATTTCCTTTCTTTACGTTGTGATAAAATCATTTATACTTCTCGCCGTTTAACTACCTCTTGTGGTACAGTGAGACATAACCTTTCGTCTGGAGTTTTAGGGACTGGCAGTCTTGTAAGCATACACTGCAAAACAACACGATCCACACCCCACTCAATTGATGCATCTATAGTATCAGTCTGATATCTAGCTACATCAAAATACGCATTAATCAAATTTGCGTAGTCGGCTTTTCCTCCCTGCTTGATCGTCAGTATATATTTCATGATCTGGTCAACACACACTCGTCTAGTCTTACGCTCATATTCTGTACTGGTAATCTCACCGCGTATGAAGGAAATAAAGATATCAAGTAGTCGGTCCTCCTTATCGGGGAACGCTTCCAACAATTCTATGATCGCATCTGCCTGTTCCGCCGTCATTTCAGCCTCAACTATTTCGTGTAACATTATATATTATTATAAATAATTTCAATTATTAATAAGTAACTACTTACCTTTATTATTGTTTTTTAGCTTTTGCTTCTCTGCAACCCTCCGCGCCTTCCTGTTCATGCCGGAAAAAAGCCGCCCCTGAGGTTTGGCTTCACCATAAGTGACTCCCAAGGCATGCTCTTCTGGGTTTGGGTAACTCATAGCGGTTGTGGGTATGACATGAAAGACATCGCGTTCCATCATAATACCACTTGGAGCCATGTACACTTCTGTGCATTTAAATTTTCTTGTCAGATGTGGCATGCTTGTAGCTTCAGTCATCATGCCTAAAGTGGCTGATGGCGTACCTTCAACTTCATTAATAACCGCTGAATCGGTAACTCTTTGTTGTTCATCCCACGATTCAACTTCTAATGTTTCGTCCATAAGCGTCTTATGCTCCGACATGTGGCGATCTCCTAAATTACATATGTTTGGATTAAATCAGCAGCGGTAGACTTAATCTCAAAGCCCGTCATGAGAGATCGCGTTCCATCTTGGGCTATGCACAGTAAAAGACGTTTATCATCATCTGGATTATATACATAGTAAAATTTTGCATTTAGAAATTGATCAATGACAAGTTTTGTTGGCTTGCTCAATTGAGAAAACGAGTAGCGAAACAGCTTTGGTGTCGTATCCGAATCCCAAAGTGGCTCTTCCGCTATAGCTATTGAATAACCTTTTGGAATTACAAGAAGTCTTACATTCTTGCTACCACGCAGTCGCCAGCCCGTCTTATTTGACCTGGCCAAAGTATCCCATTCGCAAGTCACTGACTCTAAAGACATCTCAGAGTGTACCCATACAATGTCGCCCTTATCCATCCCAACCGCTGACAAGACCTTATCTTCCCCTGAGTGAATCAGCTTTGTTGTCCAGGTAGAAACTCTCTGCTCCATAGAAAAGTTTCCCCATAGCCCATTGTTAAGGGACAAGAGAAGCTGCTGGCGCTCAGGAGGTAAAATACCCACGTAAGGATAACCTATATCCTTCTCGGCCAGATCACTCAGACTCCAGCGGCGTACTTCTCCTTTTTCAGTTACCGTAACCAAACCAGATTGTGCGTTAACGATACCCAGGTAAGGATTCATAATTCGTTTACGCAATGAAAGCTCGGCACCTATCTGGTAAAGAGATCTTGGCTTGGCAGTTTCAATCGCCCAGTAGTTTGGCTTTCCATCGCTTTTTAGCAGAGAAACTTTTAACGCCCCAGATGTTGTGTCTTCATAATCAATTTGAGCAACCCTACCCTTAACATCATATTTCAATAATGATTTTAGTGAGTTCTCTACAAGGAATTTAGGCTTAGCGAGTTTTTTTGTTTCGGCTTCAATTTCACTTCGGAGCGCCTTAACTGTTTTTTCTTGTTTTGCCCGTGATAGCTTACTAATTGCCTGCAGTGGCATCTCAGCAACGATCTTGGCCTGAGCATCTTCCAGGTAAAAAGACGCCTTGAGATCTTTTATGGGCGCTTCGCTATTACGAATCAACTCAATGATGGGATCAATATGCTCCGTGGCCCATAGCTTAATTTCTTCGCGATAAAGATCTTTAGTCAGATGCGCAATCGAAGTGCGGACGAGCTTAACTTCAATCTCCTCACGCCATGTTAACCAAGCGTCAATCCACGAAAGAAGCGAATGGTGCTGCAGGGAAATATCAACTGCTCGCTCCCCTGCTTTGGCGATTAGGTTAAAATTGTAATTATCTGAGCAGTACAAAGAAGGTTCGATAACATCCTGAAAGAAGGCGACGTTATCGAAGGTAATCACAAGCCTGATAGGATCGTTTGCGCAGCTTTCATTTTCGATCTGAAGCATCCCATTTTGAGCGTGGGCTTTCATTTTCGCCAGCCAGCTATCAAGTGCGAAAGCTTCTGGAATCGATGTAATAACCAACGCCCAAGCATTATTCTTTTTATCAAAGGTGACAGTATAACTACACCGCCAACGGATCTTACCGCGCCCCTTACGATACATATCCCGGATCTCATCAAGAGAGGAAACCACTACCCCTCCTGTTTTCGATTCGGGGCCAAGCAGCGTTGTGCCTATCAACTTATCCAGATCCTGCTCTCCGCGCAGCACCTGGATGAAAGTATTAACTAGCTCGGTCAGATTGTGTCCTGGAATCGACGTAGCAACCGCCACCGCAATACCAGACATACCGGCCAATAAGGCATAAGGAAGTGGCGCAGGGATGATGACCGGCTCTTGCCACTCCCCAGAGTATGTGGGGATCCAATCCGCCACCTCCATGTCCTGACAAAAGCGCTCACCAAACGCGGAAAGCTTTGTCTTTGTATAACGCATGGCGGCAGCTTCGGTGAAAGGAGATCCCCACCCATCGCCATCGCCAAAGACAGGAGAAACAATATTGTCATTTAAGCGCACCAAGGTGTCGTAGGCGCTCGTGTCACCATGCGCATGGAGCTTACCTAAAACCCCACCTACTACGTTCGCAGAAGCTTTAAAGTTGCCAGTGGCAACCAAGCCCTCTGACCACATGTAATACAAAATACGTCGCTGAGAGATCTTAAGGCCGTCCCTGAAGTCCGGCAAGGAACGATCCTCAATAACTTCTTTGGCGTATGCTTCCATCGATAAACGAACTAGATCAGACGCCCTAACTTCCTTAATAGCCATACAACAACATCCCGAATCTTTAAAGAACCAGCAATCAGCAACCAGCCCAGGCAGGAATATACGAGTCTATGAATAGGTATTTCCAATGCCATTGGCAAATCCTTTAGTAAGAAGAAAAGAAATTCTTAAAGGCTTTCCTAAGCCCACCATACATACGTTGATTATTTCGGATGCGCTGTCCCATGGGGCCGTAATTGTCTCTTACCCAACGATCCATCCAGGCATTCCCCATAAGACTCTGCACCATCCTGGCCATAACAATCCCAGCACTGGGGGTTGCACCGAGAACAACATCGTCATTGCATGCCCACATCAAAACTTCAGCCAAAGCTTCTCTATCCTTTTGGCCGTACTTTGTTGCTGGCCATACGGAACGCGCTACCACATCCCAAGCAGGATTTGGATCCCGACCATCGTCCGGTATGTAAGACGAAATAGGCTTGTGTTCGCTTGCAACTTTTAATGCCTCTGTTGGATAAAAGACTGAACTGTCTTCTGCTTTTACCGATACCACTTTAAGTGGAACAACCTCCCCAGCAGTCTCGTGTGTAGTATTCTCACTACTCATATACATACGCCCTCCTTACCAATCTATAGATAACAGCTCTTTACGAGCAGCCACATCATCACCCATTAAACTCGCCACGGTTTCTGCATCTCCCAAAGGAAGCTGGATGCGCTCTAGCTCCCGCTTTGGCCCTAACGCATATTCGCGAATTGCCTCAGCAGATGCCGCACCATGCCCCTTAAAACGAGTGAGCG
>Ga0105105_10000621_pt1 | contig 15852 bp, 13 predicted proteins | sample PPLLaktember2015_4_FD_79108 | JGI IMG/M metagenome (GOLD analysis project Ga0105105, IMG submission 79108) | Freshwater sediment microbial communities from Prairie Pothole Lake near Jamestown, North Dakota, USA - PPLs Lake P8 Core (1) Depth... | ecosystem: Environmental > Aquatic > Freshwater >... | reverse complement strand
GATTACAACATTTCCTATAAAAGACGTTGTTGTGCCGAAAGTCGCGGCGCTACCGATTCTCCACCACACATTACATGGATCGCCGCCGGTAACGGATGAGCCTGACGATGTGATAAGAGTTGACGCAGTTTTAAAAATCCAGACACCCGACGACCCGGTAAGAGTTAAGTTTCCGGTCAGTAAAAAGCTGCCTTCTGAGCAGTAAACACCTGGCACGAGAGGAGAAATATCGGTTAAATCCGTTCCATCCGGGTAGGTTGCAGTACAATCTTGGTCGAGAGCAGTCCATACACCTGTTACAGCAGTGGATATATCAGCTTGAGCCGCAATAGCGCTTGCATCATTAATATGCGTACCGCCATCGGCAGTAAGGGTTTCCGTGCCGGTGAGAGATGTGCCGGGAGATACACCTACAGCTCCGGTAGTATGAGTAGTGCCGGTATTGGTAACTTCCGCGCCGCCTAAAACAGAGTAGCCCGATGAGCCACTCAGCGTAGGTGAGGTGGCTGCGAATGCTTCAGATTGTGGGGAGAAAGCAAACCACATTAAAACAATGAGGAGTAATATGAGGATCTTAGTTTTATTAAAAACTACGTTAGGCACTCGTAGCATAATAATATATTATTGACTCTTTTTGTTTTTTTTGTCAAGAGTAAAAATGTTGATTAAATTGAGGCCATAAGGTAAAATTGTAATACGTTAGTCTCGACCGCTGTCTACGTTTAATCGTGGTCGAGCCTACACGTGCCGCGGTGGTGGAATGGTAGACACGAGGGCCTTAAGAGCCTTTGTCTGTATAAGGCGTGAGAGTTCGACTCTCTCCCGCGGCACCAAGTGAGTCGCTTCGACTCTCAACATCAAGAATAGCTTGATAATACGGGCTAATCTTGGTGTTCGCCTATTCTCTTGGGTTTATATATTCCAAGCCTCAAAGCTTAAAAGGAGTCGAACACATTCAAAACGCAAATAAATTGAAATAATACTTTCGCAAAAAAATCTGTTTAAGAATTATTTTGCGTGAGGATTTGCAAAGTGAACTGCTGCATCTTTATTAGAATATTCTCCCGCAAACTTAAGTTCTCCGGGCGTATCTGACTGAGCTACATCTAACTTTCTAAGTGCAGTTGGAATTTGAGGAGCAATAACATTAAAGCCAAATTCTTTAAATATTTCACCAATAGGTGCCGTGCTACATGAAGCTAAAATTAAAGTTGGATTTTCCACAAAATAATCACGAACCTCTCTTACCCTCCTATTATCTGCGTGCTCAAGAGCCCGACGGACATGAGTTTTTGTAACGGCTTGACCCGAACCTTCTCCAATTGCATCTTCACTTCCATGTTGATGAATCAAAGCGAAAGATATTTTATTCTTGTCGCCGTATCTTTTAGTTGCTGCATGCAAACTCTTAAGAACATCTCTTCCATCTGCCTCGTAAATCCTTAGGCCATACCCAAGAGCGGCTAGATCTGCATATAATTTCCGTCTTATGCGATCATTGTCTGAACCCAATGCGCCATTGTGGTCTTCTCTTGCATCTATTGATACGCCGTAAGGCATATCTTTGTCTCTATTGTCATATTGCGCAACCAAAGCTTCCTCTGGATATCTTTCGAAATCGGCAATTCCAAACTCATCAAATAATGTTTTACAAATTCCCGGTCTGACTTTTTCTAGTGCAAACATTGTCGCAATATTATTGGCAATAAAATCTTCAGTAGATATGCCTGGCTTATTATCTTCATCTTTAGAGGTAGCTGTTTTACCCCAGGCCTCAAAAAGGCTTCTTTTGTCTAAACCCCATTCTTTAATTTTACCATCAAAGTATTCCCGTGTTTTATGACCTATATGCCAGGGACCAAGATTAAGAGAGACTAGCGCTAGCGCATGGATAAGGTCTTTTTTGTCCCCGCGGGTTATTTCCGAAGGTTCCGTATCGATAAGTTGCGTTGTTTTTTCTAGAACAAGTCTAAGCACTGCGCTTCGGTCAGCTTCTTCACCAGTAAAATTTCTACCAAGTTCTTGGTCTCCTAGTATTTTATGCAACAAAGCCAATCTGTTTGCCATGGGGCCCGTATCAAAATGCTCCAGGCAAAATTCTGATTCACGAATAGCATCTTCGCTCGGTGATTGCATTATATGATCTAGGAAAGTAACATAGATTTCGGATGGCAACGAGTCATCTGCAGTTTCTAATTCTAAATAAACTTTTTTTAATTGATCAAAATTGTTATTGATTATATCTCTTCGTTGAGCTTCAAACTCGTCGAAAAATTTACCAGCAGAGCCTTGGCGTGGAGCAGTAGCTACTCTATTCATGTAGCGAATTATAAATAAGGTCATTCCCAAATTGGGCCTATCAAATCTTAAATCTAAACTTTGCCAAGACTTTGCTAGAATATCAAGTTTTTCCTGCTGACTATCTAAATCTGTAGAATAAGCACTATTAGCATAATCGCCACCAACAGCCATAACAGCGTCGCAATTATCAGCATATTCTTGATCTTCCGGCAAGGTTGAATCCTCTGAGTCAGGAATTATTGCGACAGCAGGTGTTTCTGTCATGGATAAATCTTCGGAGTCAGCATTAGAAGTTTCTACTAAAGCCTCGTGTATCTCGTCTGTTGAGCCTGCCAGAGCCTCTAAGGCTTTTGCAGAGTCTCCGCCAGCATCTTGGATTCTACTAATTACAACCCTTGCTGCTTGTTCCGCTGCAGCTTGTGGTTTTGGCGTAGCTTTGCTTGCAACTAATGGCTCAATATTTATTTGTCCAACTTCTGGCATAATCTCATGATAACAAATGAAGTCAAATAAAAACAACCCCTCGGGTTTTTCTAGAATGCATACATCTTGAGTTGTGAGACTAATTTCAATAGCGCTTCTAATAAATAAATTCTTTTAGCTTCAAGAAGTTAAACATTTCCATTGTAAATTCTTCATCTTCTATTCTTCTTTCGCTCCTTTTTTGATATAATCATTGTTAGAGTCATTGTTGTATGCCTGTTGTATCCCAAAAATCCAGGCTAAGAGGTGTTCGAATGGAAGTGCAACAAGGGCACCGGGGATTAGCTCAGTTGGTAGAGCGCTCGGTTTGGGACCGAGAGGTCGGCAGTTCGAGCCCGCCATCCCCGACACTTCACTTTATTCAGTGTGAACTGATATAATTTTATTAGTTTACATTGAAGCCAGAAGATGGCTGAAGTGCGGGATTAGTTGATCGGTTCAACATTTGCTTTCCAAGCAAAAAAGAGGGGTTCGACTCCCCTATCCCGCTCAAGATGGAATTTATTTACATTCTCCTAATAGTACTTGGACTTTCCCTGTTTGAAATTATTACCAGCATTGATAATGCGGTAATAAATGCTGAAGTTTTATCCACAATGTCCAAAAGAGCCAGGCGTTGGTTTCTTTTGTGGGGCTTTTTGTTTGCGGTCATAGTGGTAAGGGGCGTATTGCCCCTGCTTTTAGTTTGGTTTGCGAACCCATCCCTAGGACCTATCGGTGCGTTTATGGCAACCATAACCGGGGGTCCGGAAGTTGCAAAAACAATAGCGCAGTCATCGAAGCCTCTTCTGATGGGTGGAGGAGTTTTCTTAATCTTTTTATTTTTCGATTGGCTTTTTTTAGAACCCAAGAATTACGGATTAAGAGGAGAAAGATTTTTCCACACTCAGGGTGTGTGGTTTTTTGCAGTTGTATCGCTACTACTTGCTGTTATAGTTTGGTTTGCCTTAAGCTTGGGTGCAATGATGGCATTCGGTGCAGTCGTCGGATCAACCGCGTTTTTTATAATACACGGGTTTAGGCAATATGCCCAGGAAAAAGAAAAGAAATTACTTTCCGGTGGTGTATCTGATTTCTCTAAGATCGCTTATTTGGAAGTTTTAGATTCTACATTTTCCATAGATGGGGTAATTGGTGCTTTTGCATTTACCTTTTCCGTTCCGTTGATCTTGATTGGAAACGGACTAGGCGCATTGGTTTTAAGAAAGCTCACCGTAAGTAATATCGAAAGAATAAAAAGATATGCTTATCTAAAGAATGGAGCGATGTATTCGATACTGGTACTTGGTGTAATTATGGTCCTTGACGCTTTTGGCTTCCACATTCCCCCATGGCTATCTCCCCTTGTTACATTTTCGATAGTGGGATATTTTTTCTATAAATCAAAAATGAGTTTAAAAGCGGTAGATTCTGTATTGGAAGAAAAAACCAATTTACAATAACGATAAAATTACCCTGATAGCTTCGGTAAATCCAAAAAGGCCTATCGCTACAAACGCCAGCCCACCGCCTATTAAAACAACCGGATGCCTTGTTAAAGAAACTATTTGCTTAGTCAGAACAAAAAGGCCAATTGTCAAAAGTGTGTGTCCAAGTAGTATTCCAAGCGTAAATCCAAAGACATTAATGTAGCGATAAAGTGGAATGTAGGCCGAGAAATCGGTAAATCCTAAGACGAAAGGAATTGTAAAAGAGAAGGTTACCAAGTTTATAAAAGATAATTTTTTAGTTTTTGTCAAATTCAAATCTTTAACAAAGAATTTAAGGATTGGCCTAAATAGTTTATTAACCAAATTAAGCTGATCTTGAAGTAAAGAAACCGGCATCTTAAGCTTAATAAAACTTTGCCTCTGTTTTAAAAACTCCTCGAAGCTTTCTTGAGCAAGTCTTAAAAGGATAATTGAAGATAAAAAGGTAAAAATCACTATTAGCGGAGTAAAGTTTCTCGCCACCGTCCAGATAGTTAGTATTAAAAAAGTACCAAAAGCATTTCCCAGCCCCGTTCCAAGCCCTATTGCAACCCGTTTTTTCCAGCCTGGATTGGTGTGCATTAAAGCTCCCATAAAAATTGTAAAGTCGATTGCAGTTTTTAGATAAACGATAATACCTATCAGAGGTTCTCTTCTTCTGAAATCTAAAATTATCGGATAATTTAGAGACAACGAGGATAAAATAAGCAGTATTCCATACAGTAGTGTTGAAAGAGCAAAAAAAGTTAAAATTACCAGAACAACGGGAATAGCTTTTTGGACAAGTATTTTCTTTAACTTCATTTTCATCTGAATGAATTTAAGAAGATTATACATCAAACAACGGTAGTGAGTAGTGGGTAGCTTAGTGCACGATGCCAGGACTTACTATAGCTCATTGCAACTACAGGAACTAGAGTTTTATAAAAATGCCTTTGGGTATCTTTAGGAAAATATTTTATTTACCCGTGGGGTCACTAGGAGTTCTATCTTGAGCCAATAAATGTAATAGACCTTTTATTCCTGGTATATGTTGACTTGCATCTTCAAGGGATTCTTCCATTCTTAAACCCTCTCCGATACTGATGCCTTGAGTGCTAGCTATTTCCACGCCCGCTCTTCTTCTGGTCATCTCCAACCCTAATACCGTAAAGTCTTCAGCGCCCGAAGCAACTCTTTGATTCATCGCGTCTCTTTCTTCAGGAGTCATACTAGCTTGTGCTTCATCATAAGCACTTAGCATAGCAAGCAAGTCCTTGCCACTATCTGTAAGCCCTTCTCGAGGTTTTACATCTCTTGTAAGGTGTTCTTTTGGTTGATATCTTTCTGTCATAGTGGAAAGGATGGTATCAAAAGAAATAATAAATGTCAATACTATAAGTTCTTGGGGTGGAAGACGGGTGCTGCCCCCGCTACCCCCTGGACCACAACCAGGTGCTCTACTGTTGAGCTACATCCACCATGGTGACCCGGGAGGGAATCGAACCCCCAACCTGGTGCTTAGAACGCACTCGCTCTATCCGTTGAGCTACCGGGCCATAGCTGTATTTTATCAAATTGGGAGTAAGAATAACAATTTTTACTTTTCAAAGAATTTGCGGCCCGCTAATCTTTTTGGTAAGAACGGAAGTTTTTCTTTTGGCCCGACATATTTTTCCGACCAAGTGTAATCTTTGGCATAGCCTATTTTTTTCATTAACTTTGTCGGAGCATTCCTAAGATGTAATGGTACCGCTTCGTTTGGAAATTCATAAACTGCTTGCTTAGCTTTCCCTAAAGCATTTGCAACAGCTCTCGATTTGGGCGCGTTAGCAAGGTAAATTACAACATAAGCTAAAATTAATTGCGATTCTGGCATGCCGATTTTGTTGACTGCTTCGAAAGCTTCGTCTGCCTGGATTAGCGCTCCCCTATCTGCTACTCCGATATCTTCGGCGGCAAAAATTATCATCCGTCTGGCGATAAATTTCGGATCCTCACCATTTTCCAGCATCCGCATTAAGTAGTACAACGCGGCGTCAACATCAGAGCCTCTCATGGATTTTATAAATGCGGAAATAATATTGTAGTGTTCATCCGCTTTTTTATCGTATAGCCCGGCAGATTTTGTCTGAAAAACCTCCTTAATAATTTCAGTCGTAATTCTTGATGCTTTAAAAGAATTGACGGCAATTTCTAAAGCGTTTAACATTATCCTGGCATCTCCGCCTGAGAGCCTAATCAAAAGCTCCTTGGCATCTTTGTCAATTTTCTTTTTCGACTTCCCCAAACCATTATTTTTATCCTTTAGGGCTCTTTGTAATATTATTTCCAGTTGTTCAAAGCTTAATGCTTTCAGGATTAGAATTTTCGAACGTGACAAAAGTGCGGAGATAACTTCAAATGACGGATTTTCGGTGGTGGCGCCGATTAAATTCAGCGTTCCATTTTCAACATAAGGAAGTAGTGCATCTTGTTGGGCTTTATTCCAGCGGTGAATTTCGTCAATAAACAGAACAGTCCGAAGATTATTTTTGAGATTTTCCTTCGCCTGATCGATTATCTTGTGCAGGTCAGCTTTTCCGGCTTCAACCGCAGACATGGCATGGAAATCCGCATGAATTTCGTTGGCGATAATGTTTGCCAGAGTTGTTTTGCCGCTACCGGGCGGTCCCCAGAAGATTAACGAAAAAGGAGTCTCGGATTTGATTATCCTTCGTAAAATTGCTGTTTCTGCAGCCAAGTGCTCCTGCCCGACAAAGTCTGCAAAATTTTGCGGTCTTAACCTAAACGCCAAATTCATGGCATTATTGTAGCACTTATCGCCTAGCCTGTCTTACCCTGTCGATATGCGATAAATATTTTTTTCTAAGCCTTAAGCTTTTGGGCGTTACTTCCAAGAGCTCGTCGTCTTCCAAGAAATCAATACATTCCTCAAGGCTCATTACGGTTGCCGGAGTTAAGGCACCTAATGAAACATCAGCTGTGGACGCTCTCATATTAGTTTGCTTTTTTTCTTTGGTTACGTTTATTTCAATATCGTCAGATCTCGTATTCTCGCCGATAACCATTCCTTCATAAACTTGGGTTCCGGGTTCAATAAAGGTAATTCCCCTGCCCTGTGCATTATTTAATCCGTACTTTAGAGCCGAACCGCCTTCGGATGCAATTAAAACTCCATTCCTGACTTGAGCTATATTTGGTGACATCGGCTCGTAATCAAAAAACAACATATTAACGATGGCTGTTCCTTTAGTGTTGGTTAATAGGTCATTTCTGATGCCAAAAAGATTTTTGGAAGGAATTTTATACTCAAATCTTGTGTTGCCGTCGCCGTCGGACATCATATTAATCATTTCACCTTTTCTAATGCCCATTTCCGAAGTCACAACTCCTAAGAATTCATCGGGAACATCAATCATTGCAATTTCAACCGGCTCCATCAAAACGCCGTCGACGCTCTTCGTGATTACCTGTGGTTTTTCAGCCTGAAACTCATAGCCTTCCCTTCTTAATGTTTCAAGTAAGATTGCCAGATGTAACTCTCCCCTACCCGAAACAATCATTCTGTCGCCTTCTTTTTCCAGCTTTAAGCTGATGTTGGTTTCAAGCTCTCTAGTTAATCTTTCCCAAATTTGTCTTGAGTTGGTAAACTTTCCTTCCCTGCCGGCAAACGGTGAAGTATTGGCGGAAAGGGCGATTTTAATCGTCGGATCCTCAAGGTGAATTCTTGGTAATGCTTGGGGACTTTCAAAATCCGTAATCGTATCTCCTATAGAAACGTTATTAAAACCTGTCATATCGATAATGTCTCCGGCAAATGCTTCATCGACTTCGATTTTTTTCAATCCATGGCTGACTCTAATACTCTCTGCTTTTCCCGCGACGTTTTTGCCTAACGCGTTTATCAGTACGAGGTTTTGTCCTTTCTTAATTCCCCCACGATGGATTCTACCAATGGCGTGTTTACCCTTATGGGTGTCGTAGTCTAAATTTGATACGAGCATTTGAAAACCTCCCTCCTCAACTTTGGGAGAAGGAATAAACTTAATAATTTCATTTAGGATTGGCTCGAGGTTTTCACTCTCCGAAAGTTCTTCGAGCGAGCTAGCAGCCTTTCCTTGTCTACCGATGGCGTAAAAAATAGGGAATTCCAAATGTTGTGCGTCGGTTGCAAGTTCTAGGAATAAATCGTTAGTCTTATTTAGAGTTGTTTGAACGTCAGCTAATTGTTTATCAATCTTGTTAATGACGACAATAATCTTAAGTCCTAATTCAAGAGCTTTTCTCAAAACAAATTTAGTTTGCGGCATCGGTCCCTCCTGGGCGTCAATTATCAAAAGCGCTCCATCAGCCATATTTAGAGTTCTTTCGACTTCGCCGGAAAAATCTGCGTGGCCGGGAGTGTCGATGATATTAATTTTATAACCCTTGTAGTAGATCGCCGTATTTTTGGCCAGAATCGTAATCCCTCTTTCTCTTTCCAAAGGATTGGAATCGAGAATGGTAGTTTGCTGCATTTCTGCTTCATTTTCACGGAAGGTATGAGATTGTTTTAGCATAAAATCGACCAAGGTTGTTTTGCCGTGATCGACATGGGCGATAACCGCAACGTTTCTTATTTTTTCAGATTTAAATTCATCCATATTCATAATAAAATGCAGCTCTTTTAAAAGCTGCTATTTAATTATACCACAGGTTTGAAGTGAGCGTACGCTCAATGATATAATTCACAAATGCCGGCTAAAAGAAAATCTAGGAACAGGAAGAAATATAACAGCATCTGGCAAAATTTTATTTTTGTTACATTAATTAGCGCAATTTTAATCGGTCTATTTTTAACGATAAACACTCACGCTCAAAAGATTCCGTCTAAAATTGCGGTAAATATCTCCTTGGGAACAAAAGCAATCTCTATTCTACCCAAGTACACGCCGTTAATTAGCCCCTATCCTACAGTTTCGATTACCCCCTCCCCGGTGCCATTAACCGGATTTTGCCTTCATGTGCCAATACTTACTTATCACCATATTCAACCCGAAGCAGTGGCTAAAGAGCTTGGTCAGGTCTCATTAACGGTTGACAGCGGCGTTTTTGACCAGCAAATGGCCTATTTGGCTTCGAATGGCTATACTCCGATTTGGGTAAACGAACTCATCAATGCGCTTTTAACCCATTCGAGTCTTCCCGGAAAACCGATTGTGATCACCATGGACGACGGCTATGCCGACAATGCGGTTTATGCCTTACCTATTTTACAAAAATACGGAATTAAGGCAAATCTAATGCTTACCTCCGGATTGGTTGGTGGAAATCCGGACATGTTAACCTGGGATCAAGTTAATCAAATGAAAGGAAGCGGTTTAGTCTACTTTACCAACCATACGTGGTCGCATTACACAATTACAAACGGGACCCAGGATAAGATTGAATCGGAGATTGATTTGGCTCAAGCTCAAATTCAAGAGCATACGGGACAGACGATTAATGTTTTCACCTATCCTTATGGCTCCTTAAACAGCAATGCTACTGCGACTTTGCAAAGAAAAGGTTATATCGGCGCCCTTTCGACAATTCCCGGGCAATATCAATGTGACTCATTTATTATGGCTTTGCACCGAACCAGGATTGGTAACGGTTCGCTTGCCGGATACGGGATTTGACAGCTATCTTTCTCTTCGATTAAAGTTAAAGTATGGATAAGATATTTTCCAAAGAACCTGTTGAAGAGGAGCCACATGGTTTCAAAAGGTTTTTATCTCTCAAGCATATTATCTACGCATTAATCGTTCTGGTTTTACTAAACCTGATCTATTTGGATATTGTAATTTTTCAAAGTGGCAATGCAAAAACGATTGAAAAAATTATTTCAAATCCTCCACCTCAAGATGTAGACAAAAACAACGATGAAACTTTTTGCTCCCAGGCCTGCATAACCAAAATCAATGAGGCTGTAATAAGCCTTAGTAAAATTACGCCTACATCCTCGCCCTCTCCCGCCCCGGTCAAAGTTCAGGCAACTTCAGGGTCAACCAGTACTACGAAAGAATATTATGTTCCTTTTGGCTCCGGTAGCGGTAGCTCCTCCGATTGGCAAGATGTATCGGGGCTTCAGGCTAACATCGACAGCTCGGCTTACGGAAATATTACCAGTGTTGTTTTTGAAGCGTCGTTGCACGTCCCGACCGGTAACGAAAATGCAGCCGTCAGGCTCTATAACGCTACGGATAATCATCCGGTTTGGTATTCACAGTTGGATTTCACCGGTAATACTTCATCGACTTTCCTTTCGTCAAACAAGATTACTCTTGATGCTGGCAACAAGCTTTACAAAGTCCAGTTAAAAACTCAACTTCAATATCCGGCGGTTCTTGACCAAACCCGCATTCATATTACCGCCTACTAACTGATCTCGATTGTCGTATTTTGTTCTATTGATTTTCGTAAATAATTCTTTTAGGCTGATTGTATGCTGCCCTTAATAATCCTCAAGAAAATCTACAGAACTTATCTTTATTGGTTATTGTTATGAACTCGCAAAAGATAATTTTACATATTGATTTCGACTCATATTTTGCCTCTTGCGAGCAACAATTCGATGCTAAACTTCGTGGGAAACCAATCGGTGTAACTGCTCAAAACGGACGGACTTGTATCATTGCCGCATCCAGGGAGGCCAAAAAGTTAGGCATAAAGTCTCCTAGCCGGACCTTCGAAGCTTTACAAAAAGTTCCAAACATGGTTTTTGTTCCGGCTCATTTTGAAAAGTATTGGGAAATAACCCAGAAATTTTTGGATATCTGTAAGGATTTTTCACCCTACGTTGAGCTTTTTTCCCTGGATGAAGTTTTTATGGACGTTAGCTCAACGGAAGGACTATTCGATGGGGTGAATGCGCTTGTTAATACAATCAAGGAACGGATTAAAAACGAAATCGGCGAATACATTACGGTTTCGGTCGGAATCTCATATAACAAGTTGTTGGCAAAGCTTGCTTCGGGGGTAAATAAACCGAATGGGGTACTCGAAATTACAGAAGAAAACATCTGGAATATTTACGACGGGGTTAAGCTATCGGATTTTTGTGGAATCGGCAGAAGAATCGAAAAAAGATTGAATAATCTTGGAGTTTATACTCCCCTAGAGCTTCATAAAGTTTCGCTTCAGACCTTAATCAAAGAATTCAAAAATGTCGAAGGGCATTTCCTGTATGATGTCGGAAGCGGTAAGGATGATTCCGTAGTTATCCCCTACTACCTTGAAGGGGAAACAAAATCCGTTGGCAGAAGCTATTGTCTTCCTCAAAATACATACGACCAGAGAGTAATTTTGCAAAACATACTTGAACTTTGCGAGGAAATCTCGATTAAACTTAGAAGACTTAATAAGAAAGGCAGAACCGTCCATCTTTATTTAGGCGGAGAGAGAACCTGCCATGGTAGAAAAACCTTGACAGGGCATATCGATAGCGCAGCGGAAATCTTCAGTCTTTGCAAGAACCTAATTGAAGAATGGAAATGGAATTCGATGGTCAGACAAATTCACATTTCAGTAAGTAATTTGGAAGATTCTCAAAATTTGACGTTATCACTATTCGATGTCGATAATAGGAAAGATAAAGTAGAAAAAGCTCTAGATATGATTAACGAGAAATTCGGTGACCACACGATTAAGAATGGATTTCTTTTGTATGGGCCAAGCTTAAAGACGGTTCCCAACGGTTTTATGGCAGATAAATGGGAAAGGCAAAAAGTGGCCAAAGAAACTAACTTAAGATCTGCTTAGCATCTGCAATTATAGCTTTCTTTTTATCCGTTTGAATTCCCAAAACATCAAGAGAGGCTTCATTCTTCAAAATTTCACTCAATAAGACTATATGATTTTCCAACAATATTTGTTTTTGACTTTGTGAGAGCGACGAAAGCATGGTTATCGGATAAAGTTTATTTTGTTCAACCAAATCCCGAACTCCCTCATTTTGAGGATAATTCCAACCGGTTACTTTCATTCCCACGCAAAGCGCGTAGGTAAGTGCATCCGGAGTTATCTTTGTATTTGTAAATATCCAGGCATTACTAAATTGATATTTATCCCTTAAATCTTCGAGTCTTGCTTTAGTGTACAAAGAAACGTGAAGATCTGTATGAATCCCCGGAGCATTATGGAATTTAGCTTCGATCAGCATTTTCTCGTCATTTTTTTGGGCAATTACGTCAATTTCATGGCTGACGCATGTACCGGCTAAAATCGAGCGGGTTTGAACTGAATAGCCTTTGGACGCAAGGATTGCGGCAACTAAATCTTCAAAAGGATAGCCGGTGGGACCAAGTTCCATGAGCGCCGATTTCAATCTATATTTTATTTCTCCTAAGTGGAACTTTCGACCCAAGAATTCATCAATGTGGCCATATACTTCTTGGGATGGAATATTCTCATAAAGCTTTGATTTTACATGAGACAAGACTTTAGCCTGTATTTGCAAAGGAATTCCGGCCCTTTTTATTGATTCACGTATCTTATCTTCGTTGAATGGTTCTATTTCACCGTTTGCCTTTAAAATATTAACCATAACTCTATATTAGAACTCGATAGAAATTTTTGCAATTAATTTTCTGGGGGAATAGATTAAGGATTTTTGTGTAAACTTCTTTTTTCAAAAGCAACAAAATCCCCGTCTTTATAAACCAGAATATAATTTTCATCATTAGCTAATTCTTTTGCCATAGTTTTTTGAGCCTCTAAAGACGGCTGCGCCCAGTAATCATTTAATAAGAATATGACCATATCTGCTTTACCGATGCCGATAGGAATCGTATACAAATCCCCTCTTTGAGAAAGATGGGGACCAAGATTGTTGGTAGCAGCTACGCTGTATTCAATAGGAACAGTTAAGAGAAATTTATTAATAGAATCTTTATTAGCGAGTTGATTAAACATCGCTACATTTGCATGTTTTGTTTTAGGAAGCGGGCCGTAAAGATAAGCCGAAATAAGAGCAGATAAAATAAGATAAACAATAATCAAGGGAATAATTTTAGGAAAGCGTTTTCTTAGAAAGGAAGCTGCGTAAATTGCTGAAATCGTAATAAAAGGTGTTATTGCGGCGGTGTATTGATAATATATCTCACGAAGCGGCTTATTACTGCTTAAAAGATTAATTAGTAAATCCGGAGTAGCAAAAATTAGATAGAGTGGAGAAAGTAAGGAAAGGAAACCAAATGGCGAAAACAATTGGACGAGGTACCCTAGCCTTGAGGGAGAGAAAATTATCGAAAGGGTTTTTACAGGCATCAGTAGTACATTTTTTGAAACATCCGAAGGGGTGGTTCCAAATTCAGCATAATAAGAAAGAGCGAAGTGTCCATCCCCTTTTGTCTGTGGAATCGCAATCCAAATAAAATAGTAACAGACAATTGTCGATATCAAAAACACAAGCAAGCCAAAAGCCATCTCGGTAAGTTGTTTTTTACTAAAGTTTAGTTTAAGCCGGTTTTCGAAAAGAACACGTACCAAAATCGCAAGACCAAATAACGAGATTGCCGCCCAAATTTCTTCCTTGGTCAACCCGGCTAAGATAGCAAAAATTAGAAATAAGACGTAGCTTCTTTTCATGAAAAAGTAGAATGTAGCAAGAAGCAGTGTCGTTGCTAAGGTAACCGCATGAAAATCATAAAGATTAGCGAATTGGAGAGATGGATTAAGTAGATAAGCAATGGAAAAAGTTAAAGCTAAATTTTTATTATTTAATACATGCTTTGCAATAAGGAAAACAAATATTGCCCCAATTCCAAGAACCACAGCCTGCAGCAGAAGTAACATTTTCGGATCGGCCCAAATTAAGTACAGAGGAGAGATTAAAACCAACATAAAATCGGAATGAAAGGAAAGTCTGGAAACGGTTTCCGTTGCGTTGGGGTCGGTCATTTGGAAAATTCTGCCGTTAATCGTATTCCAGACGGTCTGATCCATATTGCCCAAGTCAAACCTTCCGCTTAAAAAATTATCGTGGCGAAGAAAACTTGTCAGCGTGAAATAAACTGTATAAATGGTGATAGAAATACCAAGAGTAATTTCGTGTATGTTTTTTTTTATTAAATTTATCATTTCTTCTTATTTTTGATTAAAACATCAGATATTAGTAGTATACAAAGAAAAGTTACCTCGGAAACTATTAAAACAATTCTTGAGTAAATGCTTAAAAATCCTGCTGTTGTAAGAGTTGTAAATCTAGTTAACCCTATCGTAATGACACCTTCGCGTACTCCAAGCCCCATGGGCGTTATGAAAGAAAGGTATCCTGCTAAAAGCGCAAAAGTAAAAAATGCAGAGAGTTCAAAATAAAGCCTTGGTTTAAAGCTGAAAATAGATAGGGATGCAGCTAAGGTTGCAAACCCAAAGATGAAAAAAGTAATGACTGAAATAATCATTAAGATAACCTTTTCTTTTAGCGAATAGCCGGGTAAAAACAAATTGTTCAGAAAATTATTTTTACCTTTCAGTTTAAGAAGATAAGCAATTGATAAAGAATATGCAGTTATCCCGATTACACAAAAAGCGATTATTATTTTCATTTGACTGGAAAGCTCGGCGTTTTCATTGGAGCCAATCATTAAAGGTAAAGAAAAAATAGAAATTAGAGTACAGGAAACCACAATTAATTGAATTTCATCTAATAGCGCTAAGCCCGCTATCTTTTTATCTACTCCGACGTCGGAAAAAAGCGAAACTCGGCTTAAAAAAGACCATACATTTCCGGGGACGTAACGCTTGAATTCCGAAAATCCCCAAAGATAAGCGGTTTTCCAAAAAGAAACTCTGTGTCCTTTAAATTCAAGAATTTTTTTCCAAAGATAACTTCTTAGTAAAAAATAACAAAGGAATAACGTTATGGAAAAAATAAGATACCAGTAATTAATCGCATAGATTTTTTTTAAAACAATTGGTAGCTTTGGGAAGGCAAATTTAATTAGAAATATTATTGCCAAGAAAGATAATGGCCAACCGATTAAAAATTTAAAAGTTGATATGGTTTTATTCATAACGGAGAGCATCAATTGGGCTCAACTTCGACGCTCTGATTGCCGGAGCCATCCCAAAGATAATTCCTACCAACGCAGAAAAGCCAAAGGCTAAAGCAACAGACCACCAGGTAACACTGGAAACAAGCACTAGCGCAATGATTATTGAGGCAATCATACCCAGGACGATACCGATGATTCCTCCCGTTATAGAAAGCATAACAGCTTCGAATAAAAATTGTAGTAGAATATCTTTTCTTCTCGCGCCCAACGCCTTTCGTAATCCAATTTCCTTTGTTCTTTCTGTGACCGAAACAAGCATGATATTCGCTACTCCGATACCACCCACCAGAAGCGAGATTGCAGCAATACCTCCTAGGGCTAAGGAAAGCATGTTGGTAACATTGGAAATAGTTGAGCTAATTGATTCGGCTGTGTGTACTTGAAAATCGTCTTTAGAGAGTCTTTTTAGCAATGTATCTTCCGTTTGTTTTTTTACTATTGGGAGGAGTTCCGAGCTATTTGCGTTAATAGCAATTTCTGTTAACCGGTTTACGCCAAACTGAGATTGTAATAATTGGACAGGAATAAAAACCATTTTG
>Ga0105105_10000620_pt1 | contig 15860 bp, 13 predicted proteins | sample PPLLaktember2015_4_FD_79108 | JGI IMG/M metagenome (GOLD analysis project Ga0105105, IMG submission 79108) | Freshwater sediment microbial communities from Prairie Pothole Lake near Jamestown, North Dakota, USA - PPLs Lake P8 Core (1) Depth... | ecosystem: Environmental > Aquatic > Freshwater >... | reverse complement strand
TGTCCTGAGCTTGTCGAACGGACTTATTGTCCTGAGCTTGTCGAACGGACTTATTGTCCTGAGCTTGTCGAATGGATAAATTCTCCATAACAAGATAATAGCAAAAACAGGAATAATTATAAAGAAGTGTGCATTTCAGTACTACCTGCAAAATTGTTCCAGTTTAAAGTCCTCCAAACTCTGCTATTTTGATCAGTAAAATATTCACAAGCGCTATCTCTTTTTACGTCGCCTGCTTTTTGCAATCTAGAAGCCTCCAATTCATCCCATCCTTCGCGCACAATATCTTCCATTACATCTCTTACCTCTAGGGACGTATTACCATATAAAACTATTCGTGGATCAGTAATTTCTAAATTTTCGTATTTCCCAAAATCTTCAAATTTATCCGCAGGAGGCCCATTCTTTTTAGTTAATAGTTTAAAATCCGTCCTTTTCCCCATCTGCATTCTTCTTGAAGCTACCCTTAGTAGAACTCCTAATGCCCTGACCATGTCCTCTGGTTCAACCATAAGATAACCACGATAATCTGAATCTAATACTTGTCCTTCGTGGGCAGTTGGTTCTTGACTAAAATATAAACTCAACCAACTTAATGAACCATGGTAAGTTGTATGAAAGCTAAAGAATCTTGGCCCCTGCGGCGTACCTTCCAATTTTCGAATTGGATCCAAAAGTTGAAAACCAAAATTTTCACCTAAATGAACAGATCTTTTACCATTTGCATCATATATTTCAGAATTGACACTTGCTTCTTTAGTCGGTTCTGACATAACTATGGCCAATAATATCAAAAAAGAGGAAACTATGAAAGCTGAGGAAGGATTTGCTTAGTCTTTAGTTTTCTTTCCAGAATTTCCTCTATCACTTCCTGCGTATTTATTCTCTCGGTAGATGAAGAACGCGTATGAAAACCCAGCAGTCTTAAGAGTTCCAATTCGAATTCATGAATAACCTCTTCTAAATTTTCCTCTTTTGAAATTTTCCTTAAAGTCTTTCCCAAAAGCATAAATATATCCTGATGTTCCTGATTCTCCGCGCAAAGTCCATCCACCAACTCACAAACATGGTAAGCTAACCCAATTCTTTTCAGATCCTTTTTAAGTAAAGGGAAACTTTCCTTCGATTCGACTTCGGTCAAGGTAGGCATATTTCTGCCCTGATAAAGACTGAAAATACAATAGTTGAAAAGTTCTATGTGAGGAGAGCGGCGGCTGGCAATTTTTCTTACCCCTGTTGCTTTAACTTTAATTTTGCCGTTTTTTTTAGTGAAGATTGTAACGATTCTGTCTGCTTCTGAATAGTTATTTCTTTTGATAACTATTCCCTCTGCCTTAAAAGACCTCATATTATCTTAACTTGAGATTGAAGCTTTTATCCGATGATAGATTAAATTTCTCTAAAGTCTTACCTCCGACGGTTACCAAATAAGCGCTTTCATCAGTACCGGGTTGTTTTTGGACTAATAGCGGAAGAAGCGAGTTTGCCGCAAGCTTAAACGGCAATTTATATGAAACTGTCAGCTTGGCTACTCCTTGCGGCCTAATAGTTAGGAAGCCATCAAAAACGGTTTTTCCCAAATCTTCGTACGTTGTCATTTTTACTTCCGATCCCTGGTTGGAAATAAGTTGGCTACCTTTTGGAACATAGATTCTAACCCAGTCTCTTAAGACTGCGTTTAGACAAAGATTACCTCTTTCCAAGTTGCAATCGGACGGGGGATGAGGATTTTTATAATCAATAGTTACAGTTTTAACGATTGATCCATCGCTTTGCAAATTGTAATCCTGGGTTACAGCTTCCGTTACAAACATGTTAGATTTTGCTCCGCCAAAATTCGCTTCGTTAATGTGTAGGTAATCCCCTTCGAAAGGAACAATTCTACCGGCTGAGTTGAGGCCTTCAAAGCCTGCTTGCGCTTGAGCGTTATTCATGTAATAGAGTATATGTTTTTCATTCATTTCACTAATCATTGCCTGGAATAAAGGTCCCCAATAAAGTTTTGGTGAAGAAGAGAAAGCTTTATTCATAATTGCGTACATCAAGTCTCCGATAACACCTTTTCTGTCTTGTTTAATAATTTGCACCGGCTGATCGGCAATTACTTCCAATTGATATATTACTTGCGGACAATTACATCTTGGGTCGATTTTAGTAGTAAAGGTAGTGCCAGCGGCTGTAATATCCCCTAAAATATTCATCGCCGTAACTAAAGCGTGGGTATCAACCGCGATTATTCCATCAATTTTGGTAGAGCCACCGGCTGTTTGATACATTTTATAGAAACTGTCCATCGAGACCTTAAAATCCGGAGAAAGATTATTATCTCTAAGGTTAAACCTTGGAACAGTCGGGAAGTATTTTAAGATCGGAGCAGGTGCAACCGGTTTATTTGGTACGGTCGCATCAAGCTCGTAGATATCGCTTGATCTGTCAACGTGTACTACTCCGCTATCAAGTCTAAAAATTGAATATGCCGTAATAAATCCGCCGGTTGGTCTTAATTCCTTATCGTTTTGGAAAAGGACTAAATATTTCTTCTCGTTTGGTTCACCCAATACTTCCGCTAAAATTTTGATTAACGGTTTTGCGCTGGTAATAAGCGTGACGCTTTGATCCGTCATGCTTTTTAAGGTATCTATGCTGCTACGAGCCTTTTTACCGACCCCGATTGCCGGATAATGATTTGCGTCTACTTTATCAATCTCAACTCTGGCCTTAGCTAATTCATTGGAGATGTCATCAATTTTAGGAGTTATTTTCCCGATAGTCTTAACCGCTGTCTCTATTCTTTGCTGGGCCGTCCCTCCGACAAAACTCCCTTGTCCCTTTAATCCCAAGATGTCTGCATAAGGCTCGATTGACTCGACAAGCAAAGTTGCTGCATTGAGACCATGGAATCCGGCACTTACCAGATGGTCTGCGTCGTTATAATACCAATTGGCAATTGGAATAAACTTTAAATACCCCATCGCGTGCAAATCATTTTGGGTTTTGGTTAAATCGGTTTTTGTTTTAACGAGCTGATCGGAAGCCAAAGCAACATTTTGTTGTTTTATTGCCCAGGCAACGCTTTGAGCATCTGCGTAAGTAACTTTTGCCGAATTATAAACCCTGGTAGCAGGTAAAAATATTCCAAAGACAGAAAAGAGAACGATTGCGATAAGAATAACCAGGGCGGCTACCATTTTTTTGCTCTTTAAGATTTTTTTAAAATCTATTCTTTTTTTCTGAGAGGAAGAATCTACAGCCGGAGAAGAATCAACAATATTACTCTTTGTTTCCGAATCAAGATCTATCTTATTGAATCCATCCATACAAAATATAATATCGTGAAATTGCTACTGCTGTCAACAGCTTAAACTCTATAGGGCGCCTTGTCCGGAGATCATTGCCCAAGGAGTCTTAAGAATAATCCATAAATCGTAGATTATCGATCTTTTTCTAACATAAGTCGCGTCCATTTCAATTCTTTTATCGAAATTTATTTCGCTCCTTCCCGATACCTGCCAATACCCTGTCAGTCCCGGTTTGATAGATAAAACAATACACACTGCTTCTTTCGTTTGGGGGTATTTTTTTTGCTGCTCCCTAAGCTCATCGGGATAATACGCTCTCGGACCGACTAGGCTCATTTCTCCTCTTAAAATATTGAAAAGTTGTGGCACTTCATCCAAAGAATGCTTTCTGATAAAATGCCCTACCTTGGTAATCCTTGGGTCATCTTTTAACTTATAGCTACTTTTTTTATATCTGTCGTAAAGCTTTGTAAATTTAGGATTTTGCCTTAAAATTACGTGGGCATTTTCAATCATGCTCCTGAATTTATACATTTTAAAAAGCTTTCCGTTTCTACCAACTCTTTCCGGCGTATCCGCAAAAACCGGGCCTTCAGAATCCAACTTGATTGCTATTGAAACTACCAACATTACGGGAGAAAAAATAATAATAAGCATGGAGGCAAATAATATATCCATCAGCCTTTTAGCAAATTCGTAGAGTCCGCTTTTTTTAATTTCTATAATTGGCATATGTTAAGCCAGATTTTCATTTGGCGTTCCGGATAAGCTTTCAACCAATTTTTTGATTTTAGGAACGGAATTCTTAGGACAAACGAGAACTACGTCTTCTGTATTTATAACAAGCATATCTTCCAAATCTATTCCTACCACCATCTGATCCGTATAGTTAAAGGCCAGGTTGTCCACTGAATCATTTAGCAAAACTTTTCCCCTGGTAACATTATCCTCCTTTTTTTCTGCTAATGCTTCTTTTAGCTGTTCCCACGCCCCTACATCGCTCCAGCCCATATCGGCACCCATTACGTATCCGTCTTTAGGATCCATTTTTTCGAGAATAAGGTTATCGAAAGAGATTTTTTCAAGTGTTGGAAAAATTTCGTTTAGTGTTTTTTCAAAATCATCTGTTCCAAAAGTCTTTTGAATTTTTAAAAGCCCGCTATGAATATCCGGAGCATATTTTTCATAAAGAGAAAATAAAAACCCGGGCGTTGTACCAAAGTATCCCGGATTCCAAAAATGAGAGCTGCTTACTTGAAACTTCTCGGCAGTTTTAAGATCGGGGCGATAATGAAGGCTTTTGAATTCAAAAAGTGATAAATCATCAACGTCTCTAACCTTTTGTCCTTGTTCTATCCAACCTAGATTTTGAGTCGCAAAACGAGACGTCTGTCCCACAAAAATAATTTTGTTTTTTTCTTGTTCCAAAACTTTTGCGCCCGAAAGCAAAACTTTCCTAAACAAATCTTCATTCTTCATTAAGTGGTCGCTCCAAAGAATAAAGAATGGCTCGTCAGGCGAAATCTTTGCCAGGATTGCCGTTATTAATCCAACCGCTGCGCCAATATCGCGCATTTCGGGTTCAAAAATAAAATTTTCATCCGGAATTAAAGGGAGTTGTTTTTTAATTATTTCTTTATACTTTATGCCGGACGATATATATATGTCCGAGGGTTTCAAAATTGGAGAAATTCTATCAAATGCTAACTGTAAAGTAGACTTCTCATTAACAATTTTCTCGAATTGCTTCGGGGTGCTTTTTCTAGACAAGGGCCAAAGTCTTGTTCCAACTCCTCCTGCGAAAATAACAACTTTCATAATTTTTGATTTAGGAAACTTTGAAAGGCCTTCTCGAATTGCCCGAAAGAAAACTTTTCCGAATTTTCTCTACACAACTTGCTATTATATCTTTTATCATCAAAGCTTTTCAAGACTCTCTTCAAAGAGTCAGGCGTTTGTTCATCGAAAAATTCCCCGGTAACCCCCTCTTTGATAATCTCTAATGCCCCTCCGCCCCTAAAACCAAGTACGGGCTTGCCGGATGATTGAGCCTCGACCATTACGAGCCCGAAATCCTCTTTACCTGGAAAAATTAAAGCCCTACAATTTTTATAATAATCCGAAAGCTTATCGTCAGTCAAATCACCCAAAAATTCTATCGTTGGTCCCGCCATCTTCATTAACTTTTTTTCATCCAATCCACTTCCGACAATCTTTAGAGACAGCTTTAAATCATTACAAGCTTTAATCGCGATATCTACCCTTTTATAAAAATTGGTTAAACGCGACACAACTAAGAAATAATCGCCCGGAGTTTTTGTTTGACTTCTAAGACTTCTCAACATAAGCGGTGGGTAGATTACCGCTGAATTTCTACCGTAATATTTTTTAATTCTGCTTTTAACTTCGGTAGAAATTGCAATATATTCGTCCGGTCTTTGGGCCGCAATCTTGTCCCAATTCCTCAAATACGAAACCGCCGGCTTAGACAAATTCTTAAAAAGAGGATTCTTAAAATAATCGCTATAACCACTCCATAGATACCTTGTCGGGGTTAAGCAATAACAGACGTGCCGAGTATGGGATTTCGTGATAATACCTTTTGCCGCTTCGCTGGTTACTGAAATTACCAAATCATAATTGTCGAAATTAAAGCTTTCAAACGCTAGTGGCATTAAGGTAGCATATAATTCATGCGAGGTCTTAGCTTTTGGAAAGTGTTGTAAAAAGGACGTCTTAACGTCAAAAACCTTGGCCCAGGAAGCTGTTTTATTATTATAAACAGACGTAAATAAGGGTGCCTTCGGAAAAATTTTATGGAGCGCCAACAAAACTCTTTCCGCCCCTCCCCACTTATTTACCCTGTCATAAACTAAGGCTACTTTCATAAACGTTTAAAGTTTGTTCGGCAGCTTTTTTCCAAGAGAATTGTTGCGACCTATCATAAGCTTTCTCTAATTTTTCCTCTTTGTATTTATCATTATTTTGCAAAATGTCTTTAAGTTTTGAATAAATATCATTTTCATCTTGGGGATCAAAATAAATTGCATTGTCGTCAGCTATTTCTTTAAGTGCCGGAATGTCAGAAGCTAAAACCAAACACCTTAAAGACATTGCTTCCAAAACCGGTAAGCCAAAACCTTCCATAAGGGACGGGATTACTAAAGCGATAGCGTTTGTATAAAATTTTGCAAGCTCTTCATCGCTTGCCTTGCCAAAGAAAATTATCTTATCTGAATTATTTTTTAATTCCAATCTTTGATAAAAATAATCCTTTTGTCCGACTAAAATGAGTTTTAAATCTCGATGTTCACTTGAGACTTTTTTGAAAGCCTGAATTAACCTTTCTAAGTTTTTATGCGGATAGGCGTTTCCGACATAAAGAAAATATTTTCCATACTGCCGGCTACTAACTACCGACTGTTGAGTTTTAAGCTCCGATGCTTCATAAATAACGTCAATTTTATTTTCGGGAATTTTTAAATGATCTATTACTTCATCCCGAGTCGCGTTAGAGGGTGTGATGATTTTTCTTGCATTTTGAGCAGCTTTTTTTATGATAAATTTATATGCCTCTCTTTTCGTAAGATACACGGGGTAAAAAAGAGTTGATGCCTTACCGGTTGAAAAATGGTTAATGATTAAATCGTGGATCGTTACAACGTAGGGATTTTTATAAAGAATCGGAACTGAAAAATAAGGAAAGTGCATTAGGTCCACTCTTTCTTTTTGAATTAATGCCGGAAATCTTAGCTGCTCTGCCATTGAATGCCACCTGATATTATTCTTAACGACGCGCCATTTATTATTTTTTATTTGTGATTTTATATTCCCGTAATCTTCTGGCCTTACGAAAAGAACGTAGCTGTTGTTCCTATCTACCTTTTGAAGATTTAAAACGAGGTTTCTGGTATATCTGCCAACACCGGTCTGCTCCCAAAGCCTGCAGTCAATTCCAATCCTCATGAGGCAATTATAGCATTAAATTTATGATGTTTTCTCTTTAAAGGAGATTCCTAAATAGACAAGTGAGGTTAGAAATTTCGGATATTTTTGTTCGTAGTGTTTCTTATAAAAAAGCCGCATCGCTCTAAATCTTTCCTTTTGGGCTTTAATTCTCGTTTCACTAGTTGCCGTAGTTATGTCTTTAGAGATACTTTTAATCCCGCCCGAAACGCCTTTGTAGTGAAAGGCGCTAAGCTCCGGTACGTAATAAATTTTCCAACCCTTTTGCTTCAATTTATAACAAAAATCAATATCTTCTCCGTAGAAAAAATAGTCCTCATCCCACCAGCCCACCTCAACGCCTGCCTCTCTTCGGACAATCATGAAAGCACCCGCCAGAGCGTCTATCTGATGTGTTTTTGAAAAATCCATATATCGAAGATTATATCCACCAAAAAGTTTTGTTTTACCGAACAATTTTGCAAGTCCTGAAAAATGCGTAAAAGAGTTCCAGGGTGTTGGAAACCCGCGGTGTGTTGCATCATCGATTTTCCCGTTTGGCGTTACAAGCTTACAAGTCGCCGCACCGGCATCCTTATGCTCATCCATAAATTTAACCATTCCATCCAAGGTCTTAGAATGAAGTTCAATATCCGGATTCAAAAAAAGAATATATTTACCGGTAGCTTTTTTGATACCGATATTATTTGCTTTTGAAAAACCCAAGTTCTTACTATTTTGGATATATGTATAATCTGGATACTTAAGATTTTGAGCTTCCTCCTTTGTTCCATCGGTCGATGCGTTGTCGACTATAATCACTTCGAAACTTACATCATTTACGGTTTCGTAAATTGATTCTATACACTTTTTTACAAATTCTTTTGTATTATAGGAGACAATAATTATTGAAAGGTCCATACTAAAAACAGGACATGTAAATTTCGTCGAGTTTTTGTGCGATTATTTTCCAATCATATTTTTCTTCGATTAGCTTTCTGGCATTTAAGGTAAGCTTCCTATACAAACTATGATCTTGAACCAAGCCTAAAACCAGATTTGCCAATTCATCTTCGTGTTCCGATGCTAATGCGTGAACATTGTTCTTTGCATCCAAGCCCTCCAGCCCAAGATTGGTTGTTACCACGCCAACGCCCGATGCCATAGCCTCAAGAATCTTATAACTTGTCCCGCCTCCTGCCCTAATTGGGGCAAGTAAAACATAAGCCTCTTTAAAGATCTTTGATGTGTCGTCTTTATTGTTGTCGTCAATAATGATGTTTTTACCCGTTGCAAGATTTTTAATCTTATCCGGCATATTTCTTCCCAATATCCAAAGCTTAATGCTTGTTCTGTCTTTTGCTTCCGTAAGCTTTAAATTAATTTTTGGCCAAATTTGCTTTAGAATCATTTCCGCCGCGTCTATGTTTTGAAACCATTTAAAATCACCTATGAAAAGAATTCTTTTATCGTTTGGGATATCTTGGGAATTTCTGAATGTAAAGTTATCCAAATCAACACCGTTGGGCACAACCGAAACATCGGCTCTTTTCATAAGCCTTCTTTCGCTATTGGAAACTGCAACCAGCTTGTCTACTTTTTGCCAGGCTGCCTCCTCTTTTCTTTTAAGTTTCCAGACATCGGCGTAAAAAACCGGTTTCAAAAGGGGACTTGCCAAATCGGCATATCGTTTATACGCCAAATACTCAATATTGTGCTCTACTAAAACCACCGGTATCGAAACTTTTGGCAGATTTTGATAAACATAAAATGTTTCAACGTGAATTAAGTTATAAGTTTCTCTAACCAACTCGTCCCTTATCGCTAACTTCATCTCTTCGCTGGTATGTCCGACGATTAAAAATGGGTCCATCGAAAGTCCGGTCTTAATAATGTTTTGCGTGCTCCATTGTTTTCTTCGAGGAATTGTAATAACTTTTTTACAAATTTTCCTGATCTCCTCTACATCGCTTTCCGTTTGATAGTCTCTTATTTCGCAAACCAGAGTTATCTCGTGCTTTAAGGAAATGTGTTTCAGCAGGTTATATAGCCTAATCTCTCCGCCTGATTTAAGGGGATATGGCAGGTATGAAGAGACCATTAGAATTTTCATGGTTTTTGTTTCAAGTCAAAAATTATATATTGACTAGTCTTAGCAATTACTTTATATGTATTTCCAAGTTCGATATCTGCAGGCGTAGGATTCACCAGAGCGAGGTATCCTGCTCCCATTTTAACCATCTCAGGAAGTCCTTTCTCAAAACTGGCCCAGCCCTTCCTCTTTGTCTGGTAAAGAAAAGAGGTGTCACCATTATAGTTAGCGAGCACCTTAGCATCTTTAGGAGTAAGCTTATCAACCGCTTCGCCGGCTGTAATGATTGCAGGATTATCGATAGTATAAAAATCTCTGACCGCAAACCAGCCGAAGGCCAGCATAAACAAAACCGAGATTACAAAAATAGGGATTGTTTTATATTTACTAATAATCTGTTTTGCGGGATCGATAAGAAACGCGCCTCCGATTCCTAAAAATATTGCTATACCGGGAATAACCGGTATTTGATAATAATCGTGTTGGACATTACCTGTTGCGACCACCGAAAAGTAAATTAAAGAACCGACTATAAAGGATAGAAAGAATAGATAATTTTTTTTGTTTGCAAAAACCAGCCCTAAACCAAAAATCACCAATCCCCAATACCCCAATATCATTTCGCCGATTCTTTGAGCAAATAACCACTGGAAGAACGCACCCTTAAACCTAATATTGTTGCCATTAAAAAGCCACATACTTTGTGGAATACCTGCCGGATATTGTTGCATCCACACTCTCCAAAGTCCAAACGGGAGGATTGAGAGAATAGCAAATAACCACAGTTGCCATTTTTTGAATAAGTTAATACCGAATCTTTCATAAGCAAGGTATAACATCGGTAACATGAAAAAGACGGCAAACGGTTTAATCAGAAAAGCTCCCATGCTAAAAATTAGCGCTAGTAGAAACTGGGGATTAAAGATTGTAAATTTCTCCTTACCTAACCAAAGATCAAAAAAATATATCCCGCCAAGAATAAAAGTCACCATCATAGGATCCGGAAGAATTGTCCTTGAAAAATAAATGTTAAAAGGTAAAAAGATAAAGAAAAATGCAGCTAAAAGCCCACTTAATAAATTCTGGCGTCTTTTAACAATTAGGTAGAGAAACGCTGCCGAAAAAAGCGAGCAAAATATCGTCACTAATCTCCCCCACTGCTCGATCGTTAAATGACCAAAAATTATGAACGAACCGGCCTGGAGAACATTATAGATTGGGAATTCAACAAATCTGTACCCTTGAGGATTATCGTACCATCCTGAAGGAACATTAGATAAATCGTCAAACCTAGGATGTAATAAATCAAATCCTGTGCTGACGAAATTCCTAGAAACAGACGAAGTATCCGCTTGTCTCCAGCTATGCCAATCTGCTACCGGACCACTAAACCTATAAAGTCTCAATAAAAACCCGGCCAGTAGAAAAACCGACAAGAAAAGTATTGCTATTTTTTCTTTATTTAATTTCATCATTTATTTGTTTTTCTCCTTGGTAGAAAATTTCCTTAACGCTACCGTCATCATTAAAGATGAATACCCTGTTTGTTTCAGCGCCTCCTGCCTGATTCAGCGCCTCTTGAGCATTATTATTAATAAATATTTTTGCCTGTGGGTTTTTAAAAGCAAACCAGACTGCATCGCTAAGTCCAACAGGAAATATCCATGCGTCTCCAACCCTAGTCGGAACGTTAACAAAATGGAATTCGACCGGAACAAGTGACCAGAAATCCGAATATGACGAGTCTATTGAAATAAAGAATTGTTGTACTTTTGTCCCCGCTCCGCTCCAATTGAAATATGACTGCTGTACCTGAATTATTTGAAAGAGTGAATAGGTAAACACAAAGACTGTCACTACTCCTAAGGCAATGTTCTTGCCGTTTATTAAAAGATATTGATAAGTTTTCTTAAGCAAGAATACAAGGATGATAACTACGCCTAAAGACGCCAGATAACTGTATCTTGAGGCAATATTACCAAGTCCTAAGAAAGGAAGAAGGGATACGAGGAAAAATAGTATCCCAAAAACAATAATTCCTTTTTCTTCTTTTTCAGACCTTAGGAAAACCTTTTTGTACAAAACGTACAATACTATCAAAATAACCGGCATTGCTAATAGAGCAATGAATATATTTTCCCTTGTTACGTTTCTTAGTGTTTCGTAAAAGGGTAAAGATGATATTCCTACCAACGAAAGAGAGGCATAGCCTAAGATATTTCCAACAAAGTTAAACGGAAGTTTAATCAGGGAATAGCTATAATCTCCACCCTGCCAATGACTGTTTGCAATAAATCTCATCAGTAGGTATAGCAAAACCGGTATGAAAAGAGTTAAGAAATCTAATCTTTTAAGGACATTTTTAACAGGGGCAAAAGAATAATCTTTTAGCTTATATGCCAGGATTAAAAGAGGAAGTACAACCCCAAGCTCATGGAACAAAAGCGCCATAGAAAAGGACACGAGCGAACCTACGAAGTACAGGGGATTTCTTTTCTCGTCCCACTCTATGAAACAAAGAAGCCCTAATAGTCCAAAGAAAGCCGTAATAAGACTTCCTGTTGACGCAATCCAGAATACAATTTCGGTATATCCACTCAAGATGAGGAATATAAAAGCCGAGATGGCGGCAAGTAATACACTTTTGAAAATTTTCTTAGCCAGTAAGAAAAACAATATGGCTACTCCGAGATGCAGGGCAAGCGACACGGCATGATAAACAACCTGATTAAGCCAGAAGGTGTTATACATTAAATAGAAGTATATCTTGGTTCCCGGTCTGTAGAAAAATCCATCGGACTGGGTAAAGTATTGCAAAAGTGAGGAGGGAGCGTTTGCCGCCCACCTAAACCAAGTAAAGTCATCGCCCACAAAAAAGTCATTAAGCATCGGAGCAAATAAAATAATTCCCAATGAAACAAGGTACAAGGCTATTGCGTAAGTTGAAGTTGCCGCTTTTTTAAGCTCTGCTAAGAGATCTATTCTGTTTTTTTGATAGAACATTAATGTACCAAGCGTAACTCCGGACAGAGCCCATAAAACAAAGGCGATTTTAGAAGCCTCAAAGACATCGATTAGCGTTGCGTTAAGGGCGAGGCCAACGACTCCGGCTATGAATCCTACCACAAAGCTTTTAACTATACTGGAATCAATATTATCCCAAGTCTTTTTGATGTATATTCCTAATGACAAGAATATAACGATAAACGAAACAAATCCCAAAAGTCCAATTTCCCCAAGCAATCTGAAATAGTTATTGTCAACCGCTAAGCTAACAGAGCCATATCCGCTGCCAAAAAGAATATTTCTCTGAAAGGCCTCAATCGCTCTTGGCCATTCTCCCTGAAACCTGGTAGTAAAAGAAAGGTCATAGGCCGCAGCTCTTTTAACGATGAAATCCCCATGCAAAACAAGCACCTGAGACGAAGAAGAAGCTTGTAGATTGGGAGGAAGCTCATAATAGAAATCTGAAAGCCTTCTGACAGCCGGCGATAGGGCCAGGTTTATGTAGCCCGTTCCTTGAGGAAGACTTTCTCCTGTTGAAATATTTGCCGCAAGAATAAGAGGAGCCTCTACAGGAATCAACTCAAAAGGTAGTATTGCCGATTGAGAAGCTTCGGTTGAGTCACTTTTCCCCATTAGAGCGTTCGTCAACTCCTCCTTATTACTGGCCCCTCTCTGAAGAAGGAGCTTATCTTTGAAGTAGTCTTTGGGAACAAAATTTACATTACCTATTGCGTCTCCGGTTTTAGCATCAACCAAAACATTTACTTCCTTAACTGTGTTTTGAAAACGGGCAAGAAGAGTAGATTGATATGTTATTAAAAATATTGCCAGGATAAAAACAGCCGGAATTACCAGGAAAAGAAGTTTCCTTTTTTGCAAAAGAAGAACGATAAAAAGTGCTGCAAGAAGTGCAAAAAATGAGACTCTTGATACGGTCATGAAAAGAAGAATAAAACCTAAAAAAGAAGTCCCCAAAAGGAAAAGCTTAACAAGCCAGTTTTTGAAACCAAAGATCATGCTAACGACTATCGGAAGTATTAGAACAAGATATGCCGCCAAATCATACTGCCCGGCAAAAGTCGAAGGCACTCTTGAAAGTTGGGAGAGTTGAATTGGAATTCCTTTAGCAAACTCCTCATTCATGGTAAGATAGGCGGGGAAAGCAAGATATTTTTGCCCGAAACCATATCCGATCACTCCGAGAAGAGTTGCTACCAAAACCGCCACAACAATTGGGATTAACCGTTTATCCTTTATCCCATGATAGGCGATAAAAAATAAACTCATGTACTCGATGTGCCTGACAAGCGCAAGAAACGCGACGTTTGGAAAAACGTTTGGAAGGGAAGGAAAAACTAATAATACCGCGTGTATTGTTGAAACCGCTCCTATTATCCAAAAAATAAGAATGGGTAAAGTTAAAGGTGTTTTTAAAGTTATTTTTTTCTTAACCAGAAGCGCTAACCAGGACAAAAGAACGAATAAAACTACAAAATCCTCCACCCTTATGTATACCCAGGTATGCTGAACGTCTAAAAGCGGAATTTTAGGATAAAGGGGAACAAAAGCTAAAAGAAAGAGAGTCTCCAAAAATAAGATGTTATCCCAGATCCAAGAAAAGATTTTTTTCATATATTTAATGCTTTCGAATATGTTTCCTCCAAATACTTATTTTTCGTTAATCTGCCAAGCGCTACTAAAATCCTGGCTTTTGTCCTAAGCATTAACTTAGCAATAATGTATTCCGGTTTTGACTTATATTTTCTATAAAATAACAAAATCCCTTTATAGATATTAAGTATAGCAAATGTCCGATTACTACTGCCCTGTTCCTTATGGTAAAGGGTTACCTCAGGATAAAAATAGGTTAAAAAACCTTTCCTTCTGGCTTTAAAGCAAAGCTCGAGGTCTTCCATGTACATAAAGAGCTCTTTCTCAAATCCCCCGATTTTTTCAAACACTTTTTTTCTAATCATAAGGCTTGCGCCGCTAACCCAATCTACCTTCGAAATACTCTTGGGACTGCTTGTTAAAAGACCTACTCTTCCTCCTCCATACAATAAAAGGAAAAGACTGAATAAGGAATAAAATTTTCCAACAGAATCTTGAGTCGAACCATCAATGTTTTTTAAAGCGCCTCCCAAAATCCCTACCTTCTCGTTCTTTTTAAGATACTCAATCATATTTAAAAATCCCTGATCCTTAATTTCCGTATCGGAATTTAAGAATAAAAGATATTCGCCCTTCGCATCTTTTGCTCCACGATTGCACCCTCTGGAAAATCCTAGATTCTCCTTACTTTCGATAATGTTAAGATTTTTTACCTTGAGCTTTTTAAAAGCTTCTAATGAATCATCCGAGGATGCATTATCGACAACGATAATTTCAAATATATCTTTTTCCAGCTCTTTCTTATATTGTTCGATGATCGAATTAAGGCAATTAATGGTTAAGTCCTTGGTGTTAAAACTAAGAATTATTATCGACAAATCCATAAATTATGGTAGCTTATCTAAACCATGCGGCCCTGCCGAGCTTGTAATTGGGATTTTTGTTTTGTCTATCGGCAATTTCTTTGGCAGGTACTCCGCCGACTATTTTAAACTCCTCAACGTCTTTAGTAACCACTGCACCCGCTGCAACCACCGCGCCTTTTTTAATTGTCACTCCCGGAAGAATAATTACCCTTGGTCCGATAAAAACGTAATCTTCGATTACAACGGGTGCTGTAATCGCTTTAAAACTTTCGTCATTAATGTCATGCTCCGCGTTATACACCATTACTTCCGATGCGATATCGACATGATTTCCGATTATTAACCTATCTCTACCATCCAGAACAACCCCTTCTCCGATAATCGTATCGTTGCCGATTGAGATTTTTGGCGGATAATAAAAGGATGCACCCATATGAATAGTTGAGCCATTCCCGATTCTTATACCCCAACATCTGTAACAGAATCTTCTGAAATAATGTGAGGGGACTAAGCCTACTATTCTAAGTTTAAAACAAACTAGCTCCCAAAAAACCGTTTTTATTCTTCTAAAAATTCTGTTCATTTTTGCTTTGCGAGCTTTTCCAAAACGCTCAAAGTTTCCTTAGCTGTTTTTTCCCAAGAAAACTTCTTAATTTGATTATACCCCTTTTTGACCATCTCTTGCCTCAATTTTTCATCCGACAGAACTTCTTCAATTTTTGCGGCGATATCATCGGCGCTTTGAGGATTAAAGTACAAAGCAGCGTCGCCACCGGCCTCCGGAAGACTCGAGACATCGCTTGCTACGACCGGACAGCCGAATTTCATCGCTTCTAAAACGGGTAAGCCAAACCCTTCGTATAAAGAAGGTAAGACAAAACAAAGCGCATTTTTGTAAAGACCAGGCAGATCTTCATTTTCTACAAAATCCAAAAACTTTACTTTTTCCGAAACGCCGAATTTATGCGGCGCTTCAAAAATTTCTTCCCAAAGCCAACCTTTTTTTCCAACAATAACCAACTGGACATCCTTATTTTTAAG
>Ga0105105_10000618_pt1 | contig 15893 bp, 13 predicted proteins | sample PPLLaktember2015_4_FD_79108 | JGI IMG/M metagenome (GOLD analysis project Ga0105105, IMG submission 79108) | Freshwater sediment microbial communities from Prairie Pothole Lake near Jamestown, North Dakota, USA - PPLs Lake P8 Core (1) Depth... | ecosystem: Environmental > Aquatic > Freshwater >... | reverse complement strand
GCCGGCATTCCGTACACTGAAAGAAATAAAAAAACCATTCCTTGATAATGGCCGGAGTGAGTTTTCTGGCTCCGGCGATTGAGCCCAGGATTTTGCCGGCCGTGGTAAAATCGTTGCGGTAAACCGAACGCAATAATTCGGCTCTTAAAACAGGCATATTCTTGGGGTCGCCCGATCCGATAAAAAAGTGGCACTTATCGGCGCAGGCCCCGCAACGGACGCAGATATCCATGAAGATTTTCAGCGAACGGTACTTATCCAGGCGTTCGCGAAGTCCGTCCAGAATTATCTTCTCCCAGTTTTCCGGGAGTTTCCAGTCTTCGTCGGTCGGCATCCATTTACGCGGATAGGGGAGATCCAGATACTCGGCGCTGGCGACCACGGCCGGGTAGTTCCAGGAACCCTTGCGGGCGGTAAAATCAATATGGGGATCCATCCAGTCGCGGTGCGGCGGATTATATTCGATGTTGACCAGATCTTCCTGTTTATATTTTTTGGAGGACATTATTTCCCCTCCTTATCCAGAGGCATGCCGGCTTCCTTCATGACTTCCCGGAATTCATCTTCCCATTCCTCATAACTATGAGTCTTGACGTCATAATTCCAGGGGTTCGTATGTCTGATTTGACGACTATTGTTGGCCAGGTTTCGGGTGGGACTTAAGAATACCCCGCCCAGGTGCACCAATTTGCTGGCCGGGAAATAGAAAAGGAGCACACTCACCAGAAACAAGTGAACATAAAATAGGGAACCGATCCCCTCGGGCACATGCGGACTTAAACCCACCAGGCCCATGGCCAGTTGCTTCACCAGGACGATGTCGACCCGGAACGACGTATGTCTCAAAAGAAAACCGGTCAAGGCGATGGAAAAAATCAGGAAGAGGGGGAAGTAATCGGCCGCCAGAGAGATATATTTCACTTGAGGAATCATTACTCTTCGCAGGAATAGATAGGTGACTCCGCCCAAAAGTCCGACCGTGGTCATATAGAATACCGGCACGCCCACCTGCATGAGACCGTCGAGGTTTTGAACCCAGATGATGCAGGTCGGAACCGGCTCAATAAAGAAGCGCAGATGCCGCATGACCACGAAGAAAAACGACCAGTGGAAAGCCAGGCCTCCCAGCCAGAGCCATTTATCCGAGCCATAAACCAGGCGCGGCCCGTCCGTCAGGGTCATCTTGGTATTGCGGAATAGCGAGCGGAAAAAGAATATCTCCAGAAACATCCGTCCCAGAACCTGCCAGGTATTATGCGGCGCTTCCAGGGGACTGTGTTTGACCCAGGGAAGCGATTTCTGTTGCCCGCAGGTGGTGGGAATCTTGAACGGAACCGGCGATCGCGCCCAGCGAATCACCCTGACGACCAGGCCGATTACAAAAGTCGCAATGGCCGCGTAGGGGATGACCACGCCCAGAAGAAACTGCCATCCCGCTGCGATCACCAGGAAGGCCAGGATTATCAAGGCCGCAACCGCAAAGAAGGAATACCAGGCTTTCATTTCGTTCGTTCTCCCTAACGATTTATTATTAACAGCAATTCTTTCTATTCAGACTCATCCGGTTTTTCCGGATTTCTATGATGCAATTTCACCCCGCCGGCGTTTAGACGTCTTTTGGCTTCTTCCAGCCGGATGCGATTGACGGTCTCGCGGCAGTCCATATAGATATCGAAGGTTTTCAGGGCTATCAGGTCTATGCGGCGATGCACTTCCAGAAGGCGCGCTGAGTCGGCGCCGGTTTTACCGTCCTGTTTCTCCAGAGCCTCTTTTAAAAGAAATACAAACCCGACCGCCTGCGATGCCGAAAATTCCTGCACCGCTCTTATTTTTATGATTTTTTCCAGGCCGGCCACGATAATTCCCTGATCCATGGCGCCTGTAATCTGATCGTATAGGACCTCGGTCCCACCTATGATAGCCTGGCCCACGGGATTGCCGAAGGGGTCGCTTTCCCTTTTAAGAAAACGGCGGCTGTCGTCGGGATAGGTCCGGATTATTAAATCCACCCAGCGTTTAATTATATCCTGTCGATGTACGATAAAATAATCGCTTACTGTCATTGTGTCCGCCACTCTGTTTGTGAACTACTTCACAAATACCGATATTATTGACCCTGCCTTTTTAATTGGCGGCAAATAAACAGCCGGAGAAACCGCTTGTCTCTCCGGCTGTATCGTTACCGCATAGTCCTCAAACGCAACCGGTCGGCTTGGCCAGGCCCGCGACTTTGCAGGCCCCCTTGGCCGGACCGGAAGGGAATAACTCGTAAATCGTCTTCAGGGGAAATCCGGTTTCCTTGCACAGCTTGCGGATCATAGGAGCAATGCCGAATTTCTGATAGTAATCACGCAGATAATGGATCAGCTTCCAGTGATCTTCGGATAAATTGGCCACCCCTTCGGTTGTAGCCAGGGCCAAAGCCACTTTTTCATTCCACTGATCCGGCTCCAGCATGAAGCCGTCTTCATCGACCTCTATACGGATTTCGCCGTGTTCAAAGGTGGGCATTACAACTCCTCCATTGGTTTAAACTTTATCACTTCGTTGGTCAACTTATTTCATTCGTTCAGTGCATTTCAATGTAGCCGCAGGGACAATTCTCCGCGCATTTCTTGCAACCGTTGCAGTAATCCAGTTTGAAAGCGTACGGCTGCCCCTTGATGAGGGGCTTGATGACGGCATTGTCCTGACAATAACTCCAGCAGGAACCGCAATCGAAGCACATGCCGCAACTCATGCAGCGTTTGGACTCGGCAATGGCCTGATCCTGTTCGAAGGAGTGCGCGATTTCCAAATCCAGTTTGCCCAGGCGATCCCCGGCCGGGAGTATGGTCGGCTTGTTTCTGTCGCGATTTTCATAAAACGACAGTTTCATCGTGTCGAACCGAATGACGCCCCGCTGATCCGGCTCCCACAAAACGCTCTCGCCGGAAACGGCTTCATGGATGGCCTTGGCGGCAATACGGCCATGGGAAATGGCATCGATAACCAGGCCCAGATTGAGATTGTCGCCGCCGGCCCAAATCTTGTCGCCCTTGGTCTTAAACCTCTCATCGGTCTTGATCCAATCGCGCCCCTCGATGAGGCCCTCGAAACCGCCGAAATTCGGCTCCTGGCTGATGGCCGCGATAAGGGTGGTGAATTCCAGGTCGAATGTTTCGCCTTCCATCGGTACCGGGCGACGGCGTCCCGAGGAATCCGGCTCGCCCAACTGCATCTTCTGACATTTCATGCCGACCGCCTTGCCGTCCTTCTGAAATATCTGCATGGGGGCGGCCAGGTAAATGATATCCACCTGCTCTTCCAGGGCGCCTTCGATTTCCTCATTGATGGCCGGCATCTCCTCGCGGGTCCGGCGATAAAGGATGGTACTTTTGGCGCCCAGACGGCGGGCAATGCGAGCGGCATCGATCGCGGTGTCGCCGCCGCCGACAACCACCACGTGACTGCCGACTTCGACTCTTTCCCCGCTGTTGACGCGGAAGAGAAATTCCGTTCCCGTGAATACATTGGGGGCGATTTCTCCCTCGACTTTGAGCTTGTAACCCTTTTGGGCGCCCAGGGCGACAAAGACGGCCGCGTATTCATCGTGCAATTTCCCCATCTCCAGATCGCGCCCGACGTACGTATTGCACTTTAATTCCACGCCCATGTTCAGGATTCTCTGGATTTCCGCATCCAGTATATTTTGAGGCAGTCGATAATCGGGAATGCCGTAGCGAAGCATACCGCCGGCTTTGGAATAAGCCTCGAATACCGTGACCGGGTAACCGTTGCGGGCCAGGTGGTAAGCGCAGGATAATCCGCCCGGGCCGGAACCGACCACGGCGATTCTCTGCGAACGAATCTGATCGGTAATTTTCTTCGGCACCAATCCCTTATTCAGGGCATAATCGCCGAGAAACCGCTCGGTGTCATTAATGGCCACCGCGCCCTCTTTTTCCTTGCGGTTGCACTCCGTCTCGCACGGGTGGGGGCAAACCCGACCGCACACGGACGGGAAGGGCGTGGTTTCGGAAAAGATATGCCAGGCTTCTTCGAAGGCCTGGTCATATGACTTGCCGTAATCTTCGGCCTTCTGAATGGTCATCAGCATCTTACGGATTTGATTATGATTGGGGCATTTATCGGCGCAGGGAGGACGCTTCTCGATAAATTGCGGTCTTAAAGGCGAGGTCTCCACCGAGGATCCGCCGGCGCTGAAAGTCCGCATGCCTCTTTTTTTCTTTACGACTTTAGCCATGATGACACTCTCATTTATATTTGGTACTTATGTTCTATCTTATTTTATCTTCCGGTAGACCACTGTCTTCCGTTTCATTCCTTCAAATTTATTTCATCGGCCTATGCCGCCTCGGCCCGGGCACTTTTAGCCAGGACTTTTTTTTCGCGGTAGCCCCGATACGTTTCCGCCGCGTCGCAAAAATTGCCGGCCCATTCAGGGCATCCATCGGCGTGTATGTGCATATATGTGGCCAGAGTATTTTTATAAATTAAACCGTCCTGCCCCTGCCCGAAACCTACGCCGCTTTTCAAAACAAAACATCCTTCGGCAAAGCGAAGCACCCCTGAATAGTGAAATTCGTGGCCGCGGATAATCGTCCCCGGCGCAAAGTAAGGGCTGGCTTTCTCCACCACCGCCTCGACATAACCATGCCCTACCGGTTTCCTCTGCATCATTAAGTCCACGGGAAAGACGCCCGACATGGGATATCTGATTCCCTCCCATTCGAGCGAGGCCGCCAGGTAAATCAAACCGCCGCATTCCGCATACACCGGCATGCCTTTCTCGCAGGCATTTCTGACCGCCTGCATGAGCATCCGGTTTTTGCATAACCTGGCCGCGAAAACTTCCGGAAATCCGCCCCCGATGTATAAAGCGTCCAGGTCTGAAGGCAGGGTATCGGTCAGGGAGTTGACCGGGATGAGATTTGCTCCCCGGGCCGCGAGCGCCTCGAGATTTTCCGGGTAATAAAACGTAAAAACCTCATCGCGAAAATATCCGATTCTGACTTTTCCCGTTTTCGGCGCCGGCAAACCGGGTCGTTCAAACTCCAAAGGCCGACTCGCGCGGGAAATTTCCAGTAATTTATTTATATCCAGATATTTCTCGCCCAGGTCCGCCAGATACTTTTCCAGTGGCGTAATTTCACCATGTTCGGTCGGGGGGACCAGGCCCAGGTGCCGGTTGGGAAGGAGCGACAGGCCGTCCTTGATTTTGGGTATTACTCCCAGAACCGGAACTTGGCACTGATTTTCAATCGCTTCGCGGATAACATTCTCATGCCGTTTGCCGGCCACCTGATTTAAAATTACCCCGGAGATATTTAATCCCGGCTCAAAGACCTGGCATCCTTTGACCAGGGCCGCGATCGTCCGGGTGGCCTTGTGGCAATCGATTACCAATATTGTGGGCGCATCCAATAAACGGGAAAGGGAAGAGGTACTGTGCGTCCCCGAAGCATCCCGTCCATCAAAAAGACCGCGATTCCCCTCAATCAAAGCCAAATCCGCTTCTGTCGATGAAGCCATGAATCGACTCAAGACCCGGTGGGGCGCCGTCATGAAGGTATCCAGATTACGGCATGGTCGCCCGGCAAATTGCGACAACCAGGCGGCATCGATATAATCCGGTCCCTTCTTGAAGACCGCCACGGCTAAAGCCCTCCGGCGGCAAGCCGCCAGAAGGCTTAAGCTGATCAAAGTCTTACCCGAATCACCGGACAGGCCGGCGATTACGAGCCGGGGAATATTCGCAGTCATATAGTCCGACCACCTCACAAGGTCGATCAGTTGGCCGCACCTTCCTTGTGGGGAAGTTCCAGGAAACTCCCGCCGAAGTAGGTGTAAACCAGGCGTCCGGAATCAACCAGGATCTTGATTGCGCCTTTGCACATTTCCTTGTCGACTCCTTCGGCCGCGTACAGCTGAACCATGGCCTTGGTCAGGTCCATCGGTTTCAACTTCTTCTGACCCTGGGCTTCCTTGACCATCTGGAACATGGCGTCGGCCACTTGTTCTACCGTTTTAGCCATAATTAAAACCCGTTAAAAGGTTAAATGCGTCGAACGTTTATAGGTCAATCCCGCATGCTTGAAGTCGTCTATATGTTCTTTGCGGAATTCCAGACCGGTCATCTTGAAGAATTTCGGCCAGCCGATCCGCTCTATCCACTCGCCCATCCGTTCGTACTTGCGGGCATTCTTGGCCCAGACTTCCACCAGATTCCTGACCGCATCGGTCACTTCGGGCCAGCGCGGCGGATTGTTGGGCAGGAAGGGGATGGCCAGCTTGGAGAACATCGGTTCATGGCGGGCGTTGGAAACCTTGCCGCCGACCCAGATGGATACGCCGTCGTTCAGGGGGTCATTCAAAGGCATGGCCGGACAGACCGTGTAGCAATTGGCGCAATACATGCAGCGCTCTTCGAGAACCTCGACCGACGGATGTCCGTCGACCGTAACGGGGCGAATGGCCGCCGTGGGGCAGGAGGCGCTGACGTTGGGGATTTCGCACATTTTGACCACGCGGGTATGATCCACCCGGGGCGGGCGACGGTGTATGCCCAGGATAGCAATATCCGAGCAGTGCACGGCGCCGCACATGTTCAAACAGCAGGCCAGGGCAATGCGAAGTTTGCCCGGCAATTTGGTTTCGGTAAAGTACTCAATGAGGTCATCCATCACGCATTTGACCACGCCGGAAGCATCGGTGGCCGCGGAGTGACAGTGGACCCAGCCCTGGGTATGGACGATGGCCGAGATGGCGTTGCCGATCCCGCCCACCGGGTGCCCCATGGCTTCCAGTTCCTTGATCAGAGGGTCGACATTTTCTTTTTTGCTTAACAGGAATTCGATATTGTGACGGCTGGTGAAACGAAGATAGCCGCCGCAATATTTGTCCGCCAGGTCGGCGTACTTGCGGATTTTGCCGATACTGATCAGGCGGCCGGAACTGGCCCGCACCGTGAAAAGTTGGGCGCCGCTCTCGGAAACATGCACCATCACGCCCGGTCTCATTATCTCGTGATATTTCCACTTGCCGTAGTTTTCCTTGATTATCGGGGGCAGGAATTTGGAATAATGCGGCGGCCCGTAATCAGTCCGTCTTTGTACAACTGCATCTGCCATATTCAACCTCTATGACAATCTTTCTTTTTCAGGGTTTACTTCTCTTCTTCCTCTTCGGTCTCGTCGCCTTCTTCGAAATATTCTTCGTAGAAGATGTAAGGATTGTCGCGCGGAGCGGACACCATCTCGGGAATCGGCTCTATTCCGATTTCTTCCAGGAAATTACCCAGCCCCATACGCTGGATAAATTCTCCGATCCTCTCGCGGTTCTTGCCTTCATCGCTCCAGAGATCCCAGATTTTGGCAACAACATCTTTGATCTCCTTATAGGGCGGTTCCATTTTGACGAACGGGATGAGGACCGAAGACAACAGGGCGCCTTCGACGATGGGGGCTTTTGAGCCTATCAGGATAGTGGCACCGCGATCCTTGCCCGGCCGCAGGGCCTTGGGCATGGCATTGATGCAATGCATGCAACGACGGCAGTACTCATTGGCGATTTTCAATTCCTTGCCGTCCCAGCTCATGCACTTGGCAGGGCAATTATTGACGACATCGCCATTTATATCCATACCCTTGGCGGCGTATTCCCGGACGGCATTTTGGTCCATCTGGATGCTGTCGCGCCAGGTCCCGATAACGGACATGTCGGCGCGGGCGATGGAAGCCACGCAGTCGTTGGGACAGCCGGAAAATTTAAACTTGAATTTATAAGGGAACGCCGGACGATGCATTTCGTCCTGGAACGACATGGTGAAATCATGGCAGGCGGCCATGGTGTCATAACAGGCCCATTCGCACCGCGACATACCGCAGCAGCAACTCGGCGTCCGCATATCGGAACCGGAGCCGCCGATGTCAAAATCGATGGCATTCAATTTGGAAAATATCGGCTCCAGGTTGTCGGTGGTCGTACCCAGGAGAATGAGGTCGCCGGTCGAGCCATGAAGATTGGTCAACCCCGAACCGTGAACCTCCCAGATATCGCAAATCTGACGCAAGGCCTGGGAGGTGTAATACCAACCGGCCGGCTGATTGATACGCATGGTATGAAAGGCCGAGATATTGGGAAATTCCTCGGGAAGATCGGAATAACGGCCGATAACGCCGCCGCCATATCCCATGACGCCGACAATACCGCCATGTTTCCAATGACCGATTTTCTCCCGGTAGGAGCGCTCCAATTGCCCCAAAAGGTCGGCGCTCATGGGGCTCTTCTTGGCCGCATCCTTGATCTCTCTGACAAAGCTGGGCCATTTTCCCTTTTCCAGTTCATCCAGCAAAGGGGTTTTGGGAATGTTATGCGCCATTGCAACTCCTTAGAGTTTAACTGAAAAGTTTATTTGTTGCCAAATCTTCCATTTCCTGCCTTCGATTTCCGCAAGACCCGGAAGTGTCGCACAATGAAAACGCGGATTCTATTTTCGTCCAATCTGCTGCCAAATCTGAACTTATTCTAAACAATAGCCTCATTTTAGTCAAGTGGAATTTGTGAAAAATTTCATTATCTTTGATAAATTGAGGGTTTTATTATAAATCATCAAATGCCCTTCAAAATCCTCATATGTTATTGACAGGCAATATAATATATGTCCACGGCGACCATAATTTGATTCCCATTTAGAAAGATATCGATTTCCGAAGACATGGCGAAATCAATCAAAACCGACCACTCCCGTGGGTTTCAAATATATAAAAAAACCCCCGACCGGGCGGGGGCTTTTTTTCACATGCTGATGATTTATAATTACATGCCTTTGTACGGATTGGGGCCGACCCTTTCAATCGTTTCCAGGAATTTATTGAAAATGCCCGGAATTTTATCATAATCGCTGATGGCCACCTCATGGAGTTCCACCCGCTCTTCTTCCAGGACCAGTTGTTTTAACTTTTCCCGGACATTATCCATGCGGTACTCGGCCAACTCGCTTCCCCGGACGAAGTGACACTGATAGTCCTCGCCTTTTTTGCATCCCAACAGTATGACGCCGTCGAAACCCGACGCCAGGGCGTCGTTTATCCAAACCACGTTCATGGATCCCAAACAACGCAGGGGGAGAATACGTACCATGGAATTATACTTCAGTCGCTTAATTCCGGCCATATCCACGGCCGGCATGGCGTCGTTTTCACAGACAAAGGCCAGGATCCGCGGTTTTTCCTCGAACTCATCGGGAATATGAATCGACTTGATCATCTTGGACATCATGTTGACATTGAAATTCTTGAAATTGATGATGCGCTCCGGACAGGCTCCCAAACAGATTCCGCAGCGGCGGCACCGCATCGGATTCGGTTTGGGCGTGCCCTTGTCGTCTTCATCCAGCGTTCCAAAGGGGCACTCCTCGGTACAACGCTTGCATTGGGTGCATCTCTGCAGGAAGAAATCCGGGTAACTGGTATCGCCGGCCCGGGGATGAAGAGCGCGCCCCTGGGCGATCGCCTCCACCGCCTGCATGGCTTTCATGGCCGCGCCCCAGGCATCGTTGGCCGCACTGCTCATGTCCATGGGGGCCCGCACGGCGCCGGCCGCGAAAATTCCGGTCCGCTTGGTTTCGTACGGGAAACAGATAAAGTGCGAATCGGGGAACCCGTATTTCAGGGTCGGCAGATCCGTCCCCTGGCGATAAGCCAGGTTAAGAATATGCGCCCCTTTTTCGGCCGATTGGGCTTCTTTCTTGCCGTCGGCCGTGGTTGCCTGTTCACCGGTCGCTTCCGTTTCTTCGACCTTGCTGGCCGGGACCATGCCCGTGGCCAGAACCACCAAATCCGCCTTTACCTGGATGTCCTCGCCCATAATGGTCTGGTTGACATCGACCAGAAGCGAGCCGTCTCCATCTTTGCTGACCTGGGCAATTTCGCCCTTGGTCAGGAAGATGCCGTCGTCATTCTGGATATGCGCATAAAATCTCTCGTACTGGGCCGGCGTCCGAATATCCTTATAAAGAATATAGACCTTGGCTTCGGTGTTCATTCTCCGCACCAGCAACGCCTGTTTCATGGAAACCCGGCAACAAACCGAGGAACAATAGGGCAGGTGATTTTCATCGCGCGACCCGGCACATTGAATAAAAGCCACCGACTCCACCGGCTTGCCGTCAGAGGGGCGTTTCAACTCACCTTTGGCCAGCAACTCTTCCATCTGAATATTGGTGATGACATCAGGAGAAACGCCGTAGCCGAGATGGCCCAGTTTGGAAGCTTCGTACGGCCTCCAACCGGCGGCCATGATAATGGCGCCGAAAGTATGCTCCGAATCGGAGCCGTTGCTTTTAAAAATAACGGCAAAATGCCCCGGTTGCCCGGAAGTCTTTTCCACCACGGTTTCTTTTTTGACCGTGATATTGGGGTTGTTTTCGACCTGGTTGACTAATTCTTTCCAACCCGAATCCTCGGGTTCCTGGTACGGAGGTTTCTTGGGGAAGGCCATTTTAAAATGCGAAGCCCAGCCGCCGAGATTTTTTTCTTTCTCGATAAGCGTCACTTTCAATCCCGATTGAGCCGCCCCCAGGGCCGCCGTCATACCCGTCATGCCGCCGCCTATAACCAGGATATCTCTCGAAGATTCCTCGATTAACGGTTCCGGCGGTTCGCCGTTGCGGACCTTGGCCACGCCCATGCGAATATTATCTTCACCCAGCATCTGGGTATCTTCGTTATTCGGCTCATGGCACCAGGCCACCTGTTCGCGGATATTGGCGCGATCGGTCAATATTTGCGGCCCGAAATCGAAAAGTTCAGGGAACACCCGGCCGGAGCAGGCCGCCACGACCACGCGATTGACCCCTTCTTTTTCGATGTCATCACGGATGATAGTAACCCCTTCGGGACTGCATAAAACGTCATGGACTTTGCAGATTTCGGCTTTGGCATCGGATATCGCCGCCTTGGCCAGGGCCTCGATATCCAGAGTCTTGGCGATATCGCAGCCTTTACATATATAAACACCAACTTTGGGATCCATATTCCTTACCTCCTGGCGCCGGCTGTTAGGGCCTTAAGAGCGGCCCCGGTGGCATCCTGAACCGAACCGGAAACATCGGTGGGGCAGACCGCCACCCCGGCCCCGAATAACCCCCGTCCTGGTTCATTGACAATAAAGCCGAATTCATCCAGGCTTGTATCTAACGGGGGAGGACTATCCACGGCATTGGGAACCATTCCCGTGGCCAGGACAGCCATCTCCACTTCGGTTTTGGTGATTACCCCCTTAAGCGTATCTTCGGCTTCCAAAATAAGATTGCCGTTGGTCGGGTTTTCCGTAATCTTGGCAACCTTGCCGCGGTGCAGGTGGAATTTGGCGTCCTTCTGCATTTTTTGGTAGAAATCCTCCAGCCGGCCCGGCGACCTGACATCTATATAAAACATATAGATATCGGCCTCGGGATATTGTGTCCGGATGTATGTCGCCTGTTTCATGGACGCCATGCAACAGATGGCCGAGCAATAGGGCAGGTGATTTTCATCGCGGGAACCGGCACACTGGACAAAGCCGACGGATTTGACTTCATGGCCGTCCGACGGTCTCATGATTTTGCCCTGGGTGGGTCCGTTGGGCGCGGCCAGGCGTTCCATCATGACATTGGTCAAAACATTTTTATACCGCCCGAAACCGAGATTATCGATTTTGGTGGCGTCATACGGTTTCCAGCCCGTGGCCCAGACAATCCCCTTTACTTTGGCGGTCAGCGTCTGCTCCGCCATGTTCAAATCGATGGCGCCATAAGTGCAGGCATCGACACATTTTTTCATCCGATCATCTTTGGCAAAGGCCGGATCGACCACATAGCGCGGGGGATAAGCCATCAGGTGCGGCAAATAAATCGCCTTGGTCTTACACATGCCGTAATTGAATTCGTCATCGCGTTCTATTTCGCACACCTTTTCGCATTCCCCGCAACAGGTGCATTTTTCATTGACAAAACGCGGTTTGACGGTCAACTGCACTTCCAACTCCCCCGGATTCCCGGAAACCCCGGTCACTTCCGTTAAGGTCATGACCCGAATGAGAGGGTTGAGACGAATTCGCTTCAGGTTGATTTCAATGCCACAAGTGGGGGGACAAAGTTTGGGAAAATACTGAAAAGAAGAGAGGACTCTGCCGCCGAGAGAGGGCATTTTCTCAATTAAGATTACCTTCCGGCCGGCTTCCGCGGTTTCAATAGCCGCCGTCATTCCGGCAATTCCGCCACCCACGACGAGAGTATCGGCCTCAATCCGGCTGGGTACCGGCGTTGATTCTGCCATAAGATTCTCCTTGATGAATTATCCCATGTTATTGCAGGATAATATCTTCCGCCACTACTGCCACAATGAGATTGTGAATTATATAACAATCTCAAACATATATAATACCCTTTCGCCTTATTTGTCAAGGACTTATTTCGAACGTTGCCTTAGCCCTTTTGTGATAGTCCAAAATCAATAATATATTCATGTTTATTCTTCCGTTAGAGAACGCCTCCATGTGGTCTTTTATTACATTCAATATTATATCCTCGACGGGCCGAATTTCTGAACTGTCCCATCTTCAAAACCCCTTGACTCTTTTAAATTTTGACTTAAATTAGGTTAAAATTAGTCTGCTTTTACTTCGAGGGTTGTCCGACACCGCTATGTTTTACTTCCCCGCAAAATTCAATGCCTGCGGATATTCGACCGCAAGAATATTTATATATTTCAAAATAGAACTGGAGTCTCTATGAAACGATTCGCGAGCGCAGCTCTGCCCTTATTACTTGTCTTATCCTCGGCCCTCTTTGCCCAGGCCCCGACCCAAATCAATTACCAGGGGGTGGTGATGAACCAGGCCGGGCATTATCCCGACACCACCCTGGCCATCTCTTTTGCCGTCTATGATGATCCCGTCCTTTCGAATGTAATCTGGAGTGAAACCCAGACGCATGTGCAGGTTGTCGACGGCTTGTTTGAAGTTCGCCTGGGAAGTGTCACGCCGCTGTATGCCTCGGTCTTCGAGGGCACCCAGCGCTGGCTGGGCATAACCATCGGCGCCGATACCGAAATTTTCCCCCGAACCAGGCTGGTTTCCGTGCCTTATTCCTTGAAAGTCGCCACCATCGACGGTTCCCAGGGAGGCGTTGTCAGCGGGGAATTGATTGTGGGTGATAAATTAACCGTGGGGGAAAATGCCAATAACCTCGGCAAGAGCGCCGTGACTATCGGCGAGGGGAATATATCGGAAGGGGACTACTCCGCCTCGCTGGGTGGCCAGTATAATTCCGCCACCGGTCATTTCTCCGGCGCCGTGGCCGGCTCGGGCAATATTGCTTCCGGGCAAAACTCGTTTATCGGCGGCGGTCTGGCCAATTACGCCGAGGGATTCGCCGCGTTTATCGCCGGCGGTAACGCCAACAATGCGGTGGGCATGTTCTCCGTCGCCATGGGTAATCAGGCCCGGGCCCTTCATGACGGCTCGGTCGTAATCTCCGCCAACGATTGTCCCACCTGAAGCGATCAGATCAACACCGGTGGTGTTGAACAGATTGTCTTAAGAGCCGACAAAGGGATGTACTTCACCAACAACTGGGGAACCGCCCCCTACGATTCCACGAGACTCATCAATACCAATTCCGGAGCCTACCTGACGACCGGGGGAGTCTGGACCAACAGCTCCGACCGCAATCTCAAGGAAAATTTCAATGCCGTTAATCCCGATGACATCCTGAACCGCGTGGCCCGTCTGGAAATTTCCGAATGGAATTACACTGCCGAAAACCCCGGTATCCGTCATCTGGGACCTGTCGCCCAGGATTTTTTCCGGGAATTCGGCCTGGGCTACGATGACAAATCCATAACTACCGTCGATGTCTCCGGGGTGGCCCTGGCGGCCATTCAGGCCCTATACGCCAAAACCCGCGAAGTAGAATCTCTGAAAGAACGGGTAGCCCGTCTGGAAAAAATGCTGGAAACCATCCTGAACCAAAATGACCAGTCATCGACGGAGACGCTGCGATGAGGGCCTGCATAGTACATCATGGCCTGTGGCTCATATTCCTGCTTTTCGCCGTTGCACCGGGTGCTTCGGCCTGGGAACTGAAAAGGCAGGCTCTGACCTCGGGCGGGCTTCAGGGTGCATCATATTCTTTTCGTCTGAAAGGCACGGCCGCCGAGGCCGTTCCCGGCGGCGGTGAAGCCTCCGGTTTTTCCCTTAACTCGGGCTTCTGGTACAACAATGGGGTATATCAGGCGTGCGTATGCGGAGTCGGCGATGTCAATGAAAACGGGCAAATCAACATTCTGGACATAGTTTTCCTGGTCGATTTTAAGTTCAAGAACGGCCCGGCCCCGACCCCTTACGAAATCTGTAACGGCGATACCGACTGCAATTGCCTGGTAAATATTCTCGATATAATTGTCTTGATTAATTACAAATTCAAGGCCGGGCCGCCTCCCTGCGAATGCCGGGAATGGACCGGTGCCTGCGGGGAATATTAAAAAAGAAATCCGCCCCTGTTAATCCGGGGGCGGATTAAAACTTCCCGAAAGACTATTGCCCGGTTCCTTCGTTCTCGCTCCCTATTTCAGGAGAACCATCCTTCTGGTTTCGCTCTTATCTCCGGCGGTCAGGCGGTAAAAATAAACCCCCGAAGCCACCGGCGCGCCGGTTTCGTTCAGACCATCCCAGACAATGTCCTGCCGGCCAATAAGTGCCACTCCAGTCGCTAGGGTCCGGACCCGGCGTCCTAGAATATTATATATTTCCAATCGCACCATTTCCCGTTCGGGAATATAAAAAGAAATCGTGGTGGCCGGATTGAAAGGATTGGGATAGTTCTGTTCCAAAGCGAATTTGGCCGGGAGACCGGGATCCGTGTCGGTCACATCGGTGGGAAGACAGGGTGTCAGCCCCGGTCCTACATTATTCAGGCGGCGATTATACCGCCAGATCGGTACCGGCGCCGCACATTCTTCATAAGGCCCGTCGGAATTGAACATGGCTATAAGCGAATTATCCGCACCCGGAAGACAAAGGTCAATCAGGCCGTCCTGGTTGATATCCCCGGCCAGGGGCGTGTACCGGTTACGCGACAATATATTATCTGTCATCACATAGGGATATCCCGGCAGCGTATTTCCGCTCTTATCCCAGGCATAGAGCCTCTGGCTCGGGAATATCGAAAAGAGATCATCGTTGGTAACGGCCACGACCTCGGGACAATAATCGCCGTTAATATCGGCCAGAATTATCATATTTATCATGCCGGGCAGATTGGTGACGGCGAAATGCCCCTTCGGATTCCCGCTTATGAACGAAGACCCATCCAGGTTCCAGGCCAGGACAAAACTGTAATCGATATCAAAAAAGCCGGTAACATACTCAAGGTCGCCGTTGTTATCCAGGTCGCCGAAAACCGGGGCGGTAGGTGTCACGAAGGGGTCGATGTTCATCCGATGCGGCCAGCCGGGCAACGTGTTTAAATCCTTGTCCAGGGCGTAAAAGTAATACCCCGGCGTGTCGTAATATCCGAACAACAGTAGTTCCGGATTGCCGTCATCATTCAAATCATTGCCGGACATTCCCTGGCAGTTAAACCCGGCGTTCTCGAGGTGAATCAGTTTTTCGGCCAAAATTGTACCATCACGGTCAACCCGACGCAGGAGGCTGAAATCCCAGGAATAAATATACAACTCACCGAGCCCGTCGCCGTCCATATCGAGGGCTACAAAGTCCGTGACACCCTCTATCTGGTCGACATTTTGACCGTCATGGTCGATTATAAATAGCAGGGAAGGAGCCGCCGGCAGATGGGCGAATATTTCATCGCGGCCGTCGCCGGTAATATCTTTCAGGAATACCTT
>Ga0105105_10000617_pt1 | contig 15919 bp, 21 predicted proteins | sample PPLLaktember2015_4_FD_79108 | JGI IMG/M metagenome (GOLD analysis project Ga0105105, IMG submission 79108) | Freshwater sediment microbial communities from Prairie Pothole Lake near Jamestown, North Dakota, USA - PPLs Lake P8 Core (1) Depth... | ecosystem: Environmental > Aquatic > Freshwater >... | reverse complement strand
GTATAATTGTTCGCTTATATTATATACGATCGTTGTAGTAATGGCGTTTGTTTGGACCCGATGAATAAGGTTCTCAAAATTGTTTACTGCCGCGCCGCATTTACCCAATTATTCGTTTAAGTACGCTTCTTATTTTTAGACTCGTCTCCGGACATAAATTATTTTTATTTTCAGAAACCGAGTCCTGGAAAAGAAATACGCACTCCCTGAATTTGGCAAGGAGATCAGGGATTCAGCCATCAGTGAGCGTCATATGAAATGCTTCAGAGCCAACAATTCCATCGAGATACCACCAAACTTTGTGCAAGAAGTCCGGATCACTTCTAAATCCAACAAAAAGACCTTTCGGAAGAGCATCAGTTACGAAGGCTTTCGCATAGGGACGCGGTTTCCAAATAACGTGTGCCTCATGAAGAATGGTGACGTTGTCCTGTGTTTAGACATAATTGAAAATACCGGAGACCCATTTGCACCCTTCATTTGTGGTCACGCATTTAAAAGGAAAAAACATGTATGGGAGGACACCTTTAGTAATTCAAGTGATATTGGTTTCTACATTGTATCGGTAATTGATTATGAAAATGAAAAGAGGTGGCTTAGCTCTGAAGTAGTATCAAAGTGTTTCATTAGTCCTTACTGGAAAGATTTTGATTTTGATAAGAAAAATCATGATCCATTTAGCCATCACTTCAGTGAAGCTTTCAAGAAGGGAAATGTAGGAGGGTATGAGTTTACGGATTTCTTGAGGCGCAGGTCTTGTAATAAGTGGCACGTTTTTTCCATGGAACTCCCTTCGTGAACTCAGCGCATTTTTATTATTACTATTTTATGTGAATTTTATATATTTTCTTAAATATATTTGAAACTTTTTATGATTCATATGTGCGTTTGTTTATAATTGGACTGTTTTCTGGCGTATGTTCTTTTAACCTGTATACGAATTGATGAATACCACTTTGTTATTTTGACAGGACTTAAAATTAAGATGGCTGGCAGTTCTTGTGAGCATATTCTTAGAAAAATCGTTGTCATTCTTCAAGACGAAAGAGCTCAAAATGAAAACTCTGAAGAATTCCTTCAGAACAAGGAGAACCTTCAGGAAATGATGTTGGACAATGCAAACCATCGACAAGTATTGCAGATGAAGTCAAAAGAGTTGGATGCCCTAGAGATGCGAATAAATCTCGATGAACAGCTGCTAGCAAATCGAAACGCTGAAAGGGCAAGTCACACGGATATTTGAATGATGAGAATGCTATATTATGATATTTTTAAATAAATAAAATTATTTCAAACATATTTGACATAATTTTCTCCTTCGTTGACCATAGGATCTGCGTCTGGAAGAGAACCTTTCCGGCCGAATTAAATATCGACGAAATCTATGCGCAATATCGTCGGCAAGAGAAGAACTAATCAAGAAGATGCTAAAGTTGGACATTGATTACGGCGTTCGGGTGAGAAAAAAAATATACTTTGTGTATTCTCTGTCGTATCACGTAGCATTTTCTTTCTGTCCCGCCGTTAATCAACGATGACCTACGTCAACGCAATGGTCGCCTAAAATGTAAGCGAATGAATGTTCAAAAATTTATATTATATACCACGTGCTTTCCTATACCGTATTTTTCAGAAGGAAATGTGCCCTGAAAAAGGATGGGGCGTTATTGCAACAAGAGTGTTCGCGAAGGGAGATTTTATTATGGAATACACTGGAGAACTCTTGAGCTGCAAGGAAGGAAGTTTGCGTGAACTTGCTGACTCTGGTTCTGGCTATCGATGCAAATTCCAGCACAAAGGACGATCATACTGGTGAGTCTGAATCCAAACTAAGTATTGATGTATATATGTAGGCACCGTACACTTTTGTCAGTACAACATAATGCAGGATATTATTTTCGAATTCAGGTTAGACGCGACTAAAGATGATAATCGACTCGGACGTCTTCTAAACCACAGTCGACACAATCCAAATGCCGAAGGAAAAGTTATTGAGGTTGACGGTAAACCTCGTGTATACTTTGTGGCATTGAAGCAAATTCTCTTCAACAGCTTCATTGAGTTTGAATACGGAGAAAGAAGAAAAGATGTCCTTCGAGAATTAGTATGGATGACGAATTCATAAATTAAGACGGTTGATTTCGGACTTTCAAATATTATTTTTAAAAAGAACGTAAAAATGTTTTTGATTTTATATTTCAATTTAGTGACTACGTACGAACATTCCTCGTTCGTTAATTGGACATTTATTTTAGTATTTTATAATGTGGTTTTGAGCGTACGTACAAAGTATTACATTTCATGCGAACATACCTCGTTCGTTAATTGGACATGTATTTTTGTATTTTATAATTTGTTTTTGAGCGTATGTACAAAGTATTTGTATGCGAGCGTAGAAAGTTCTATAACATTTATTTTCGTGTTCATTTGTTTTTATTATTTCTTAGTTCAACCGGCACAAATGTAGCGCCCTGTTAACTAGATGTTCATTTGCTGTTTCAGAAGAATCGAATCATCGCGTAAAATGAATACGAACTATCGTGCGTAAAACATTTAGAAAGTCGTACGGTATTTTTTTTCAAGACGAGACAGATGTAGAGTCTTGTTAACTAAAATTTCATTTGCTGTTTCAGAAGAAATTTTTTAATGCAATATTTGACAACATTCTGGGTTTTAAGACGAATTCCTTTGAAGACGAATACAGCGGGGGTACCTCATTCGAATACGATGAAGGAATAACGGCGGAGAACGTTTGTGGCGGTGAGCTGTCAGTCGATTTTTTGTTGGATAATGCCACGCTCATCTTCCTATTCACTGCTTTACTTAATCATATTACTCCTTCCTTTTTGCTACGTTTCATACCTAAAATTATTTTGCATTCCAAATTTGTCGTTGTAATCCCTTTTCTTCTCTTGTCCATCTCATCTTTCGTCTATTGCATGCGATCAATATTATTGCATATATTCAAACAAAAAAAAGTCTTATTTCGTTTAGGTCTTATTATGCGTTTCTTTCTTTTGTCTTTGCGCAAAGATTCTTCCAACACTCCAATAGGTGTTTTCCTCAATAGATTCGTCGCATGATATGAATAAGAACCACCGTGCTTAAAACATTTAGAAAGTCGTATTTTTTTCAAGTTATGGGTCAGACGATTTATCGTATATCGGTATCATCGCATTATTCGTATTACTCCTGTTTTACTCCTACCTTTTTACCTCCTTTCATACGTCAAATTATTTTACGTCCCAAAATTATCCTCGTATTCCTCTATTCTTCTCCTCTGGTCCATCTCATTTCTCATCTAGATCGTTTCACGGGGACGCTTCAACGCACAGTGAGTTACCTGAGATTTCCCCGATATAATACTTCACTTCGTCATCTGCGATGATATTGCATTTTGTTTTTGCGCAAAAATTCTTCCAACACTCCAATAGGTGTTTTCCCCAATACATTAGTCGCATAATATGAATACGAACCACCGTGCGTAAAACATTTAGAAAGTCTTATTTTTTTCAAGTTATGGGTCAGACGATTTATCGTATCGGTATCATCGCATTCCATTATTCGTATTACTCCTGTTTTACTCCTACCTTTTTACCTCCTTTCATACCTCAAATTATTTTACGTCCCAAAATTATCCTCGTATTCCTCTATTCTTCTCCTCTGGTCCATCTCATTTTTCATCTAGATCGTTTCACGGGGACGCTTCAAATATTTACGCACAGTGAGTTACCTGTAGATTTCCCCGATATAATGCTTCACTTCATCTGCGATGATATTGCATGCGATCAATATTATTGTCAAACAAAAGAAGTCTTATTTGGTTTAGGTCCTACGGCGTTAAGGCGTTTCTTTCTTTTGTCTTTGCGCAAAGATTCTTCCAACACTCCAATAGGTGTTTTCCCCAATACATTAGTCGCATAATATGAATACGAACCGCCGTGCGTAGAACATTTAGAAAGTCGTATTTTTTTCAAGTGATGGGTCAGACGATGCATCGTATCGGTATATTTATTCTAGATTTATTCCGCGTCTTTCCCATCCCCGATATTCTCGCATTCCGTTCACTTTTTATTCTGCGATTTAACCAAAGAATAAATCTTCGATCTATCTTCCTGATATTATCGTCGATTTCTTATTGTATCATCGCAATCCATTATTCGTATTATTCCTGTATTACTCCTACCTTTTTACCTCTTTTCATACCTTAAATTATTATCATACATTATATTATTACCAGATATGGAAGGAAAAGGTAAATCGCCGAAACCTACAAACACAATCAAGATTCCTTCAAATCCGTCTAACATCGAAATTGGCGATGATAATCAATGTGGCAAACCATGCGAAGTAGGAAATACATGTTGCGAAAATTGGAGGCTGCTGGAGCGAAGATGCCAATCAATGGCCCCTGCTTTGGAAAAAAGATTGTATACAAATGCGGCAGAGTTGGACAAACGTTGTAGTGAAAAGTTTGACGAATTGTTCAGCAACGATGGTGAGTACTGAGCGTTGAGACTATTTACTCATTATTGTTAAGGTTCTTTCGCATTATACGCCCGCATTTTGAAAGTTTGATATCTTCCGCGATTCTTTATGAAATTCGACAAAACTTGTTTTTTGATGTAGATTACATTAGATTACTGTTGCGATTAGATGCAACAAATCAGATTTTGCAACAAATTCGACAAAACTTGTTCATACTAGAGGGGTGATTACTGTTGCGATCAGATGCAACAAATTAGATTTTACGATACTGGACGACCGTTTTCGGGAGATTTGAAAATAGCGAATGTTAGTGCCTGCAGCGCTCGGATCCCGCACGGACGCTCGTGTTTTTCGCGTTTTTCTCCACCCAAACTGCGGGCGTATAATGCTAAAGTACCATTGTGGGTTTATATAATTAATGACCATTATCGAACATTTGTATTGGTCAATTTGTCAGTTGCTCAAAACTTGGAGAAACCTCCTGCTGTAACGACTACTGCCGCGGAAAAGCGAAGCGAAGGATCAGCGGAGCATCATCCACCATCAGCAACGTGTAAGTTTACCTTTAAATATATATTTCACCACGAAATTCACTGAAACGCTATATAAGTAAAAGTTGTAGAAGGTCCAAGAATTTGAACCTTTATAATAATAATGAATAATAATGAACCTTTATATTTCCAGCATCGGAATTATTACATTTAACGACCGTTGTTTTTCAAATTTTGTTTTTTTTATCGGCGGTCGAATGATCATCAGCTGCTGGAGCGCAGGCGGTCGACAAAGCAAAGGCTGACGTTACAACTGCTGATGTTGAAGACGTGCTAGTCGTTACAGCGTCTCAATCAGAGGAACTTCATCCAGCATGTGAGTTTGCATTTTGAATTTATACCTTCATTTTTGATGATTTTTGAAAAATTGATGGGTAAAATATGAGGCATTTCTTACAGATGAGTTTGCATTTTGAATTTATGCCTTCATTTTTGATGATTTTTGAAAAATTGATGGGTAAAATATGAGGCATTTCTTACAGATGAGGCAGTTTTTCAAGTCGAATCGGTAGATGATGAACTATCAAAACTTGCTCAATCCATCGGAAAACGGAATGAGGATGAAGATTCACCAAGATCGTTAACGTCTGAGCCAAATAGGGGCAATAATCAGGGGCCCCGTACGCCAAATTATACCCCTCCTGAAGAAACACCGGGACGTTCTCCTTCGAAAACGCCTGTCCCGCTGCGTATTGTGGAAGAAGACGAAAACTCCTATGCGAAAACTCCTATCAGGAAAACGAGGAAAAGTACAAGAGGTACCTGAACCGTCTCATTATTATAGCATTGACTGATCAATGTTTGATCGTATTCAAGTAAAGCGAATGTTTTCATTCAATTACAGCTACGAAAAAGCTAGCCCTGCCACAAGAAGATGACTCTGATAACGGCGATGACGAGGGCAAAGACTTTTCAGGAGCTTCTGATCTTGACGACACCAACTATTCGCCATCACGAGCACAGCACGTCGAAAGTTCGGACGAGTCACCTGTTATTGAAGTGCCTGTACTGACGCGAGGAAAAGGAAAGGCATCCTCAACGCAGTTACGGAATAAGCGAGGAAAAGGGAAGGCGTCCTCAAGGCAAGTGCGGGGAAAGGTGACTTCAGTAGCCCCTAGGAAGCCAACCTCAAGGAAAGTGTCCTCACAGGAAGAGACGGCTGCTTCAGCTGGAAAGGTTGCTGAAACTGCGTTATTGACCCTTCGGATTGTACAAAATGATCTACTCGAAATGAGTGACACTGATGAGAGATACGACCGAATTCGAAAGGGCCTGAACGAAGGGCTGGAAATGGTGTCGAGATGCCTAAAGATGTTGACGCCAGCATCAGCAGAAGACGACTGTATCGAAAAAATCAAGTCCAAATACAGGGCATATGTCCAGCAGTATCTCAAATCCGGAGGAGGTATTAATATCCCGTGGAATGCCTCAGCGGAGTATGGAGGTGATATATTTGTTCATGTATTCCTCAAATAAAATATGATCGCATTGTCTTTTTGGTGGTGTTTCTGGTCCGATCCCTTGAATAAAATATGATCGCATTATATTTCATTATATGTTTTTTATAATTTTTATTCAGGTTCAGAGAAACGAAACGAGCGGCTGTTCGAAACAATCCGGACACAGGAGACAGTTATCCCTTTGCCCAACAGGAAGAAATACGGAGAAAAGGGTTTCTTGGAAGTATTCACATATACTTTTGCCGGCAGCCCGCCTCTAAAAAAGGATGTGGTTCACATCGGCCGTGGGTTTCTCATGCTCAAGTCGCATCACGAAGCAATTACGAATGCGCTCATGGCTGCATGGCCCGGTAACACAGGAAAGCAGCCGCAGGGGAAAACTGCAGCAGCCGAAACGAAACGGAGACCATTTGAACTTCTGAGAGAAGCTGTGTGGCCACTGGGTACTAGTTTGAAAGTAGTCGGCTTATTAAGCAGTGCCAGTGGAACTAGACGAAAACGGGCCCCATTTCACCAAGAACGGATCAACGTGACCATGTATTATCTAGAAAACCGATGGAATGAGCTGCGAAAAACGTTTGAGGTCGCAAGGGATCGGAAATTACCCTTTCCTAAAGAAAAGACAAAGGCCTTCCTTGATAGTCATGTTCGTATAATTTAACAAATATTTTAATTTCATTCGCTTAAGTACTATGCGATGATTGTTGTAATTTTCAAAAATAATACGATACTGTGCACGATCTTTTTTCAGCTGCGGCGCGTTAATGAGTACGAAAAGAAAAAGTACCAAAGGGCAGCTGACCTTCCGCACAATCAGTTCAAGCTGATCAACAAGCTCTATCGTCCTGAACTGGTAAGTAACAATTGAAACTTGAAATTATTTCAATATGGTACAAATTGCCATTTATGATGTTCATTTATGAAGCTTGAAGGAATCGTGTCTGTATACTTGTTCTTTTTGCTTTGATTGTAGGACCGTGTGTACTACGATGAAGCGGTGAAATTTGGAATCATGAAAAAGGAAGAAGTACCAACGGATGCTGAAATTGAAGCAGGGGGACCAGAAACTGATTCAGAATCAGTCGCCGATTTTGAATCAGACGAGGAACCTGAGCCTCTGGAAGCAGTAGAATCTTGTCCTACTATCCCAACAAAGGTCAGCAAGGATAAGCTATCAGTGCTGCCAGCACGTTCCGAATCAGTCCCGAATGCTGGTACCGGAAGTAAAACGAAGGAGAAACGTAAACGACGGGATGACTTTAATCGTATTACGCCCCCAAAACGTGTCAGAAAAAACACGACAGACGAAGCATCCACATCTGAAAGCCTTCCGTCTCGCAGCAATGCAGCGGCTGTTCTTGAATCTGCTTTAACAACGAATCCTGCAGAAGTACAAGCAGCTCTGCTTCAGCTCATGGAAGGAAAGAAAAATAAGGGAGAAAGTTTGGAGGAACAAAGGCTTCAACTGGAAAAAGAAAAGCATTCGAAGGATGTTGAGTTGAAAGAGAAGGAGTTGGACATAAAAGAACGACAACTGAAGCTTGAAGAGAAACTGTTGGCTGAAAGGGAGAGAAATCGGAAGGAAGAAAAGGAAGCATTAAAGCGAAAGAAAAGATGAAGAAAAAAAATTCATTTAATCAAATATTGACGTCCATATATGGCTTTCTTCACGAGCCAGGACCAGATTTTCTTTCATGACTTTTTCAAGAGGAATATGACGCAGTGATAAGAATGTCGCTGGAACATTGTGCCCAAAAAGGGAATAAAAAACGATTGGATACAGTCTGACTTAAAATGTGTTTGAAACTTTTTAACGCAATTTTGGACAACATTCTGGATTTCACCTTTGGCCTCCTGAACAGTTTTACTGCTTGAAAGATTCAAATTCAAATGTCGCTGGAACGTATTGAGCCGAAAAGGGCATAAAGAACGATTGATTAAGTGCAATATGAAATTTATTTGTTTTGGCTACCGTCGCGGTTTATTTACCAGTACCAGTGGACGTAAATGAAAACTACGTGCTGCGAAAAACGTTCCTTGAGAGTCATGTTTGTATAATTTAACGAACATTTTAATTTCATTCGCTTACCAACAATGCGACCATTGTTGTAATTTTCGAAAATAATACGAAGTACAGTATACTGTGCACGATCTTTTTAAAACATTCAAATTCAAATGTCGCTGGAACATATTGTGCCGAAAAGGGAATAAAGAACGATTGATTAAGTGCAATATGAAGTTTATTTTTTTCGGCTACCGGCATATAATACAAAATTTGCCAAACAAAAATTTAAAACATTTAATAAATACGCAAAGAAATATGCGAATAAGGTAGTCGAGTTGAAAGCGAAGGAGCCTGAAATCGATGACGTCAATTTAGGCTTGATTATGCATAAATTGAATACCCCAAATTCTCTGAAGTACATATTGAGTAATATAGTAATATAACTCATAAATTTGTATGCACATAACAAGTCGAAGAGCGGCGTGAATTTAAAAAATAAAATTTCTTAAGCGAAATACATACGATCGTTTATGGACAAACGAACAACACAAAACGAAAATTTTTTTGAAGTGAAAATTCATAAAATTTCTAAAACACATAACATTTTTCGTATGGTTCATATAACACAAAAAACAACCCATAAATTTGTATGCACATAACAAGTCGAAAAGACAAATAAAATTTCTTAAGCGAAATACATACGATCGTTTATCGACAAACGAACATCACAAAACGAAAATTTTTTTGAAGTGAAAATTCATAAAATTTCTAAAACACATAACATTTTTACATATGGTTATAACACAAAACACAGCGTGATGAGATACTATAGTTAAGCATAAATTAAAAATTGAAACCTTCATCCCCCCATATCATCCTACATTTAAGCTATACATACGGTAAAACAGCTACATATGTATACATTTATGGTGCATTTAAATCATTCACCAAACATTTTCATAATATCCATGCAGTCTTGCGCTTTTTCTTTGAGTAACTTGGACCTCCGGAAAAATGTTGTAGTCGTGCGAAGAACGAGTAACTGACGAAGTATTTTGCTGTCATTGATTGCTTCACCTAACTTCCGTTTAACTAAACTGCGTCGAAGGTGTGGGTCCGCATACGGAGCCAAAAACTTTATTGCTTCAGAAATTTCTTGAAGCATGAAGGTTCGTGATGCTGGCCCACCGTCTGTATTGTATACAAACAGATATAACAATTTTATTTTTCATCAATCAAAATTTTTATTTATTTATTTTTTTCGCACTAACCTTGAAGGGATTGTTCTGCTTTCGCAACTGCATTCATTGCTGCATCGATAGACGCCCTCAATGTTTCCGGATTTTTTTGACGTCGAATGCTGGTCCCCAACAAAGGCTGTCGGCGATCATGGTTTTTGATTGCAGACTGAACGCCGGTACCGGATTCTGAAAAAGATATAATAACGCATGGCTGTAATGCAAATTAATTATAAATAAGAAACGATTGTGTGTATAATTCAAGAGAACATGCAATGTTGAAGTAAATGTTCGCACAAAATTATCAGCAACCTTTGGAACATCCCAATGTGGGTGACATTTCAAGCACAGAAATATGATGCTTGAAGGATATTCGTCTAGAAGTTGATCGAGTCTTGGGTCCTGAACCAAATGAAAGTTCGGACTCAGAAGGAGATGGCGTTGAAATAACATGAGGGTGATTACAATTCGAGCAAAAAGGAGGTGGGGTTGTAGGTCCGGAAAAAAGTGAAATGGAAAGGTCAGGTTCAGACGGATGCACTGGAGGTGGAGAATGAGGTTGAAGTGTTCCTGGTCGCAGTGCTTCTGTCGTCGATCGCATTGGACTGACCCGATTATCCCTTTCCGGGATAAATGCTTCAAAAGTCTCATCGGTATTGTTTAGCAATATCCGTATAAAATCACCTTGAATGTAAAAATATGTGAAGTTTAATAATATAAGACTTAAACATATACACTTTAATTACAATATTATATCAATCTAATTTAATTAAAAAATTAAATCAATCACAAAATTACATTAATAAAATTGCCAGCCGCTGACAAACATGTCATGCGATCAAAATGTTATACCTTGATTCATATCCAACTTCGTGAAGAAACTTTTGAGTCCAACACAAAACGAAAATGATAAAAAAAAAAAGAATCTGAAAAGAAGAACATTTTTTAATGTTTGCTGCATTTGATTTTTTTTCTAAATGACGGAAGGAAATGCCGCCTATTTAAAATAATTGTAAATTTACTCTATATTTGCACAAATTCAAAACTCAGTCCAAAAAAAAAACGAAGAAGAAAAAATAAAAAATCTGAAAAGAAGAAAATTATTTTAATGTTTAAGGAAATTTACATACTTTTTTTTTAAATGACGGAGCGAAATGCATGCATTCAAAAACAATAAAAAAGGCAGAGGGTGTTAGGTTTGGTTAAGGCGAGTAATAAGGTACGGCAGTATGCAGGGCCAGCACTATATGTACAGCTTCATTCGTTCCTTTTTTGCTTTTCTTGCGGGATTTTTGTTCGCATCCACTATAACTGGCCGATGCTTTTGCTATTTTCGACGCTCAGTTTCTCCTTATTCTTGCAGTTTGTCTTCGAGAGCCTTTCTTTGTTTTTTGTAGTGATATTTGGATATTACTCGAAATCTCAGGGATTCCTCGAGATGAACAAGAGTCTGTGAAACCGAAATGCAATATATAAATTTACAGGCTCATTCGCATTGGGCAAATGCGATCGATTCAACAAACAAGGAGGATAAAACCTCTGGAAAACAAACGCGCACTTGACAACCATTCAATAAACTTACCAACCGTCGACGATATTTTGCCACAAATTCCTTGAAGGCGTATGTTCCCCGGAAGCCCACCTCTTTACGAAGTCTCTTCTTCAGGTACTCGCATTGTCGACGTAGCTGTACAAGACAATTGGAAATGTTTATTGCTTAAATGTTTATTTATGTTTACTGGTATTAATACGGTCTTTACTTTGAAACAATAAGAAACTTACTTACATGATTCAAAAAAAAATCTTTCACCGCATATTTGTCACCAAATCCTGACTTTACATCACACGAGTTGTCACATTTTAATTCCTCATGGATTCGCTTCCATTGTTTCGTTAGGTAACGAACAGCAACAACCAGACGCATAGTGTGAAATTGAGAACGACCACAACCATTTCCAGGACGTATACTATAGAATTTCAAATGCGTATTATGCGGCCACAAGGCTGATGAAAGAAGCTCAAAAGGAAGGCGCTTGATTTTCGCAGCGTCTGACTTTCCATGTGGCTGATCATGTGCTTTGAAATCCGTGTGCACTGCAAGTTTAAGGGCATGGTATATTTCATCGTTGTCCTTCTGCAGTAACAAAAATCCCGAACCGATGTGCACCACATTTTCAATCAGCTGCGGTTCACCACGAAATTCGTATTTCAGTGATGCAAGGAAACGTTTTCTCCCATATTTCTCCCGATCAGGGGAAGGTATAAGCTTTCCAAGGTTTCTTATTGTTTCAAAGTGCCGCTTTCCACCTGCAAATTGAATGGCATATATTAACCGTAAAATTTATAGGTTTCAGGAATATATAAATGAATAATACCACAGTACTCAGCACCGGCGTCCATTGGAATGTTTATCCCTCCACATGCCTCGAAATACTTCCTAACGTAGCTTTGGTAATAAAGGTTCGTGGTATTATGCTCAATTTCCACGTCGTCCTGATTTGAACCGTTGAAATTTTCCAAACCCTCCAAGACGAACTCAGAAAAACTTTGCAGGTTCACATCTGCCCCTTCCTTGAAACCTTTGAATGAAAATTAACAGAATCTAATGAACATATATACATGGTATGCGATGACCAGAATGAAGAATAAATTACCGTTGCGAATTTCTTTTTCTGCCTTCTCCAGGTCCTGAATAGAACGAGCAATGGAATTTGATGCCATTGCAAATTAGGTTATTTGTGGATTTAGCACGCAAGACGGTAACTTTCTATCGCATACCAGTTACCCGATCAACAAAATGGAACAAAAGAGAGACAGAAATCGCGGATTAATTAGGGGATTAGGGGAAAATCAATGCAAGTACTTTAGCTTCAAAGACAAAAGCACAGTAATTGAAGCATAAGAAGTCAATTCGGTCATCAGCGCAAAGACAAAAGAAGTCAAAGACAAAAGCACAGTAATTGAAGCATAAGAAGTCACTTCGGTCATCAGCGCAACATACAATCCAAAAATTATCAATGGGTACGGTATTGTTTCGACGTTCGCATTTGACATATTCGCATTCAACAAATTCCAAAGGCTACAAATAAGAGCATATTTGTCTTTGGAGATATCATTGCGATGGTTTTGTTTGAATTCCTTGACGAAATTATTCACTAGTGGGTTGTTGATGTCTCCCCCTCTGAGATGGGTCACGGGTGTCACTCATCTGGGAGGGGAAGACTTCAACAACCGACTTGTGAATCATAAACCCCACTCGACAGCCACGAAGTTAATTTCCTCTGTTAATTTCCATGGATTTCTTTGGAGATATCCTCTTATGTCACCCATCTGGGAGGCGAAGACTTTGAATGAAATTAACAAAGTCTTCGCCTCCAAGATGGGCGACACCCGTGACAACCGACTTGTGAATCATAAACCCCACTTCGGCATTTGACATATTTGCATTCTTCTCGACGGCCACGAAATTAATTTCCTCTGTTAATTTCCATGGTTTTCTTTGGAGATATCCTTGCGGTGGTTTTGTTTGAATTCCTCGACGAATTGATTCGTCACTAGTCGGTTGGTGATGTCGTCCCCTCCATGATGGGTGTCACCAGCCGTCCACGGCTGGGGTGACACGACGGCGGGTAACACCCATCTGGGAGGAGAAGACTTCAAAAAATGGGTTTCAGGTAAAACCCAGAGATATCCTTGCGGTGGTTTTGTTTGGGATTTGAATCGCATGCCAGTTACGCGATCAACGAAAGCGAGACAGGTCAAATTCGACGCTACAACACCGTCCAACTTCAAGAAATCTGCGAAAAAAAAGTAGAATGAACAGAAATTGTTATTATACAACAATAACACGCTATGCATGATGAATTGCATAAAGAAATGAAAGAACATGTAACATTATGTGTAACCACATTATTCTCATATATAAGAACCTTATAATCACAATTCAAAGACGACACGGTCCTCGTAGCAAAAAGTATAACACAAATTATTAAATGCCACATAAGGCGAGCAAAACCAATCCCGAAAATATCGATCATTCGAGTTCATAGTGTAACCAGGACGTCATGAAATAAAATAAAAAATGAAAATTCGTCTCGACTTAGGATGGAAAATATCCATTATTTCAGTACTTAAAAATGCGACGATTGTTGCTCGCTATAGAGCGAAACTGGTTGCCGAAGACTAATGAAGAAGTAAACGCAACTCTACAAAACCTCGCCTCAATCGTCGCATTTTCCTTTTTTTTTACTAGCAAAAACACGATCAGCACCAAATCTCCTCATCATCGTTTGCTCTGCTTCGCATTATCCTCTTTATAAAAAAAACGATCAGCATCAATCTCCTCATCATCGTTTGCTCTGCTTCGCATTATCCTGGCTCTTTATCCGAGTCCGATTCCTCCACAAAAAGCCTGCGCTTCCTGGTACAGGCCCGCTGCGGCCTACTTGACATCGTGGGTAACGGAATATCATCACCTTCCTCGTCGGTTTCGTCCTCCGTCTCATCGCTGACAATACCGAAGTTTCGCGCTTCTTCTTTGTAAACCTCACCCTGCAAAATAGAGAAAATTTTCTTTTTTTTCTACGGAAGAGGAGGGATAAGGGAAAAACCACTGCATAAAAAATGGGAATTAACACTAACCATGTGATCTCCAAAGTCCTCAATGAATTTGGTATACGATGCCTTTTGAAAAAAGCCCAAACTCCTCTGAATCCTATTTTTGACGTATTCGTTTTGACGACGCAGCTAGAAAGTAAAGTTAAATTATCAGCAATAAAAAAGAAATAAATAAAATAGGAATAAATTATTAATTTGTTTTTACTCACATGGGCTTCAAGAAAGGCACGGACTCTTTGCCGATCAAGAAAAGCCGTGTTTTGGTAGCTGCCATTATCAGCATCACTACCATCAGTAGCATCGTCATCAGTACTTTGATCGTCAGTACTATCGACATCCGTACTATCATCATCGCATGGCTCCTTCTTCACGATCTCCGCCTTCTTCACGGCGGTTTTTTTCTCTTCGGGGAGCAATTTCTCGACAATCTCTTCATCTGACTGTTTTTGCTCAGCGATAATTTTTTTTGCCAGCTTCCAAAGGTAACTGGCACCTCGGTCTAACCTGGACTTGTGAAACGGAGCCCGACAACGAAGATCCTTCGTTTTCATGCTAAAGGCCTTTAGGTATGTCTTCCTCGGCCACAACGCCTCCACCAACAATTCGAAAGGACGGCGCTTTTTCTTGGCCTGTTCCGACTTTCCGTGTGGCTGAGATCCTGAAAATTTAAATCAATAACAATTTAATTACACCCATGAAAAAAATTTGATTAAAAATTCAATTTTTATACCTCGCTTCTTAAAGGCAGGCATGGCCTGTTTCAGGCTTTTGGAGATGTCGACGTGGTCGTCCTTACGAATCAGGAAGCCCCCTCCAATATGCACCACTTCGATCGAATTCCCGGAGGGAAACTGGTACGTCGTTTCCTCGAAGACTTGCAAACTGCCAAATTTCTCAAGATCCGGGATCGGGAAGGTTAATTCAAAGTGATGCTCTTCACCTGAAAATTGAATTTAAAAAACCAAATTAAGACATATTCTTAGGGAACATCAAAGTATTTAAAAAAAATGATCAAACAATATGCAACGCGTATGAATACGAATTACCCGAATATTCGTCTTTCGCGTACTCCGGAATGTTGATTCCGTCACCAGACTCAAAATAGCTTCGGAGGTACCGACGGTAGGTCTCCTTTGCATTATCGATCGCATTTTCTGAAGTCTTGTCTTCCATCCGTTGCTCTTTCTCCGTACCACATAAGAAATTTTTCACGGCTACCATTTCCGCAAGGGCAGACTGGAACAATTCTTTCAATTCTTCAGGACCTTATAGTATAGAGAATAAAAATAAAAGAAACCAAAAAACATTATTTGTATGTTCGTTTGATCACAATGCGAATTACGTACTCGTCCATATTGCATCGTCCACAGCAGTTTCAAGCAATTGACGAGCCGCCACCAAATAACCGCTTGCCGCTAACATCGCATCGCCTCCACTAGTCGAAGCACAAGCCGGCGCGGAAGTACGTTTCCCTGCTCCCTGTTTAGTCCTTGGCTTTGCCGAAGACACCGCATCGTCGCTTCCACTCATTGAAGCAGAAGCCGGCTTGGAAGGACGTCG
>Ga0105105_10000616_pt1 | contig 15921 bp, 11 predicted proteins | sample PPLLaktember2015_4_FD_79108 | JGI IMG/M metagenome (GOLD analysis project Ga0105105, IMG submission 79108) | Freshwater sediment microbial communities from Prairie Pothole Lake near Jamestown, North Dakota, USA - PPLs Lake P8 Core (1) Depth... | ecosystem: Environmental > Aquatic > Freshwater >... | reverse complement strand
TCAAGGCCGCCGGCGTGACCTTCGCGGTGTCGATGCTCGAGCGCGTGATCGAGGAGCGCGCGCGCGGCAGCGCCGACGCGGCCAACGCCATCCGAGGCGAAGTGGCCCGCCTGATCGGCGACGACCTCTCGAAGCTGCGTCCCGGCTCGGACGAGGCCATGGCGCTGAAGAAGGTGCTGGTCGAGCAGGGCGCCTGGAGCCAGTACCTCGAGGTCGGCATCGGGCCCGATGCCGAGATCTTCACCAAGGCACCCGCGATGTCCGCGGTCGGCACCGGCATGGACGCCGGCCTGCATCCGATGTCGAGCTGGAACAACCCCGAGCCCGAGGTGGTGCTGGCGATCGCCTCGAGCGGCACGGTGGTCGGCGCCGCCCTCGGCAACGACGTGAACCTGCGCGACGTCGAGGGCCGCTCGGCGCTGCTGCTCGGCAAGGCCAAGGACAACACCGCGTCGTGCGCGATCGGGCCGTTCATCCGCTTCTTCGATGCGCACTTCTCGATCGACGACGTGCGCGCCACCACCGTGTCGCTGACGGTCGACGGTCCCGAGGGCTTCGTGCTGAAGGGCTCGTCCTCGCTGTCGAAGATCAGCCGCGATCCGCTCGACCTCGCCGCGCAGACGCTGTCGGCGCATCACCAGTATCCGGACGGCGCGATGCTCTTCCTCGGCACGATGTTCGCGCCGATCGAGGACCGGCACGCGCCCGGCCAGGGCTTCACCCATGTCTACGGCGATCGGGTGACCATCTCGGCGCCCGCGCTCGGCGCGCTGGTCAACCGGATGCGCCGCACCGACGAGTGCGAGCGCTGGACCTTCGGGGCCGGCGCGCTGATGCGCAACCTGGCCAAGCGCGGGCTGCTCTGACGCGGGCCTCGGCCGGCCTCAGCGCACCGCGCGCGGCGCCACGCCGCACCAGCGCGCGACGAAGCGCGCCAGCACTTCGGTGACCTGCACGGTGCTGTCGATCGACACCCACTCGTCGATGCCGTGGATGTCGGCGCCGACCGGCCCGTAGCAGGTCGCCGGGATCGGCCCGTAGAGGTTGAAGCTGCGCGCGTCGGTGGTGCCGGTGCCGACGACCAGCTCGACCTCGGTGCCGGTGACCTCGCGGTGCGTGGTCGCCAGCTCGGTGACCAGCGGCGCGGCGCGATCGAGGAGGCAGCCCTCGGACTGGAAGCCGCGGTAGGTGACGGTGTAGCGGATGCCTTCGCGCCCGGCCATCGCCGCGTGCGCCTCGGCCAGCCTCGCCTCGACCGCCGCCCGCACGTCCTCGCGGCTCATGTCCGGATAGAACGACAGCCGGATCTCGGCGGTGCAGGTGGTCGCGACCGACGACGCCCATTCGCCGCCCGAGAGCTTGCCGAGGTTGAAGTTGATCGGATGCTCGTGCGCGCACCACATCGCGTGGCGCCGGCTGGGCTGGTTCCATTCGCGCTCGAGCAGCTTGAGCTCGGCGAACAGGTTCCGGCAGGCGTCGATCGCGTTGGTGCCGGTGTGCGCGACCATCGCGTGTACCGGCACGCCGGTGACCTCCAGCGTCAGCCACATCACGCCGAGCTGGCCGACCAGGATCGCGTTGCCCGGTTCGGGGATCACCGCCGCCTCGGCGTGATAGCCCTGCACGAGGCAGGCCAGCGCGCCGTTGCCGGTGCACTCCTCCTCGATGACCGACTGCAGGTAGACCGGCGCGGCCGGCTCCAGGCCGAGCGCCTGCAGCGCGCGGAACGCGTTCAGGTAGGCGACGATGCCGGCCTTCATGTCGGCGGCGCCGCGGCCGTAGAGCCGGTCGCCCTCGACGCGCGGCCGGAAGGGCGGCGTCGTCCACATCGCCGCGTTGCCCACCGGCACCACGTCGATGTGGCCGTTGAGGATCAGCGAGCGGCCGGTCGCCGTGCGTGGCACGTGCACGCCGACCACGTTCGGGCGGCCGTCGTACGACACGATCGAGGGCGACCAGCCGCGGTGGGACCTGAGCTTCGCCTCGTCGATGTCGAAGCGGTCCACGCGCAGGCCCATCGCCCCGAGCGTGTCGGCCATCCAGCCCTGGGCGCCGGCCTCGTCGCCCAGGAGGGAGGGCAGCGCGACCAGTTCGGACAGCATGCGGACCGTGTCGGCACGGGTGGCGGCGACCGCCGCGGACAGTTCGCGGACGAATCCGGAATCGGTGGCTTCGGGCATCGGGCGGCTCCGGGTCGGGTGCGCCGCTAGACTACCGCACCGATGACCGCGCCCGCCTCCCGCCGTTCCATCGAGCGTCGTGCGGTGCTCACGATGCTCGCCGCCCTGGCCTGCCTGATCCTGCTCGATGCGAGCGGCAAGTGGCTCGGCATGCGCGGCGTGCCGGTCGCCGCCACCACCTGGTCGCGCTATGCCGGTCACCTGCTGGCGGTGCTCGTGCTGTTCCTGCCGACCCACGGGCTGTCGGTGCTGCGCACCGCGCATCCGATGCGCCAGGCGGCCCGGGGCTCGCTGATGGTCGTGATCACGCTCCTGTACTTCGCCGCGCTCAAGCTGATGCCGCTCGCGCAGGCGACCGCCGTGTTCTTCACCACCCCCATCCTGGTGATGCTCTTCGCGGCGGCCTTCCTCGGCGAGCGTCCGACATGGGCCACCTGGGCCGCCGCGCTCGTCGGCTTCGCGGGCGTGCTGGTGGTGGTGCGGCCGGGCACGGCGCTGCCGCTGACCGGCGTGCTGCTCGTGCTGGGCGCGGCCGCCGGCAACGCGGCCTACCAGACGCTGACCCGGGCGCAGGCGCAGGCCGACTCGCCGATGGTGCAGGTGCTCTGGAGCGGTCTGGTGGGCGCGGCGATCATGAGCGTCACCGCGCCGCTGTGGTGGGTGCCGGGCTGGTGGCGCGATCCATCGTTCACGGCGCTGGACATCGCGGTGTTCGCCGCGATCGGGCCGCTGGGGGCGGCCGGTCACCTGCTCCTGGCGCGGGCCTTCCGGCTCGCCCAGGCATCGCGGCTCGCGCCCTGGGCCTACACGCAGATGCTGCTGTCGATCGCGCTCGGCTGGGCCGTCTGGGGCGACGTGCCGGATGCGGTCGCCCTGGTCGGGATGGTGCTGATCGCGGCGGGCCCGCAGCTCGCGCGCCTCGGCCGGCGCGGCCCGGCCGGCTGAACCCGAGCCGGGCCGGTGGGGTGCGGGTGCGGGTGCCTCAGGCGGCGGGCGCCTCGGCGTCGGCGGCGGTCTCGTCGAGATCGCGGATCAGGCCCCAGACGCTGCCCGGCGCGAGGTTCAGCAGGTCGGCGACCGCGTCGATGTCGTCGGGCAGCGCGGCGTTGCCCCAGCCCTGCTGGCTGTGCCGGGCGAGCGCGGTCGCCAGCAGCACGTTGCGCACGCGCGGCACGGTCGACAGGTGATCGTTCGTCAGGTGCTGCAGCAGCTCGGGCAGGCGCCAGGCCCGCATCAGCGCCTGCTCGAGGTCGCACAGCTCGACGTTGAGCACGTCGCGCTGCACCTGCGCCGAGCGCAGCGTCGGGTCGGCGCGCTGGCGGCGGCCCATCTCCAGGGCGAGCAGCGGCGCGTGGCACCACAGCAGCGCTTCGGCGAAGTCGTGCAGCAGTGCCGCCTCGTGGATCACCTCGGCATCGGTGTCCTGGCGATGCATCGCGAAGCCGATCGCGAAGCGCGAGGCGCGGTGCGCCCGGCGCACCAGCTGTTCGATGCCGTCGAGCGCGCCGGGAACCGCGGCGAGCTCGGACTCGACGGTCTTCTGGCCGGAAAACGTGCGGAAGAAGCTGCTGATGCCCATCATCAGCAGGGCGGCGGTCACGGTCTCGGTGTCGGTCACCATCCGCGCCGACCGGTGCCGCGCGACGTGCGACAGCACCTTGAGCGACATCAGCGGGTCCTCGAGCACCACTTCCGCGATCGCCCGGGGCGCGATGTCGTCCTCGTCCTCGCGCATCGCGTCGATGGCGGCGGCGGTGCGCGCGAGCACCGGAATCTCCGCGTTGCCGATCGCCTGGATCCATCCCGACAGGCTGGCGGGTGCACGGGTCAGCATGGTCGTCTCCTGCTATGCGTCCGACTCTATATCGGCCTGTCGGACGCCGGACTGGAGCGAGCCGCCGCGTGTCGGCGCGCGCGCGCCGACGGTCGGCACGCGCGCCGCCGCAGGGCCGCCCGAAGCGGTCGCGGCGCGGATCGCGGACGGCTCTGCCGGCGCTTCGCCGTCCGCGGCGGGCCGCTCGCCGGGCTCAGGCCGGATCGAGCTGCTCGAGCGGCCAGCGCGGCCGGACGTCGAAGCCGCCCGCGCGCGGCGCCTCCCGGCCCGCCTCGCGCAGTGCCCGCAGCCGCAGCGCACCGGCGAACGCGATCATCGCGCCGTTGTCGGTGCAGAGCGCCGGCTCCGGGCAGCAGACCCGCAGCCCGTCGCGCGCGCTCGCCTGCGCCAGGCGTTCGCGCAGCCGCCGGTTGGCGCTGACGCCGCCGGCGATCACCAGCGTGCGCAGTCCGGTCGCGCGCACCGCGGCCAGCGACTTCGCCACCAGCACGTCGACGATCGCCGCCTGCACCTCGGCGGCGAGGTCGGCGCGCGACTGCTCGGTCGGCAGGCCGCGGGCGATCCGGGTGGCCACCGCCGTCTTGAGCCCGGAGAAGCTGAAGTCCAGATCGCCCGAGTGCAGCTTCGGGCGTGGCAGATCGAAGCGCCCGGGCGTGCCGGACTCGGCGAGCCGGGCGATCGCGGGGCCGCCGGGGTAGCCCAGCCCGAGGAGCTTGGCGCTCTTGTCGAAGGCCTCCCCGGCGGCATCGTCGACCGATTCGCCCAGCAGCGCATAGCGCCCGACGCCGTCGACCCGCAGGAGCTGGGTGTGCCCGCCGGACACCAGCAGCGCGACGAAGGGGAAGTCGGGTGCGTCGGCCGACAGCAGCGGCGACAGCAGGTGCCCCTCGAGGTGGTGCACGCCGAGCGTCGGGATGCCGAGCGCGTACCCGAGCGACTGCGCGACGGCCGCGCCCACCAGCAGCGCGCCCGCCAGGCCGGGGCCCTCGGTGTAGGCGATCGCATCGACCGCGGCGAGACCGACGTCGGCCTCCTCCAGTACCCGCCGCGTCAGCGGCAGCAGCCGCCGGATGTGGTCGCGCGAGGCGAGTTCGGGGACCACGCCGCCGTAGCGTTCGTGCATCGCGACCTGCGAGTGCAGCGCCTGCGCGAGCAGGCCGCGCGCGTCGTCGTAGAGCGCGACGCCGGTCTCGTCGCAGGAGGTCTCGATGCCCAGGGTCAGCATCGGCGCAGTGTAGCAAGCCCCTCGGACGCCCCCGTCCGGCGTGGCGCGCTTCTTGCGAGGACCGACGCATGCGGATCCTGGTGGTCAACGACGAGGCGCAGCTCGCCGAGGCGCTTCGCGAGGGGCTGGCCGATGCCGGCTACACGGTCGTGGCGACCGTGCCCGCCGACCTGCGCCTGCCCGAGCGGGTCGCCGAACTGGCGCCCGACCTCATCGTCATCGACGAGGACAGCGCCGGCCGCGACATCCTCGAGCACGTCTGCGTCGCCACCCAGGACGCGCCGCGGGCGATCGTGATGTTCACCCAGGACCGCAGCACCGACCGCATGCAGCGCGCGATCGCCGCCGGCGTGTCCGGCTACGTGGTCGCCGGGCTGGCCGCCGACCGCGTGCAGCCCGTGCTCGACGTCGCGCTCGCCCGGTTCCGCATCGAGCAGGACCTGCGCGCGCAGCTCGCCGAGGCGCGCACCCGACTCGAGGACCGCAAGGTCCTCGATCGGGCCAAGGTGCTGCTGATGTCGCGCCAGGGCCTGAGCGAGGACGACGCCCACCGGCGCATGCGCCGGATCGCGATGGACCGGAACATGAAGCTGGTCGACGTCGCGCGGCGACTCATCGACGCGGCCGATCTGCTCGGATGAGCGCGGCGGCGGTCATGCTGCGTCGCACGAATGCGGTGCGGCCTCCCGGATCCGGGGCGCCAGCGGGCACCGGCGTGGCGCTCGCCGGCGCGGGCTCCGGATCGGCGCCGGCCGGTCAATGCCCGGAGAGGCAGGATCCATGCGGCTCTCCGGAACATCCCGGCGGCGGCGTGCCGCTGGCACGGCTCGTGCATGCGATCACGGCACGGCTAATGGCGGCCGGACTGCAGTCAACGGCGACTGCGAGGGCGACGCAACCGCGTCGGCATCCAACCCTGTCCGGGATCACGCCATGTCAGCCGCTTCCGACTCGCTCGTCGTACCGCTCGTCCAGTCCGTCACCCCGTCGTCGGTCCTCTCCTCCCCGGTCCTCGAGAGCGCGGTCACCGCGCCCGGCCCGGTCCTCGGCGACGATGCCCGTCCCTCCGCTGCGAGCGACCGTCGCCGCTTCGTGCGCACCCTCGCCGCGGCCGGTGCCGCAGGAATCACCGGCATGATCGATCCCGCGATCCGCAACGTCGCCTGGGCCGCCGGCTCCGACGCCCCCGAGAAGAAGGAAGTCAAGATCGGCTTCATCCCGCTGACCGACTGCGCATCGGTCGTGATGGCGGCGGTCAACGAGTTCGACAAGAAGTACGGCGTCAAGATCGTCCCGACCAAGGAGGCCTCCTGGGCCTCGGTGCGCGACAAGCTGGTCAACGGCGACATCGACTTCGCCCACGTGCTGTACGGCCTCGTCTACGGCGTGCAGCTCGGCATCGGCGGTCCGAAGAAGGACATGGCGATGCTGATGAACCTGAACCACAACGGCCAGGCGATCACGCTGTCGAAGAAGCTCGCCGACAAGGGCGCCGTCGACGGCCCCTCGCTCGCCAAGCTGATGCAGACCGACAAGCGCGAGTACGTCGGCGCGCAGACCTTCCCGACGGGCACCCACGCGATGTGGCTGTACTACTGGCTGGGCGCGCACGGCATCAATCCGCTGCGCGACATGAAGGTCATCACCGTGCCGCCGCCGCAGATGGTCGCCAACATGCGCGTCGGCAACATGGACATGTACTGCGTCGGCGAGCCCTGGAACCACCGCGCGATCGCCGACGGCATCGGCGTGACCGGCATCACCACGCAGGACATCTGGAAGGACCATCCGGAGAAGGTGCTCGGCACGACGGCCGACTTCGTCAAGCAGAACCCGAACACCTGCCGCGCGGTCACCACCGCGGTGCTCGAGGCCGGCCGCTGGATCGACGCCGGCCTGCAGAACAAGAACAAGATGGCCGACGTCATCTCGCAGCAGGCCTACGTGAACACGTCGCGCGACGTGATCATCGACCGCATCCTGGGGCGCTACCAGAACGGCATGGGCAAGACCTGGGACGACGCCAACCACATGAAGTTCTTCAACGACGGCGCGGTCAACTACCCGTACCTGTCGGACGGCATGTGGTTCCTGACCCAGCATCGGCGCTGGGGCCTGCTCAAGAGCGATCCGGACTACCTCGCGGTCGCCAAGCAGGTGAACCAGACGGCGATCTTCAAGGACGCGGCCGCGCAGCTCAAGGTCACCGTGCCCAAGAGCGACCTGCGCAGCTCGAAGTTCCTCGACGGCGTGACCTGGGACGGATCGGCGCCTGCGAAGTACGCCGAGTCCTTCAAGATCCGCTCCGCCTGAGCGACCGCGGATAGGCCTACTGCGCGTCCCGATCCGGCGCCTGCGGTGCTCGCCGTACATCACGTACGGCTGCGCTCCTCGACGCCGGCTCGGGCCTGCTCGCTACGGCCTCTCCGCGATCGCTCGGGTCGCGGCACACGTTTGCCCGGATTCTCGTCTTCATCGGAGGCAGCCATGAGTGCTCTCGCTTCTCCCGTTCCCGTTCCTTCGTCGGCCGATGGCGCGGACGCGGCCGTGCCGGCCGCGGGTGTCGCTGCGGCGATCCCGGCCATCCCGACCGACGCGCCGGCGTCGCCGGTCGTGTCCGCCTCGGTGCGCCGCCGTGCGCGCAACGAGCTGCTCGCGAAGCTGTTCGCGCCGGTGCTCGGCATCGCGCTGCTGCTGCTGGTGTGGCAGCTGATCGCCAAGGGCAACGCATCGATCCCGGGCCCCGGCCCGACCTGGCAGGCCGCGGTCACCGCGTTCTCCGACCCGTTCTACCAGAACGGACCGAACGACCAGGGCATCGGCTTCAAGATCGTCGCCTCGCTCGGGCGCGTGGCGACGGGCTTCGGCCTGGCGGCGCTGGTCGGCATCCCGCTCGGCTTCCTGATCGGGCGCTGGTCGTTCCTGAACCGGATGACCTCGCCGGTGATCTCGCTGCTGCGTCCGGTCTCGCCGCTCGCCTGGCTGCCGATCGGACTGCTGGTCTTCAAGGGCGCGCATGCCGCGGCCATCTGGACGATCTTCATCTCGTCGATCTGGCCGATGCTGATCAACACCGCCGTCGGCGTGCAGCGCGTCCCGGCCGACTACATGAACGTCGCCCGGGTGCTCAACCTGTCGGAGTGGAAGATCTTCACGAAGATCCTGTTCCCCGCGGTGCTGCCCTACCTGATGACCGGCGTGCGCCTGTCGATCGGCACCGCGTGGCTGGTGATCGTCGCCGCCGAGATGCTGACCGGCGGCGTGGGCATCGGCTTCTGGGTCTGGGACGAGTGGAACAACCTGAAGGTCGAGAACATCCTGTTGGCGATCATCGTGATCGGGGTGGTCGGCCTGTTGCTCGAGGCGGCGCTGATGGCGCTCGCCCGGCGCTTCGCGTACGAGTGAGGGGACGCACCATGATCGGTGAACTGAAGACGGATCCGCAGGGCGATGCCCGCGGTGCATTCGAGGCCAACTACCTGGTGGTCGAGCGAGCGGGCGTCGTGTTCGACACCAAGAACGGGCCGTTCGTCGCGCTGCGCGACATCGACCTGAAGGTCTCGAAGGGCGAGTTCGTGACGCTGATCGGCCACTCGGGCTGCGGCAAGTCGACGCTGCTCAACCTCGTGGCGGGCCTGAACGCGCCCACCAGCGGCCACCTGCTGTGCGCGAACCGCGAGATCAAGGGCCCCGGGCCGGAGCGTGCCGTGGTGTTCCAGAACCACTCGCTGCTGCCCTGGATGAGCTGCCTCGAGAACGTCCTGCTGGCGGTGGAGCGGGTGTTCGGCGCGGAAGAGTCGAAGAAGCAGCTGCAGGCGCGCGCCCGCGCGGCGCTCGAGCTGGTCGGCCTGTCGCACGCGGTCGACAAGCGGCCCCAGGAGATCTCCGGCGGCATGAAGCAGCGCGTGGGCATCGCGCGCGCGCTGGCGATGGAGCCGCGCGTGCTGCTGATGGACGAGCCGTTCGGTGCGCTCGACGCGCTGACCCGCGCGCATCTGCAGGACGAGCTGCTCAAGATCATCGCCACCACCGGCAGCACGGTGGTGATGGTCACGCACGACGTCGACGAGGCGGTGCTGCTGTCGGACCGCATCGTGATGATGACCAACGGTCCGGCCGCGACCATCGGCGAGATCGTCGACGTCGACCTGCCGCGTCCGCGCGACCGCGTCGCCCTCGCGCAGGATGCGCGCTACATGCGGCTGCGCACCCGCGTGCTCGAGTTCCTCTACCGGCGCCACGCGCGGGTCGAGCTGACGGTGGCCTGACATGGGCACGCAGAAGCTGGTGCTGATCGGCAACGGCATGGCCGGCGTGCGCACGATCGAGGAACTGCTCGCGCTCGCGCCCGAGCGCTACGAGATCACCGTGTTCGGCGCCGAGCCGCATCCGAACTACAACCGCATCCTGCTGAGCCCGGTGCTGGCCGGCGAGCAGCGGCTCGAGGACATCGTCCTCAACGACCGCGAGTGGTACGCGACGCACGGCATCGCGCTGCACCTCGGCTGCCGCGTGGTCGACGTCGACCGTCGCCGCAGGGTCGTGCTCGCCGAGGGGCCGCAGGGCCCGATCGAGGCGCCGTACGATCGGCTGATCCTCGCCACCGGCTCGCAGCCCTTCATGCTCCCGGTGCCGGGGGTCGACCTGCCCGGCGTCCTGGCCTATCGCGACATCGCCGACACCGACGCGATGATCGCGGCGGCCGCGCGGTATCGCGAGGCGGTGGTCATCGGCGGCGGCCTGCTCGGCCTGGAGGCCGCCAACGGACTGCGGGCGCGCGGCATGGACGTGACCGTCGTCCACATCATGCCGACGCTGATGGAACGCCAGCTCGACGCCGAGGCGGCCGCGCTGCTGCGCGGCGCGCTCGAGCAGCGCGGCCTGAAGTTCGCGCTCGCCGCGAAGACCGAGGCGCTGCTCGCGGGCGACGACGGCCGCGTGGCGGGCGTCGCGCTCGCCGACGGCCGCACGCTGCCCGCGCAGCTCGTCGTGATGGCGGTGGGAATCCGACCCGAGACCACGCTCGCGCAGAAGATCGGCCTGCACTGCAACCGCGGCGTGGTGGTCGACGACACCATGCAGACCTACGATCCGCGGATCTACGCGGTCGGCGAATGCGCCAACCACCGCGGCATCGCCTACGGCCTGGTCGCGCCGCTGTTCGAGATGGCCAAGGTCTGCGCGAACCATCTCGCGCACTTCGGCATCGGCCGCTATACCGGGTCGGTCACCTCGACCAAGCTCAAGGTCACCGGCATCGACCTGTTCTCCGCGGGCGACTTCGTCGGCGGCGAGGGGACCGAGTGCATCACGCTGTCGGACCCGATCGCCGGCGTGTACAAGAAGCTGGTCATCAAGGACGAGAAGCTGGTGGGTGCCTGCCTGTACGGCGACACCGCCGACGGCGGCTGGTACTTCAAGCTGCTGCGCGAAGGCCGCTCCGTCGCCGACGTCCGGGACCGTCTGATGTTCGGCGAGACGAACCTCGGCGACACCGGGCACCAGGGCCAGAACAAGGCGTTCGCGATGCCCGACGCCGCCGAGGTCTGCGGCTGCAACGGCGTGTGCAAGGGCACCATCGTCGAGGCGATCAAGACGAAAGGTCTGTTCACCCTCGAGGAGGTGCGCAAGTCCACCAAGGCGTCGGCGTCCTGCGGGTCGTGCACCGGGCTGGTCGAGCAGATCCTGATGAACGCGCTGGGCTCCGACTATTCGGCCGCCCCGAAGAAGAAGGCGATCTGCGGCTGTACCGAACTCGGTCACGACGAGGTCCGTCGCGCGATCCGCACGCCCGCGGCCGACGGCACCCGGCTGCTGACGCTCGCCGACACGATGGCCGCGCTCGAGTGGCGCACCCCCGACGGCTGCGCCACCTGCCGGCCGGCGCTCAACTACTACCTGATCAGCACCTGGCCGCGCGAGGCGCGCGACGATCCGCGCGCCCGATTCGTCAACGAGCGGATGCACGCGAACATCCAGAAGGACGGCACCTATTCGGTGATTCCGCGGATGTGGGGCGGCGAGACCAGCGCCTCCGAACTGCGGCGCATCGCCGACGTGGTCGACCGGTATGCGATCCCGACGGTCAAGGTGACCGGCGGTCAGCGGATCGACCTGCTCGGCGTCAAGGGCGAGGACCTGCCGGCGGTCTGGAAGGCGCTCGACATGCCCTCGGGCCATGCGTACGCGAAGGGCCTGCGCACCGTGAAGACCTGCGTCGGCTCCGAGTGGTGCCGCTTCGGCACCCAGGACTCGACGCTGATGGGCAAGCAGCTCGAGCGCGACCTGTGGCGGATGTACGCGCCGCACAAGGTCAAGCTGGCGGTGTCGGGCTGCCCGCGCAACTGCGCGGAGGCGGGCATCAAGGATGTCGGCGTGATCGGCGTCGATTCGGGGTGGGAGCTGTACGTCGCCGGCAACGGCGGCATCCGCACCGAGGTCGCCGAGTTCCTGGTCAAGGTGACGACGCACGAGGAGGTGCTGGAGTACGCGGGCGCGTTCCTCCAGCTCTACCGCGAGGAGGGCTGGTACCTCGAACGGACCGTGCACTACGTCAAGCGCGTCGGGCTCGACGCGGTGAAGAAGCGGATCCTCGACGACGCGGCGGGGCGCCGCGCGCTGCACGAGCGTCTGCAGTGGTCGCTCGCCGAGGAGCCGGACCCCTGGCACGACCGGGCGCGCGCGGGCGTCGACGAGCGGCAGTTCGCGCCGCTGTCGATCGCATGAGGGCGACGGTGGACACCCGGGAGGCGGTGGCGATGGACCACGACGAGCACGGCCGGCTGCAGCCGGCGCCCAGGACCGTACCGATCGCGGCGGCCGCAGCGTCGGACGCGGGCCTCGACTGGCTCGACGTCTGCGCCGTCGACGACGTGCCGCTGCAGGGCGCGCGCGTGCTCAAGCGCCCGCGGGGCGGCGACGTGGCACTGTTCCGCAGCGCCGCGGGCGCCGTGTTCGCGCTGCTCGACCGCTGTCCGCACAAGGGCGGGCCGCTGTCGCAGGGCATCGTCTTCGGCGAGCGCGTCGCCTGCCCGCTGCACAACTGGAGCATCGGGCTGGCCGACGGCCAGGCGGCGGCCCCCGATGTCGGCTGCGCCCGGCCGTTCGCGGTCCGTGTCGCCGACGGGCGCGTGTGGATGGACGCGGTCCAGCTGCGCGCCGCCGACTGACCGGCGCCGCCTCGCCACCGATGGACGCCGCGCCCGCCGCCGACGAGGTCCGCTCGACCTGCCCGTACTGCGGCGTCGGCTGCGGCACGATCGTGCGCACCGAGGGGGCGGGCGAGGCCCGGCGCGTGGTCGACGTCCGCGGCGACCCCGCGCATCCGGCCAACTTCGGGCGACTCTGCACGAAGGGCGCGACGCTGGCGAAGACGCAGCGCGTCGAGCTCGTCAGGCCCGGGCGGCTCCTGGTGCCGACGCTGCGCACCGGGCGCGCCGCGCCGCGCGCGCGCCTGGGCTGGGACGATGCGCTCGACCACGCGGCGGACCGCTTCGCCGACTGCATCGCGCGCCACGGTCCGGATTCGGTGGCGTTCTACGTCTCGGGTCAGCTCCTGACCGAGGACTACTACGTCTTCAACAAGCTCGCCCGTGCGGTGGCGGGCACCAACAACATCGATTCCAACTCCCGGCTGTGCATGTCGTCGGCAGTCGCCGGCTACCGGCGCACGCTCGGCGCCGATGCGCCGCCGGCCTGCTACGAGGACCTGGATCTCGCCGGCTGCCTGTTCATCGCCGGCTCCAATGCGGCCTGGGCCCATCCGGTGCTGATGCGGCGCATCGAGGACGCGAGGCGTGCGCGGCCCGAGATGAAGATCGTGGTCGTCGATCCGCGCCGCACCGACACCGCCGAGCTCGCGGACCTGCACCTGCCGATCCTGCCGGGGACCGACGTCGCGCTGTGCCACGCGATGCTGCACGCGATGCTGTGGGAGGGCTGGGTCGACCGGGCGTACGTCGACGCGCATACCGAGGGCTTCGACGCGCTGCGCGCCGTGGTGCGCGACTGCACGCCCGCCTGGGCGGCCGAGGTCTGCGGGGTGCCGGCCGAGTCGATCGTCACCGCCGCCCGCTGGTTCGCCACCGCGGGTCCCACGCTGTCCCTGTACTGCCAGGGGCTCAACCAGTCGACCTCCGGCACCGCGAAGAACGCGGCGCTGATCGGGCTGCACCTGGCGACCGGTCAGATCGGCCGCCCCGGCGCGGGGCCGCTCTCCCTGACCGGACAGCCGAACGCCATGGGCGGGCGCGAGACCGGGACGATGGCCAACCTGCTGCCCGGCCATCGCGATCCGTCCGACGCGCACGACCGCGCCGAGATGGCGCGTCGCTGGGGCGTGGCCGAACTGCCCGCGACGCCCGGACTGACCGCGGTCGAGCTCTTCGAGGCGATCGGCGCCGGGCGCGTGCGCTGCGTGTGGATCGCCTGCACGAATCCCGTCCAGTCGCTGCCCGATTCCGAGGCGGTGCGCACCGCGCTCGCGGCCGCCGAGTTCGTCGTGCTCCAGGAGGCCTATTCGGGCACCGCCACCGAGCCGTTCGCGGACCTGCTGCTGCCGGCGTCCACCTGGCCCGAGAAGTCCGGGACGGTGACCAACTCCGAGCGACGCGTCTCGCGCGTGCGGGCAGCGCTCCCGCCGCCCGGCGAGGCCCGGGCCGACTGGGCGATCGCCGCCGACTTCGCGCGCCGCCTGCAGGCCCGTCTGCCCGGCCGCGGCGAGGCCCGCTTCGACTGGGACGGCCCGGGCGCGGTGTGGGACGAGTGGCGCGCACTGACCGCGGGCCGCGATCTCGACCTGAGCGGCCTGTCGTGGGACGTGCTCGAGCGCGACGGGCCGCAGCAGTGGCCGTATCCGGAGGGCGCGGGCGCGGGCCGTGCGCGGCTCTACGAGGACGGGCGCTTCGCGACCGCGAGCGGGCGCGCGCGGTTCGCCGCCGACCCGTGGCGGGCGGTCGCCGAGCCGCCGGATGCGCGGCGGCCGCTGCGGCTGCTGACCGGGCGCACCCGCGATGCCTGGCACGGCGGCAGCCGGACCGGGCTCGTGCCGCAGCTCTTCGCCCACGATCCCGAGCCGTCGCTGCAGCTCGCGCCGGTCGAACTCGAGCGACGCGGGCTGGTCGAGGGCGAACTCGTCGAGGTCGAGAGCCGCCGGGGCGCGCTGACGCTGCCCGTCCGGGCGAGCGGCACGCTGCGGGCCGGCCAGGCCTTCGTGTCGATGCACTGGGGGCCGGAATGGCTGCGCGGCGGGGTGAACGGGCTCACCCTCGGCGCGATCGACCCGGTCTCGAAGCAGCCCGAGCTCAAGCATGCGGCCGTGTCGGTCCGGCGCGCCGCGCTGCCGTACCGGCTGACGGCGGTCGGGCGCGTCGCGCCGCATCGGCACGCCGAAGTGCGCGAGGCGCTGCGCGCGTGCTTCGGCGACTCGGGTCACGCGAGCTGCGTGCCGTTCGGTCGCGACGACGCCGGCTGGGCGCTGCGGCTCGCGTCGGCCAGCCCCTTCGGCGATCTGCTGCCCTGCAGCATCGCCGCCGCGTTCGGCTTCGATCCGGGGGCCCTCCTGCGCTACGAGGACCGCCGCTTCGGGCGCCTGCGCTGGCTCGGTGCCGCCGACGGCCGACTCGCGTTCGCGCTCGCGGCCGGCGCAGGCGGCGAGGCGGAGGAGCCCGAGGCGTCGCGCCTGCGGTCCACCGTCGTCGACGCGACGCCCCTGCGCTCGCTCGCCGCGCTGCTCGACCCGTCGGCTGCCGACGCGCTGCCGCGTGCAAGAACGGTCTGCAGCTGTGTCGGGGTGACCGATCGCCAGATCCTCGAGTTCGTCGCACGCACGGGCGACCGACGCCTCGACGCGGTGCAGTCTGCACTTTCATGCGGCACCGGCTGCGGATCCTGCCGGGTCGAGGTCGCGCGACTGCTCGCCGGGGCGCCCGCCACGCCGGCCGCGGCCGCGTGAGCGGTCCGCTGCGCCCGACGATCGTGCGGATCGCGACGTCCAGGACACCCGGCACGGCCCTTGCAATACGCAGGGCTGAACCCGGAGTGCTCATGGATGCCCAGCCCTTCATCAAGGAGATCGGTCGCGGACGCGAGAGCGCGCGCGGACTGACCTATGACAGCGCAGTGACGATGTTCGACTCGATGTTCGGCGGAGGGTTCGCCGACGTCGAGCTCGGCGCGATCCTGATCGCGCTGCGGATGAAGGGCGAGAGCCTCGACGAGATCCGCGCCGGCGTCGACGTGCTCGAGCCGCTGATCGCCCGTGTGCCGGTCGACCCGGGACGGCCCGTGGTGTCGATCCCCAGCTACAACGGCGCGCGCAACACCGCGAACCTCGTGCCGCTGCTGGCCTGCCTGCTGGCCGATGCCGGCGTGCAGGTGGTGGTGCACGGCGTGACGAGCGACCCGCGCCGCACCACCACCGCCGAGATCATGCAGGCGATGGGCCTGGGGTCCGCCGGAGGCACGCACTCGGCCGAGGCAGCCATCGCCCGCGGCGATCCGGCCTTCCTGCCGGTCGCGACCCTGTCCTCGCGGCTGGCGGCGCTGCTCGAGCTGCGCTGGCAGCTCGGCGTGCGGAACGTCGGCCACACCCTCGCGAAGCTGCTGACCCCGACCACCTCCGCCGCCTGCGTGCGTCTGACGGCGTTCACCCATCCCGAGTTCGCGATCCTGCAGCATGCCTA
>Ga0105105_10000615_pt1 | contig 15927 bp, 17 predicted proteins | sample PPLLaktember2015_4_FD_79108 | JGI IMG/M metagenome (GOLD analysis project Ga0105105, IMG submission 79108) | Freshwater sediment microbial communities from Prairie Pothole Lake near Jamestown, North Dakota, USA - PPLs Lake P8 Core (1) Depth... | ecosystem: Environmental > Aquatic > Freshwater >... | reverse complement strand
GCTGGATGTGGGACTCGATTATTTGACCCTGGATCGGCCAGCCATGACCCTCAGCGGAGGAGGAGCACAGCGAATTCGTCTTGCCACTCAGATCGGCGCTGGCCTCACGGGGGTGCTCTACGTGCTCGATGAGCCGAGCATCGGCCTGCACCAGCGTGACAACGACCGGCTGCTTAATACCCTGCTGAAGCTGCGGGATCTAGGTAATACCTTGATCGTGGTGGAGCACGACGAAGACACGATTCGTGCTGCCGACTATGTGGTGGATATCGGCCCGGGGGCTGGGGTACACGGCGGCCACATCGTGGCAGAGGGCAGCTTTGAGGATTTGCTGGCTGCAGAGGATTCCCTTACTGGGGCCTACCTGAGTGGCCGCCGCTCGATTCCGACCCCAGCGGAGCGGCGTAGTAGCGGTAGCCGTCGACTCACGATGGTGGATTGCGAGCGCAACAATCTCGCCGGTTTTGATGTGGAGATTCCACTGGGGAGGCTGGTGTGCGTCACCGGGGTGAGCGGCAGCGGCAAGAGCACCCTTGTGAATGAGCTGTTGCATCCGGCCCTAGAGCACCAGCTGGGCATGAAGGTGCCATTTCCGCCTGGTTTAGGTGAGCTGCGCGGCATCAAGGCGATCGACAAGGTGATCGTGATCGATCAATCACCGATCGGTCGTACGCCCCGCTCCAACCCTGCCACCTACACGGGGGCTTTTGACCCGATTCGCCAGGTGTTTGCTGCCACGGTGGAGGCCAAGGCCCGCGGCTATCAGGTGGGTCAGTTCAGTTTCAACGTGAAGGGTGGCCGTTGTGAAGCTTGTAGCGGCCAGGGTGTGAATGTGATCGAGATGAACTTCCTGCCGGATGTGTATGTGCAGTGCGATGTATGTAAGGGCGCTCGCTATAATCGCGAAACTCTTCAGGTGACCTACAAGGGTCACACCATTGCTGATGTGCTGGAGATGACGGTGGAGCAGGCCGCCGATGTGTTCTCAGCCATCCCCCAGGCCGCCGATCGATTGCGCACCTTGGTGGATGTGGGATTGGGCTACGTGAAGCTCGGCCAGTCAGCTCCCACCCTTTCTGGGGGTGAAGCTCAGCGGGTGAAATTGGCCACTGAGCTTTCCAAGCGGGCTACCGGAAAAACCCTTTATCTGATCGACGAACCCACCACCGGCCTCAGCTTTTTTGACGTGCATAAATTGATGGATGTGATGCAACGACTGGTAGACAAGGGCAACTCGATCCTGGTGATTGAGCACAATCTCGATGTAATCCGCTGTGCCGATTGGATTGTGGACCTTGGTCCAGAAGGGGGAGATAAGGGAGGAGAAATCGTGGTTACTGGCACCCCAGAGGAGGTTGCCGAACATCCCAGCAGTCACACGGGCAGGTATCTCAAGCAGGTGCTGGAGCAGCATCCTCCTGAGGTTGTAGTTGCTTGAAGCAGCACCAATCTCAGGGCTCGGGCTGTTCGCTGCCAGCCCCGGCGTAATGGCTATTGCCGTTGGGCATCCAGTAGCTCAGGTCGTTGTGCCAGAACAGGCGGCCAGGAAGTTGCTGGGTGCTCAGTTTGGTGCTGGCCATCGCGGAGATCAGTTGGCCCATCTCCACTGGCGAGAGATCGGTTTTGAAGTCTTCGCCGGCGACTTTCAGCAGTTCTGGTAGCTGGGCCAGGGTGGAGGGTTGGGCCAGTTTGCGAAAAACTTGGGCCAGCACTAGCTTTTGACGCTCCATGCGCCCCAGGTCCCCCATCTCGTCATGGCGGTAGCGCAGGAAGCCCTCCAGTTGCTCCCCTTTCAGCACCTGCAGGCCCGGGTAGAGGTCGATGTAGAGGTTCTGGGCGTTGTCGACGTAATACATCCGCTTAGGCACGTCTACTTCCACGCCGCCGATCGCAGCGGCCAAGTGCTCCACAGCGCGCAGATTTACCCGCACGTAGCGATCCACCGGAGCATTCAGCAGGCTGGAGAGCTCCTGCTTCAGGGTGCTCATACCACCGAAGGCATAGAGGGCATTGGCCTTGATTACGCCGAATTCGGTCGATTCGACAAAGGTGTCGCGCGGCACCTGGGTGAGCTGGGTGACACCGTCCTTGAGTTGCACCGTGAACATCACATCGGTGTTTTCGCCCACCTTGTCTGTGCCGATGACCAGAACGCGCCGATTGCCTATTCCTAATGGGTTGATCAGGCTGGTGAGCTGACTGGGTGCCTGCAGCAACGCTGCTAATGCTCCAGAGGCCATTTGGGGCAGGGGTCCGGCAAGCCCGTAGCCCAGGCTGATACCCAGTACGAAGGCGAGAACTGGGGGCTTGCGGCGTCGAGGGTTCGGCGGTGTCTCGGGTTTGGGGTTGGTGGTCGGCGTTGTTTGACGTTGCTCGCGGCGGTTGCGCAGGTCAGTGACCACAGCCCCGCGGCTGCTTTCGCGTCGGCTGCGACGCGGGCGGGGCTGGGCCTGGCTCATGTCGGTTCCTATCTTGCGCACCTTACGGGTCGGATCCCTGCCGCACCAGGGGGTAAGCGCCGCTTGCTCAGCTGGAATCCCGCACCTGGATGCAGGCAGCTGCCGTGTCTGCCTTGCGTCGGGCTTCCTCCTCACTATGGCCGCAGGCCAGGGCTACGCCCATGCGCCGCTGGGGGCGGGCTTCCGGTTTGCCAAATAGCAGCACCTCCGTATCCGCCTCGCTGAGGGCCCTGCCTACGCCCTCATAGGAGACCGGCGCACCGGTGCTTTCGGCGAGAATCACCCGGCTGGCGGCCGCTCCCAGGCTGCGGATCGTTGGTATTGGTAAGCCCAGCACCGCCCGCAGGTGCAGTTCGAATTCGCTCAGGTTCTGGCCCACCAGCGTTACCAGGCCGGTGTCATGGGGGCGCGGCGAGAGCTCGGAGAACACCACCTCAAGCTCACCCGCTTGATCGGATTCGCTGTTGGGCTTTTGGCACAGGAAGAACTCCACACCAAACAGGCCGGCGCCACCCAGGTTGTCGGTGATGCTGAGGGCCATCGACTGGGCGTCCGCCAGGGCCTGGACCGGCATCTTGGCTGGCTGCCAGCTGCACTGATAGTCGCCGCGCTCCTGGATGTGGCCAATCGGCGGGCAGAACAGCGTGGGCCCGTCCCACTGCTTCACGGTGAGCAGGGTGATCTCCAGCTCAAAGTGCAGGAACTCTTCCACGATCACCCGGGCCCCGGCGCCGCGCGCGCCCTCCATTGCGGCGGTCCAGGCTGCAGAGATCGCCTCGGGGCCACGCACTACGGTCTGGCCCTTGCCCGAGGAGCTCATCACCGGTTTCACCACCACCGGCCAGCCCAGTCCGGCAGCGGTGCTCGCCAGTTCGCTGGCGCTGCTGGCGTAGGCGAAGCGGGCGGTGCGCAGCCCCAGCTCAGTTGCCGCAAGGTCGCGGATGCGGTCACGATTCATGGTCACGGCCGTGGCCCGGGCGGTGGGAATCACGCTGATTCCTTCCGCCTCCAACTCCGCCAGGGCATCCACCGCCAGAGCTTCTACTTCTGGAATCACCAGATCGGGGCGGTGGTGGCGCACCACGGCCTTGAGGGCTTCTGGGTCGGTCATGGCGACCACCTCAGCGACATCAGCCACCTGCATGGCAGGGGCGCTGGCGTAACGATCCACTGCGATCACCCGGCAGCCGAGGCGCTGGGCCGCGATGGCTAGCTCCTTGCCCAGCTCACCGCTGCCTAGCAGCATCAAGGTGGCGGGAAGAGTGCGGGGGGCCGGGGAGGTCATGGAGGTAGCCCGGGCCGCGGGCAGGACAGCAAGATGGGGGTGATCTTCCTGCACACCGGGGCTAGTTGATGGTTTGGCTGTTGGGTTTGCCCTTGGGTTTCAGTACGGCCGGGGACGCCGCCAACGGCCTTCTATTTGGCTGGGATATCGTCACCTTGCAGAAATGGGCTCTGATCTACCTGGGCCTTTCCTCCCTGGCGTTTGTGGTGGTGTGGGTGGTGGGCTACTTGCGTCGAAATTGAGCTTGGAGATGTTTTTGAGCAGTAGCTGAGCTAGTTCAGCAACGTCAGCTGCCGCACTGGCGATTCCTCGTTGATGAAGCCATACGCCTCAAATACGCTTGGATCCGGGTGGGTGATGTGCTGGCCATCGCTGTGGCGCTCCAGCTGAAAGCCTTCGCTGGCCATGCGGCGCATCAGGGCAGCGGCCTCCTCGAAGCGGGCAGCCATGGCGGCCAGGCTGGCGCAGTCGGAGCTGAGGCCGGTTTCCTTCCAGGTGAAGTAAGCCATGGGTGATTGGCGAGGGCAGGGCTTAGGGCAGCAGCACTAAACCCAATCCCACCAGTAGCAGGCTGGCGAGCCAGAAGCGGATCACCACCACTTGTTCGTTGAGTCCACCGAGCTCGAAGTGGTGATGCAGCGGCGCCATGCGGAACAGGCGCCGGCCCTGGCCCGTGGCTGGGTTTTTGGTGGCCTTGAACACCCACACCTGCAGGATCACCGACAGGGATTCCGCCAGGAAAACGCCGCCCATCAGTAGCAGGGGCCAGAGGCTGTTGGAGAGCAGGGCGACGGCGCTGAGTGCTGCCCCCATTGCCAGCGAGCCGGTGTCGCCCATGAACAGCCGAGCCGGGTGGCGGTTGTGGGCCAGAAAGCCCAGCCAGCAGCCGGCCATTGCGGCGCAGAAACCGGCCAAAGCCGCATCTCCTTCGTGGCCACGAAGCATCAGTTGCAGCCCCATGCCCGTGAAAACCACGGCGCCACAGCCTGCGGCCAGGCCGTCCAGGCCATCTGTGAGGTTGGTGGCGTTGCTTTCGGCCATAAACACAAACAATCCCAGCGGCCAGATCAGCAGACCGATCGGCAGTACCCAGCCCAGGGGCAGGGCTATGTCGCCGGGGGAGGCACCACCGAGCCACTGCCCTGCTGCGGCCCAGATCAGAAACAACAGGGCCGCGGCGGCCTGCAACAGCAATTTGCCTCGGGGCGTGAGGCCCGTGTTGGTGCGGCGGGTGAGGCTGCGCCAGTCATCGATGGCACCGATCGCCATGTAGACCAGGGTTACGGCGGCAACGGCCAGCAGTCGCGGATCGCTTGGGCTGAGCAGGCCGCCCACCAGCACCCCAATGGGCACTACCAGCAGTCCACCCATGGTGGGGGTGCCGGCCTTACTGAGGTGGCCCTGGGGCCCCTCTGAGCGAATCACCTGGCCGAGCTTGAGCTCGCGTAATCGCGGTACGCCCCAAGCGGTGATTCCAGCGCTGATTAGGCCGGCAAGTAGCAGTGGCACGGTTAGCTGGGGTGCGCCGCTCCGCCAGTCACACACCACACAGGCCAGCAGTAACAAACCGCCGAGCAGGGCAGCTGGGCTCGAGACAACCAAGGGAAAGGGACGGCGACCGCCCCAGTTTCCCCTGCGGGACTCAGTCTTCCCAGTCTTCGTCTTGTTGTTCGTCGTCCTTGTTGTAGTCCTCCTTCTCACCCATGAGTGCTGAGAGCTCCTCCTCTTCCACCGTGCTTACTTCGGTGCTGGCGGTTTCCTCATCAGCCACCAAGCGGCCACTGCTCTCCAGCCAGCTCAGCAGATCGGGCTCATCACGCAGGGGCAGCACCGGAGCTGGGTCGCTGCGCCGATAGCGCGTCAGCGAGGGATTGATCGTGTCGAGTCGACTGCTGTCACTGGTCGCGAGTGTGCTCATGCGTGCGCCTACCGGAAGCTAGGTCTGGGGTGGGCCCAAACAGACCAATCAGTCACCATAGCTGCAGAGCTGATAAAGCCCCCAGCCCATGCCCTTGAGAAGCCAAAATGCCAGCCCCCTAGCAGGGGTGCTGAAGGTCTGGGCCCTGGCCCTGGCCATCAGTGCTGTGCTGGCCGCGGCGGGCGAGCGCTGGCCCCAGCCGTTGCCCCTGCAGCAGACGGTGGTGTGGCTGCTGGTGGGCTTGCTGCCACTGGTTATGGGGTTGTGGTTGCTGACCCACTGGTCCCTGCCCGACCCCGACAGGGGAGAATCGGGAAACTGAGCGCATGGAGAGGCGTTGATGGGTCGGGCGAAGAAGGCGGTGCTGGCCTATTCCGGCGGCGTGGACACCAGCGTCTGTATCCCCTACCTGAAGCAGGAGTGGGGCGTGGAGGAGGTGATCACCTTCGCTGCTGATCTGGGCCAGGGCGACGAGCTGGAGCCGATCCGCCAGAAGGCGCTTGATTCCGGCGCCAGTCAGTCGATCGTTGGCGACCTGATCGAGCCCTTCATCACCGAATTCGCCTTCCCCGCCATTCGGGCTAATGCTCTCTACGAAGGCCGCTATCCCCTTTCCACCGCCCTGGCCCGGCCCCTGATTGCCCGGCGGCTTGTGGAGATTGCTCGAGAGGTGGGTGCTGATGCGGTTGCCCACGGCTGCACCGGTAAGGGCAACGATCAGGTGCGCTTCGATGTGGCGATCGGCGCCCTCGCCCCCGACCTCAAGGTGCTCACCCCGGCGCGGGAGTGGGGCATGAGCCGCGAGCAAACCATCGCCTACGGCGAGCGCTGCGGCATTCCTTCACCGGTGAGCAAGAAGTCGCCCTATTCGATCGACCTCAACCTGCTGGGCCGCTCGATCGAAGCGGGCCCTTTGGAAGATCCCAACGTGGAGCCGCCAGAGGAGATCTACGCCATGACCGTGTCTGTGGATGCGGCGCCGGATCAGGCCCAGATCGTTGAGATCGGCTTTGAGCAGGGCAATCCGGTGAGCATCGATGGCCTGCGCCTCGATCCGGTTAGTTTGATCCGCCAGGCAAATGCCCTGGCTGGAAGCCACGGCTTCGGCCGCCTCGACATGGTCGAAAACCGGGTGGTGGGTATTAAGAGCCGGGAGATCTATGAAACGCCGGGGCTGCTGCTGTTGATTAAGGCCCACCAGGAGCTGGAGAGCCTCACCCTGGCGGCCGATGTGTTGCGTACCAAACGCCAGCTCGAGCAGCAGTGGGCGGATCTGGTGTACCAGGGCCTTTGGTATGGCCCGCTCAAGGATGCGCTTGATGGCTTCATGGATCGCACCCAGCAAACCGTGAACGGCACGGTGCGGCTGAAATTGCACAAGGGCAATGCCACCGTGGTGGGCCGCAGCAGTGCCAGCGACAGCCTCTACGTGCCCGACATGGCCACTTACGGCGCCGAAGATCAGTTCGACCACAAGGCAGCTGAGGGCTTCATCTACGTGTGGGGCCTGCCCACCCGCCTGTGGGCTGCCAACCAGCGCCGGCGCTAAGCCGCCCGGTTGCTGCCAAAGCCGAAGGCATGGAGCAAGGCCTGGCGCCGGCGAGGGCGTCTTTGCTCTTGCTGGGGCATGAGTAGGTGCTGGCGCAACATCGCGTTTTCTCTGAGAAGCCGCTGTTGCTGTTCGAGCAACTGCTGCAATCGCTGCCGAAATTTGTCTTCAAACAGGTTGGGTAGGTCTTCGAGCAGGTCCTGCATGGCCTGAAGCTCCTCCCGGGTTTTGGCGAGTTCCCGTTCCAGCTCGCTTTGGCGCTCTTGCTGCTGGTGCCATAAAAAAACCGAAGTGACAGAGGGCTGCCACTTCGGTACTGGTGGTGTGACGTCTCTCTCCATAAGCGGAGATTAAGAGTGGGCTTGTTTTTTTACAAGCCAAGCCCGTATTCGTTCCGCAAATACTTGTAGTCGTGGAATCAGACTGCAGCTGGTTCCATAGGAGCAGCTTCGCTGGCGGCTCCGGGAAGGGTGCGGGGTGCGGGCATGGGACCGTCTTGCTTGACGGTGAGGTAGCGAATCACATCCTCGGAGAGACGCATGGCTCGCTCCAGGGGGCCAACCTGCTGGCCGTCACCGTTGTGATTGAGCTGCACGTAGATGCCTTCGCGGTGCTTGGCGATCGAATAGGCCAGGCGGCGCTTGCCACGCATCTGGCAATCGAGCACCTCACCACCGGATTCGGTGACCAGATCGCGGTACTTGGCGACGTGGGTTTCCACCTCTTCTTCCGGAATATCCGGACGAAGGATGTACATGGTCTCGTAATAGGGCTGCGTCATGGTCGCTTCGGGGTTGTCGCCTCAGGAGTTGGGGCAGCGGCCGGCGGGCTGATGCCCACCAGCGACGGATCAAACACCTTACAGCTGCATCCGAACCGCCTCTGAGAGGCTGGGAATGTCGGCCTCCTTGCCCCGCAGGTTCTGCACTATTGCGAACAGCACCAGCACCAAAACCCCAATGAAAACGGTGTTGCTGAGGGTTTTGCCCACGAAGTCCAGGGCGCCCAGCCCCAACACCTGGAAGGCCAGGGTCACCAGCACCACCACGATGTCGATCAGGATCGCCTGCAGCACGTTGAAGCGGATCACGTAGGGCACTTTGTTGTTGCGTACTACCGCTAGGAACAACACCAGGAACAGCACCAGCCCGCCGAAGGGCACCACCTGCTCCAGCAGGGCAATTGGCAGGATCGGCACCCCCAGCCACTGGAGTGCTGGAAACAGGCCAAACAGCCCCCGTCCGAAGGAGAAGGCGTCGCTCCAGGGCAGCAGGTAGGCCAGGGCCGCTAGCACTCGCTGCCAGATCGGTGGATCCTGCATGGGCGGGGATGTTTTAGGGCCCTAAAGCTAGGGGCCCAGCTGGGCAAGGGCCGCCGTCCGCATCGCCGCCACGGGCACTTGCTCAAGGCCGCTCCAGCGCCGCAGGGAGGCCGCCCCTTGCTGCACCAGCATTTCCAGGCCATCGAGGCTTCGGCAGCCCCGACTGGTCGCAGCTAGCAGCAGGGCAGTGGGCCTGGGCGTGTAGATCAAGTCGTAAACCGTGGCGCCGGGTCGAAGGGCCTCCAGCTCGCTGGGGCTGAGCGGGCACTGCTGGGCCGCATCTGGATTACCCGCGGCAGCCATGCCTACGGGCGTTGTGTTCACCACCAGATCTGCCAGGGCCAGGGCATCGGCCAGCTCCCTGCAGTCCTCAGCCCACTCCAGTGCCCGCAGTTGGGGGGCCCAGCTGTGGCACGTGGTCAACAGGGCCCCTAAGCGATTTGCGCTCCGGCCCGCCATGGCGATGGAACTGCAACCCAGTTCCACTAGGGCTGCCACCACGGCTCGGGCACTGCCGCCACAGCCCAGCACCACCGCTCGCCGACCCTGCCAGTTCTGCTCAGTGCTGAGTAGGGGCGCCAAGAAGCCCTCCACATCTGTGTTTTCTCCTAGCCAGCCCCCCTGCGGACGCCGCACCAAGGTGTTCACCGCACCCACCCGTTCCGCTAGGGGCGAGAGGCTGTGGCAGAGGTCAGCCACGGCCTGCTTGTGGGGCAGGGTCACGTTGAGGCCGCGGCAGTCGACGGCTTCCAAGCCCCGCAGCACCACCGCTAGGTGGTCGGCGGGGGCGGGCAGGGCCAGATACACCCAGTTGAGCCCCAGCTCAGCCAGGGCTGCGTTGTGCATTGCCGGCGAGAGGGAGTGGCGCACCGGATCACCGAGAACCCCAGCTAGGGCAGTGCTTCCGGAGATTGACTGGGGCATGGACGAGGGCTGGGTGGCGGGGCCTGTTCGGGAACCACCCCTCGCCTGGGAAGGCCCCAGCTGCTGAAGATGCTCCCAGTCAGATTCACTCACCGTAAGGAGTTAGTTACCCATGGGCAAGGTCGTTGGCATTGATTTAGGCACCACGAACAGTTGTGTTGCCGTCATGGAGGGCGGCAAGCCCACCGTGATTGCCAACGCTGAAGGGTTCCGCACCACACCCTCTGTGGTGGCATACACCAAAAACCAGGATCAGCTGGTGGGCCAAATCGCCAAGCGTCAGGCGGTGATGAACCCGGAAAACACTTTTTATTCGGTGAAGCGCTTCATTGGCCGTCGCGTTGATGAAGTCAACGAAGAATCGAAGGAAGTGAGCTATGGCGTTGAAAAGGCCGGCGCCAATGTGAAGGTGAAATGTCCGGTTCTTAATAAGCAGTTTGCCCCCGAGGAGGTGAGCGCCCAGGTGCTGCGCAAGCTCGCCGAAGATGCTGGCAAGTATCTCGGTGAGACGGTGACCCAAGCGGTGATCACCGTTCCCGCCTATTTCAACGACTCCCAGCGCCAAGCCACCAAGGACGCCGGCAAGATCGCTGGCCTTGAGGTGCTGCGCATCATCAACGAGCCGACTGCGGCGGCCCTGGCCTACGGCCTCGATCGCAAGAGCAATGAGCGCATCCTGGTGTTCGACTTGGGCGGCGGCACCTTCGACGTCTCAGTGCTTGAGGTGGGCGACGGTGTGTTCGAGGTTCTTTCCACCTCCGGTGACACCCACCTGGGAGGCGATGACTTTGACAAAGTGATCGTTGATTACCTGGCCGCCAGCTTCAAAGCCAATGAGGGCATTGATTTGCGCCAGGACAAGCAAGCCCTGCAGCGTCTTACTGAAGCTGCTGAGAAGGCCAAAATCGAGCTCTCTAGCGCTACCCAAAGCGAAATCAATCTGCCGTTTATTACGGCCACCCCTGAGGGCCCCAAGCACCTCGATCTCACCCTCACCCGAGCCAAGTTTGAAGAGTTGGCCTCCACACTTATAGACCGTTGCCGCGTGCCGGTGGAGCAGGCCCTTAAGGACGCCAAGCTCTCCTCCGCTGAACTCGACGAGATCGTGATGGTGGGCGGCTCCACCCGTATCCCGGCTGTGCTGGAGCTGGTCAAGCGCGTCACCGGCAAGGACCCCAACCAAACCGTCAACCCAGATGAAGTGGTGGCTGTTGGTGCCGCGATTCAGGGCGGTGTATTGGCCGGTGAGGTCAAGGACATCCTGCTGTTGGACGTCACCCCCCTGTCCCTCGGCGTTGAGACCCTTGGTGGCGTGATGACCAAGATGATCACCCGCAACACCACCATCCCAACCAAGAAAACCGAGGTTTATTCCACGGCGGTGGATGGTCAGACCAACGTGGAGATTCACGTGCTCCAGGGTGAGCGCGAGATGGCCAGCGACAACAAGTCACTCGGCACCTTCCGCCTCGACGGCATTCCTCCCTCCCCCCGTGGCGTGCCCCAGATCGAGGTCACCTTCGACATCGACGCCAATGGCATCCTCAGCGTCACCGCTAAGGACAAGGGCAGCGGCAAGGAGCAGAGCATCTCGATCACCGGAGCTTCCACCCTCAGCGATAACGAGGTGGAGAAGATGGTCAAGGATGCCGAGACCAATGCTGCTACCGACAAGGAGAAGCGCGAAAAGATCGACCTGAAGAATCAGGCCGAAACCCTCGTTTATCAGTCGGAGAAGCAGCTCGGCGAGCTCGGCGACAAGGTGGGCGCTGAGGACAAGGCCAAGGTGGAATCCTCTTCCGCCAAGCTCAAGGAGGCGATCGCCAAGGAAGACTTCGACACCATGAAGTCTGAGCTCGAAATTCTGCAGCAGGCTCTATACGCCGCTGGTGCCGCCGTGTATCAGCAGGCTGCAGGTGCTGAGGCCGGCGGTGCTGCCCCTGGTGGCAATGGGGCGGGTGCCGATGCGGGCAGCTCTGCTTCCAGCGACGACGTGATCGATGCGGAATTCACCGAAAGCAAGTGATTCAGATTTATTGAATGCCGTTAGGTGATCTTTAGCCCCCCTTACGGGGGGCTTTTTGATGGGCTCAGGGGCCAACGCTGGCCAGGGCATCCTTCGCCTTGGCCAAGACAGGAGCGGGCAGGGGGATGTAGCCAAGAGAAGGGGCCTGCTTTTGGGCTGCTTCGCTGAGGGCGTAGTTGAAGGTGCGCTGCAGGGTGGGTAGCTTGGCTGCATTGCCATTTTTGTAGAGCAGCACCCAGGTGAAGGTGACGATCGGATAGCCGGCGCTGGGATTGGGATCGCTGCCGGTGAGATCGTCCCCCAAGTTGATCGTGGCTAGGGCCTGGCTGGCGTTGGCGGCATCGGGCAGGCTGAAGTTGCCGGCGCGATTGGCGATGGCGGCGGCTTGCAGGACGCCTCGCACATAGGCCGCTTCCACATAGCCAATGCTGCCCTTGGTTTGCAGCAGGCTGGCGGCGACGCCTTCATTGCCTTTGGCGCCCACTCCCGTGGGCCAGTTCACCGACTTACCAACGCCGGGCCCTTTCTTCCAGCTGGGGCTGAAGGCGGCCAGTGAATTGGTGAAGTTGTAGGTGGTGCCGGAGCCATCGGAGCGCACCACCACCTGGATCGGCTGGTCGGCGCAGCCCAGCTGCTTGAAGTTCTTGATCTTGCCCTCGAAGATGCGCACCAGCTGCTCCTGGCTGAGCTTGAGCTTGCAACCGGGCAGGTTGTAGGCCACGGCGATGGCGCCAGCGGTGAGGGGTATTTGCACTACACCCCGTTTGATCGCTGCAGCATCTTCGGCGTCCAGGGGTTTGTCGCTGGCGGCGAAATCCACCGTGCCGGCTTGGAACTGGCGGACGCCGGCACCGGAGCCCACCGACTGGTAGTTGACCCGAATCTTGTCCTTGTTTTCCAGGTCTGCAAACCAGCGTTGGTAAAGGCCCGCCGGGAAGCTGGCGCCGGCGGCTTGCAGGGTCTGGCCGTTGCTGCAGCTGCTCAGGCTGATCAGGGCAGCCAGGCCGGGGGCGCTCCTCGACAGGATGCTGGAGCGAAAGCGGCTGACGGCCATGGAGGTAGCTGGTGAAGGGTGGCGTGCCGGCAGGTTAGGGCTTGATTAAGAAGGTGTTTGGTGGCTGGTTTATCAGTCTTGCTCGAGTTGGTCTGCCACCCATTCCGCCGTCGCCGGTGCCAGCAGCACGCCATTGCGGTAGTGGCCGCTGGCCAGCACCAGGCCTGGCTCCAGCTGCTCGAGCAGCGGCGCCGGGCGACCGATCGGATGGGGCCGGTGGCCCTGCCACTGGCGCACCACGGTGGCCTGTTGCAGCCAGGCTGGCGCGGCACCACCCAGCTGTTGCAGGCTGGCGAGGGCGGTGGGATCGGCTTGATCGCCAGGCTCCAGGGTGGCCCCCAGCCACAGCTTGCTGCTGGCACGGGGCACCAGGTTGAGCCCTTGCCACACCACTGCCCCAGGCCAGGGGTTGGCGCTGCTCCAGTTTGTGGGGAGTGGCAACTCCAGTTCCAGGGCCTGGCCTAACACCGGCTCCATGGACACCTGGTGGCCTACCTGCGGCAGCAGACCGGCACTGGCTACCCCGGCGCTCAGCACCACAGCCTCCACCTCAAACCTCTCGCCGCCGCGAGTGTGCACGCTCCAGCCGCCAGGGCGTTGCTCGAGGTGCTCAGCCCGATCGCAGCAGGTCTGCAGACCCAGCCGCAGGCCATCGGCCAGCAGGGCTGCGAGGGCGGGGCCGGGATCCAGTTGTCCGTCGTCCGGGGAGTACAGCCCGCCTAGGGCTCCGATCGGCAGGGCTGGTGCCAGGGCGTTGAGCTGGGGCTGATCCCAGAGCTCCAAGGGAAAGCCCTGCTGGCGCCGGCTTGCCACCAACTGGCGCTGGCGCTCCAGTTCCTCGGGGGTGCTGGCCAGCAGCAGCAAGCCTGGCCGCCAGGGGAGTGCCCAACCCTGGGCCTGCAGCTGCTGACGCCATTGCCCCCAGAGCTCCAGGCTGCGTTGACGCAACCGCCAGGCCCGGCCGCTGTTGCGGTGAAACACCTGGGCCATCAGCACCCCCAGGGCCGCCTCGCTGCCTGAGTTGGGGTCGCGTTGGCCTGTGAAGCCAGGATCAATCAGCAAAACTCTGTGGCCGCGCTGCACCAGTAGCCAGGCGCAGGCGCGGCCCACAAGCCCGGCTCCCACTACAGCGATAAAACGGCGCCTAGTGGCTGAGCCGACGGGGTTGCCCAGGTGGATCAGATTTGCTTGAGGTCTTCCTGCACTTGCGTGGGCAACACCTGGGCATAGAGACCAAAACCACTGGCCACTTTGATGTAGCCCTTGCGCAGCTTGTCGCCGTCTTGAAGACGGGCGGCTTCATCGAGCTGGGCCAGGGCAGTTTTCAGGGCGGTGGCGCGCTTCTCTGCCTCGGGGCGGTCGGCGGGCAGCAGCCTTTGGTTGATGTAGCTCATCTCTCGGCCCACTTCCTGCATCGGGCCGTGGATCAAGTTGGCGGTGAATACCCAGTTGCGGTCGTTAACGAGGGCGGCCAACTCGGGCAGGCGGTTGCGGGCTGCCAGGAAACCCTCGGCTTGGCGCTCGATCAGGGCCATGTCGTCTGGACTGATGGTCGGCGGCTTCTTGCCCTGGCTGCCGTCACAGGCGCTCAGGCTGAGGCAGAGCACGGTGGCAAGGACGAGCACCACTAATCGGCGCAGCTGCTGGGTCAACTCAGCCCGGCTGAACGCAGTGAAAACGGCAGGAATCCGCGCAGAAGCCATCAGCAGGTACCAACACCTTTTCGTGGGGGTGAGTGTATCGGGGCCAGCTGGCTCTTCCGGCCTGTCTGTAGCCCCTCGCAACCTGGCCCTAATGCCGCCGAGGTGCTACGTCTGCTGCAGAAACCGACCATGGCCATGACTGCCCCCACCGCCATCCTGCAGATGATCTGCCCGGATCAACCCGGACTGGTGCGGGAATTGTCTGGCTGGGTGGCGGCTAACGGCGGCAACATTGTGCACGCCGACCACCACAGTGACCAAGGTGCCGGCTTGTTTTTGAGCCGGATTGAGTGGCAGCTTGAAGGCTTCGGATTGCCGCGGGAGGCGATCTGCCCCACGGCGAGCGCGCTGGCGGAGCGCCTGGGCGGCCAATACAGGGTGAACTTCTCAGATGTGCGCCAGCCGGTGGCGATCTTCGTGAGCAAGCAGGACCACTGCCTGCTGGATTTGTTGTGGCGTACACGCACGGGCGAACTGCCGATGCAGGTGCCCCTGGTGATCTCCAACCATCCCGATCTCGGCGCCATGGCCGAAGAGTTTGGAGCACACTTTGAACATGTGCCGATCTCGGTCGCTAACCGGGAGGAGGCTGAAGATCGGCACCTGGAACTCCTGGCTGAGCACGGCATCGAGCTGGTGATCCTGGCCAAATACATGCAGGTGCTTACGCCGGCATTTTTAGAGCGCTTCGACCCACCGGATGCTTTCCACCGGGTGATCAATATCCACCACTCCTTTCTGCCGGCTTTCCAGGGAGCCCAGCCTTATCACCGGGCCTGGGAGCGGGGCGTGAAGTTGATTGGTGCCACCGGCCACTACGTGACCGAGGAACTTGATGGTGGGCCGATCATTGCCCAGTCCACCGTGCCTGTGGGTCATCGTGATGAGGTCGCCGACCTGATTCGCCTTGGCCGCGATTGCGAACGCCTGGCCCTGGCCCGTGCCGTGCGCCTGCACCTCAAGCGTCAGGTGATGGTTTATCGCGGGCGGACGGCAGTGTTTGATTGAGGGGGGCGGTACAGCTTTTGATATGTAATCGCTGTTGGTGTTTTTGCTGCAGTGGGGTTACGGCCGCTTCAGACCGGCATGTGGATGCCCAGCAGGGCGTTGGCGCCTAGGCCGTAGAGGCTGCCATCGAAGCTGAGCGGGCTATCGAAGCTGCCGCTGGTGGTGGCGCCGACCTGTGTTTGCCGGAAGGCGAAGACGTCTTCGTTGGTGGCGCTCAGCCCGGTGGCGCTGGCGTTGCCGCTGGTGTTGAGGAACAGCCGGCCATCGGTGGCCGCCGACAAGGCGGTGATGTTCTCGGCAGTTCCGCTGATGCCCACGTCACTCATGTCGGCCTGGAGGCTCCAGCTGCCGGCGGTGGTAGCGCCGAGGCTGGTGGGTCTGAAACGCAGGATGTCCTCGGCGGTGAAGCTGCTGACGCCGGTGACGCTGCCGCGGCCGCGGGTGGAGATCAGCCAGGAGCCGTCGGCCAGGCCGGTCACCGCGTCGATCGCCTCGGCGTTGGTGGTGAGGCCTACGTCGCTGCCGTCGAAGAACATCGACACGCTGAAGCCGCCGCTGGTGTTGCGGCTGAGGCGTGCCAGATCCGAATCGTCGAAGGCGATGCCCGCGAGGGTGATCGGGCTCTGGACGGCCACCACCACCTCATCGGGGCTGATGATATGGAGACCACTCAGCACGGC
>Ga0105105_10000613_pt1 | contig 15955 bp, 12 predicted proteins | sample PPLLaktember2015_4_FD_79108 | JGI IMG/M metagenome (GOLD analysis project Ga0105105, IMG submission 79108) | Freshwater sediment microbial communities from Prairie Pothole Lake near Jamestown, North Dakota, USA - PPLs Lake P8 Core (1) Depth... | ecosystem: Environmental > Aquatic > Freshwater >... | reverse complement strand
GGGGTAGGACTTGAGCCAGAAGCGATCCATGTGTCTTCCTCCAGGAGCGCGCGATCTGGGCCGCGCGGGGGCGATCATAGCCCGGCCCGGCCCCCGCGCGCGCCGGGCGGTGGGCCCGGGCGCGGGGCGCCCGCCTCGCGCCGGTCCCGCTTCAGGCCACGGTCGCGGCGTCGACCCCGTCGCGGCCGGATCCAGCGGCGGCGTCACCCCGGTCGTCGCCGGATCCAGCGGCGGCGGCGTCCCCGTCGCGGCCGGACTCGCCGGCGGCAGGAACTGCGGCGGCCGCGGCGCACAGCCCCGCGATGGTCTCGACGACCGTCCTGACCTTGAACGGCTTGAGCAGCACCCGCCTCACGCCGAGCCCTCGCAGCCGGGCAGCGGTGGCCGCATCGCAGCTCGCCGCGGAGACCGCAACCAGCGCATCGTCGGCCCCGCGGAGCGCGCCGGCGCGAAGCCGCTCGAGCAGCCCGATCGCGTCCGGCGCATCGTCGAGCGACAGCACCACGACATCGAAGCGTTCCGCGCGCATGACGCGCTCGGCACTGGCGACGCTCGCGACCGCTTGCACATCGCCGCGCTGGAGTTCGCGCGCCACGCCGGCGACCACGCCGCGCAGCACCGCGTGCGGCTCGACCAGCAGCATCCGGGTTGCACGAAGCGCGCCCATCACGCCGGCTCCGTGCGGCGCTCCAGCTCGTCCTGCACGAGCGTGCGCAGCGACCGCAGGATCGCGATGTCGGTGGCGTCGAAGCGCCGCGGGACCACGTCGAGCACGCACAGCGTGCCGATGCGCTGCCCGTGACTCTGAAGCGGCGCGCCCGCGTAGAAGCGCAGCCCAGGCCCGCCCGTCACCAGCGGGTTGTCGGCGAAGCGCGGATCGAGCGTCGCGTCCTCCACCACCAGCACCTCCGGCTGCAGGATCGCGTGCGAGCAGAAGGCGACGTCACGGGGCACTTCGCAGACATCGAGGCCGACGAACGACTTGAACCAGTTGCGCTCGGCGTCGACCAGGCTGAGCACCGCGATCGGTGCGTCGAACTCCTCGGCGGCGAACTGGATGACCCGATCGAAGCGCTCCTCGGGCGGCGTGTCGAGGATCAGCAGTTCACGGAGCGCCTCGAGGCGCTCGGCTTCGTTCTCGGGGATCGGCGCGGCGGGCATCTCGGCTCCGGTGGACGTCGCGGGCGACAGTCGGAAGAGCCTAGCCGTGGGGCCGCGGGCGATGCCAACCCGACACGCCCGACGGCACGCGGGCAGGCCGCGACCGGTCGGGCCGCCGCGCCCGCGGACCCGCGCTGGCCGCTTGCGACCGCTCGCGCGGCGCGGTGCGCCGAGCGCGCGGCGGGTCTACGGACGCGTCGCGACGCGAGCGACCTTCAGGTCCGCGGACGCGCCCTCGCCGCCAGACGCCGGAACAGCCAGCCGCGCGCCGGCTCGACGCCGGTCCGCACGAACTCGATCGGGCTCGGATCGAGCAGGAAGCGCCGCTGCAGGGCCTCCACGCCCGGCGCGCCGGCGAACAGCACGCGATCGCCCGGCGCGAGGACCGTGCTCTCGGGGGGCAGCGCGATCGACGCGCCGCGGCCGGATTCCGGCAGGCCGGTGCCGGCGCGATCGAGGACCCCGGCGCCGGGCGCCTCCACCGCCCGCGCGCGCGAGCCGGGCGGCAGCCAGCGCTGCGGTCGCCCGGTGTCCGTCGGACGGCCCGACGGCGCGGCGCGGGAGAGCATCAGCGGCACGGCAGCCAGGCGCACGGCGGGATCCCTCGGATCGAGCAGCAGCTCTCCGACCCGAAGCGGCGTGCCGCCCTCCGAGAGCGCCTGCCGGATGCCGGGCTGCGCGGGGTCGCAGTCGAAGGTCCAGACGCCGGGCACCCGGGCCCCGAACGCCGCGTCGAGACGGTCGCAGGCCTCGCGGGCGAGCACCCCGCCATCGCGACGGGCGAGCTCCAGGAACCGCTCCAGCAGCGGCGTCGTCAGCGACTGGAGGACTTCGTGAAGCATCAGGTCGGACTGCACGAAGGTCAGGGTCGGCTCGGCCGCTTCGATCAGCGCCTGGTTGTACGCCTTGTTGCGCCGGACGATGACCGCGGCCGCCGGATTCGCGCGGCGCGCCATCTTGACGACCGCGAGGTTCACGGTATCGCTGTCGGTGCCGGCGATCACGCCCACCGCGCGCTCGATGCCCGCAGCGCGCAACCCGTCTTCGGTGCCGCCGCGGGCGTGCACCCGGTCCTCGGCCTCGTCGGGGGGCACGAAGTGCGGATCGAACGCCTGCCAGGACTGGCCCGATGCACCGAGTGCCGCGGCGAGCGGCCGCCCGAAGCGGCCGTAGCCCGCCAGCACCCAGTGGCCGCGCGGCAGCCGCAGCGGCTCCGGACGGTCGGCACCGGGCGCGCAGGTCAGCCATTCCTCGAGCTGCAGGACCGCGGGCGCGGCGAAGTCCAGACCGACGTTGAGCGCGAACGTGTGGAACGGGTTGATCACGTGCACGCCGCCGAACTCGGCGAGGTTGGCGTGCATGACCGGATCGACGACCCGGGCGATCACCTGCGTGTTCGGGTCGAGCACGCGGGTGCCGATCGCGATCGTCTGGTTGGCCTCGTCGTCGCCGGTCATCGCGAGCACCGCGCGGCACTCGGCCTTGGCGATGCCCGCGTCGCGCAGGACTTCCGGACGGCGGGCATCGGCCACCAGCACCAGCGGCGCGACGCTGAACGGCTGCACCGCGATCGACGCGACCCGTGTCGGGTCGGACTCCACGATCACCAGACGCACCCGCAGGTCGTCGAGCGCACGCGCGATCTCGGTCCCGCTGCGGCCGTAGCCGCAGATCACGCAGTACGGCTCGCGCAGCCGCGCCACGCGCCGCAGGAACAGGCTGCGCGAGGCGGCCGCGCGGAAGGTCGGATCCTGCGACAGCGCGAACACCGAGCCGAGCGTGTAGGCCCAGCCGATGACCGAGAGGTAGATCGCGACGGTGACCCACAGCCGCTGCGCGTCGGTGAACGGGTACGGGATCTCGCCGAAACCGATCGTGGTCGCGGTGTAGCTCATTACGTACAGCGCGTGGAAGTAGCCCATCCGCCACGGCCTGCCGTCGCCGTCGACACCCGGGATCGCGACCAGCCCGGCGACCGACACCGCGTAGACGACCAGCAGCGTGATCAGCGGCACCCGCAGGCGGCGCAGCACCAGGAACAGGACGTCGCCCATGGACTCGTCTCGCGGCGCGCGCGCGGTGCGCCGGTCAGCGGCTCGCGCGGAGGGTCTCGCCGATCAGCAGCGTGACCGAGATCAGGTTGGCCAGCAGCGCGCCCCCCGACAGGGACACGATCGTCGACATCGTGGCCGGCGTCATCGCGTTCTGTGCGACGTACGCGTCCCAGGTCCAGACCAGCGCCGCCGCGAGCAGCTGCAGGCAGGCGGCGAGGCCGGTCGCGAGGTGGGTGGCGCCGATGTGCGTGCGGTCGCCGAACTTGAGCACCAGCGCGACCAGGTTGACCGCCACCGCCGCGAACAGCTCGCCCGGGTGATGCAGATCGATGCGCTCGATGTCACCGATGAAGAAGCCGAAGTTCAGGGTGCAGGCGAGGATGATGAAGAAGCCGAAGACGACCTTCTCGAGGTTCATGGCGCGAGGGCCGCTGCGGGCCGTGTGGGAGCGTCGTCCCATGATCGCACGCCGGCTGCGGCCGGTGCGCCGGCCGGTCCGCTCGCCCGCCCGGGAAGGCCGTGCTTCAATGCGGACTGGCGGAACGGGGGCGGTGCGGCGCGCATGCAGGGAATCGAGGGGGTGTTCGGCATCGCGGCGATGATCGGGATCGCCTGGGTGCTGTCGGAGCGGCGCACCGGCATCGTCTGGCGACCGGTCTGGTCCGGCCTGCTGCTGGCCGTCGTGATCCTCGCCGCGATCCGCTGGCTGCCCGGCGCGCAGGGTCTGCTCGAGGCCATGAACGGCGTGCTGGATGCCCTGCAGGCCGCCACCGGGACCGGCACCGCCTTCGTGTTCGGCTATCTGGGCGGTGCGCCCCTGCCCTTCGAGCCGACGCGCCCGGGCGCCGCCTTCGTGCTCGCCACCCAGGTCCTGCCGCTGGTGCTGGTCGTCTCGGCCCTGTCCGCGCTGCTGTTCCACTGGGGCGTGCTGAGCGCGGTGGTGCGCGCGTTCGCCTGGGTGCTGGTCCGCACGCTCGGCGTGGGCGGTGCGGTCGGCGTGTCGGCCGCCGCGAACGCCTTCGTCGGCATGGTCGAGGGCCCTCTGGTGATCCGGCCCTGGCTGGCACGGATGAGCCGGGGCGAGCTGTTCATCGTGATGAACTGCGGCATGGCGACGATCGCGGGCACGGTGCTGGTGCTGTACGCCGCGATGCTGCGCCCGATCCTGCCCGATGCGCTCGGGCACCTGCTCGCCGCGTCGGTCGCCGCGATCCCGGTCGCCATCGCGGTCGCGGCCGTCATGGTGCCCTCGGACACGCCGCCCGACCGCAGCCCGGTCGTGCTCGGCCGCGAGGACTCGAGCGCGCTCGCCGCGATCACCCGCGGCACGATGGAGGGCGTGCAGCTGCTGATCAACATCGTCGCGATGCTGGTGGTGTTCGTCGCCCTGGTGGCGCTCGTCAACGCGGCGCTCGGGCTGCTGCCCGCGATCGGCGGTGCGCCGGTGTCGGCCGAGCGCCTGCTCGGCCTGGCGTTCGCACCGCTCGCGTGGCTCGTCGGCGTGCCATGGTCGGAGGCCGGCGTCGCCGGCCAGCTGCTCGGCAAGAAGACGGTGCTGAACGAGTTCGTCGCCTATGCCGAACTCGCCGCGCTGCCCCCCGAGGCGCTGTCGGCGCGCTCGCGGCTGCTGATGACCTATGCGCTCGCCGGCTTCGCCAACTTCGGCAGTCTCGGGATCATGGTCGGCGGGCTCGCGCCGCTGCTGCCCTCGGAGCGGCGGGCCGATCTCGCGCGGCTGGCGGCCCGCTCGCTGCCGGCCGGCCTGCTGTCGACCTGCATCACCGCGGCGCTGGTCGGCCTGCTCGCCTGAAGGCGCCCGCACGGTGGACCGCTTCAAGCAGATCGAGACCTTCGTGGCGGTGGCGGCCCGCGGCAGCCTGTCGGCCGCCGCGCAGCTCGAGGGTGTCGCGCCCGCGGTGATCGGCCGCCGGCTCGACGGCCTGGAGGAGCGCCTGGGCGTCAAGCTGATGGTGCGCACCACCCGTCGCATCACCCTGACGTTCGAGGGCAGCGCGTTCCTCGAGGACTGCCAGCGCATCCTCAACGACTATCACAACGCCGAAGCCTCGGTGTCGGCCGGCGGCGTCAAGGCCAGCGGCCACGTGCGGGTCAGCGCGCCGGCAGGCTTCGGGCGGCGCCACGTCGCCCCGCTGGTGCCCGACTTCCTGGTCGCCCACCCCGACGTGACCGTGTCGCTGGACCTGTCCGACCGGCTGGTGGACATCGTCAACGAAGGCATCGACGTGGCGGTCCGCATCGGCCAGCTCGACGACTCGAGCCTGGTCGGCGTTCGCCTCGCCGGAAACGAGCGCGTGGTCGTCGCGAGTCCGTCGTACCTTGCCGCGCACGGCACGCCGGTGCATCCGGACGACCTGCAGCGGCACGCCTGCCTGACGTTCGGCACGCGCGGCAGTCAGTCGCGGGGCTGGCTGTTCACCGTGGACGACACGGTGGTACCGGTGCGCGTCGGCGGGCCGCTCGAATGCAACGACGGTGCCGTCCTGCATGCCTGGGCGCTGGCCGGCCACGGGCTCGCATGGCGATCGATGTGGGAAGTCGCCGACGAGATCGCATCGGGGCGGCTCGTGACCGTGCTCGACGCGTTCCGTGCGCCCGACAACGCGATCCACGCGGTGTTCCCTCAGCGTCGGCACCTGCCGCTGCGGGTGCGCATGTTCATCGATCACCTCAAGCACACCTACGGCAACCCGTCGTACTGGTCGGGACCCGACCGGGTCTCTTGAAGGTCGGCCGACCTCGGGCGAGGCGCGGCCGTTGTCGGCACGCCACGGGCACCCCCCTTGCCTACCCACCAGTCGACCTGAGCCATTCCGGCTCGCTCCGCCCAAGAGACCCCGATGACCCGAAACGTTGCCGAGACCCGGGACGCCCCGTCCGCATTCGCCGAAAGCCGTCCCGTCCCCCCCTATTCGGATCGCGCCGGGCGCCGTGCCCAGACGCGGGAACCGTCGACGTACCGCGCGGCCGCGGGTGCGGGCAGCCTCGTCTCGGATCAGGTACGCCGGCCGCTGATCGTGCACTGCCATCTGCGCTGGGACTTCGTGTGGCAGCGCCCGCAGCAGCTCTTCTCCAGGCTCGCCGCGCAGCATCCCGTCCTGTTCGTCGAAGACCCGGTCCACGAAGCCGTGGCGCAGGCGTCGCTGCGGGTGACCGAACCGCATCCGAACGTGGTGCGTGTCGTGCCGGTGCTGCCCGAGGCCCATCCGCGCGACGTCGACGCCCAGTGCGCCAGCGTCGTGCCGCTGCTGGATGCCGCACTCGCGGCCCATCCGCGACTCGCAGGCCGCTTCGGTGGCGCCGTGCAGTGGTTCTACTCGCCGATGACCGCACCGGTCTTCCTCGGCGAATTCGGCACGATCGGCGCGGTCTACGACTGCATGGACGAACTCGCGAGCTTCCGGTTCGCGCCGGCCGACATCGTCGCCCGGGAACGCATCCTCCTCGCCGAGGCCAGGGTGGTCTTCACCGGCGGCCTGCAGCTGTTCGACGCGAAGGCCCCGCTGCACGCCAACGTCCACTGCTTCGGCTGCGGCGTGGACGTGGCGCACTACGCGCAGGCGCGCGATGCCGCGACCGCGGTGCCGGCCGAGGTGGCCGCGCTGCCGGGACCGGTGCTCGGCTACTTCGGCGTCATCGACGAGCGCATCGACTACGAACTGCTCGAGCGGCTCGCGCTCGCCTTCCCGCAGGGGTCGATCGCGATGGTCGGCCCGTTCGCGAAGGTCGATCCGGCTTCGCTGCCCGACCTGCCGAACCTGCACTGGCTCGGCCAGCGCGACTACTCGGAGCTGCCCGCGCTGGTGAAGGGGTTCGACGTCTGCCTGATGCCGTTCGCGCTCAACGAGGCGACCCGCTTCATCAATCCCACGAAGACGCTGGAATACATGGCGGCCGGCAAGCCCATCGTGTCGACGGCGGTGCCCGACGTGCTGCGACAGTTCGTGCCGATCGTCGAGGTCGCGCACGATCACGACGCGTTCATCGACGCGACGCTGCGCGCCGTGCGCGCGCCGTGCCTGGAACTGCTCGACAAGGGCGTCGAGCGCGCCCAGCGCGCGACCTGGGAGGCCATCGTGGCGGCGATGCGCGGCCACCTGATCGAGGCCTTCCGGCCCGCGCGCAGCGCATCGCTGCCGGGCGGCTTCGTCGGCGCCACCGCGCTCGCGCTCGGCGGGGAATGACACGATGCCCATGACACCCTCGATCGACGTGGCGGTGGTCGGCGCCGGCTTCTCGGGAGCGGTCGTGGCCGAGCGGCTCGCCGATCACGGCCTCCAGGTCCTCGTGCTCGATCGCCGGCCGCACATCGGCGGCAATGCGCACGACCGGCCCGATGCGCACGGCGTCCTGATCCATCCGTACGGCCCGCACATCTTCCACACCAACTCGACGCGCATCGTCGACTACCTGTCGCGCTTCACGCGCTGGCGGCCGTACGAGCACCGGGTCCTCGCGAGCCTCGGCGGGCAGCTGGTGCCCATCCCGATCAACATCGACACGGTCAATGCCGTCTACGGACTGTCGCTCGACGAGACGACGATCGAGGCCTACTACGCCTCGGTGCGCGAGCCGCGCGATCGGATCGAGACCAGCGAGGACGTGGTGGTGTCGCAGGTCGGCCGCGACCTGTACGAGAAGTTCTTCCGGGGCTACACGCGCAAGCAGTGGGGACTGGACCCGTCGCAGCTCGCCGCGTCGGTGGCGGCGCGGATACCGGTCCGCACGGATCGCGACGCGCGCTACTTCACCGACACCTTCCAGCAGATGCCCGCCGACGGCTACACCCGGATGTTCGAGCGCATGCTCGACCATCCCAACATCCGCGTCGAGACGGGCGTCGACTGGTTCGCGGCACGTTCCCGGATCCGGCCGCGCCACACGGTGTTCTCCGGGCCGATCGATGCCTGGTTCGACTTTCGCCACGGCCGACTGCCCTACCGGTCGCTGCGGTTCGAGCACGAGCATCTGCCCGACACGCCGCGCGTGCAGGCGGTCGGCACCGTGAACTTCCCGAACGATCACGACTTCACGCGGATCACCGAGTTCAAGCACCTGACCGGGCAGACGCACGCCGGGACCTCGATCGTGCGCGAGTACCCGCAGGCCGAGGGCGATCCGTACTACCCGGTGCCGCGCCCCGAGAACGAGGCGCTGTTCAAGCGGTACGCGGCGATGGCCGAGGCCGAGACCGACACCACCTTCGTCGGCCGGCTCGCGCAGTACCGGTACTACAACATGGACCAGTGCGTCGGCGCGGCGCTGACCGCGTCGACCCGGATCCTGGAGCGGATGGGCGTCACCGCGTGAGCCGGCCCGGGATGCCCCGCGCCGTCGCCCCGCTGGCGCTGTGGGGGGGCGTCGAATGCACCGTCAACCGGGTCGGGGACGCCTGGTTCGATCAGATGGACCGCAACGGTCACGCGGTCCGGCCCGACGACCTGGACGCCTTCGCCGGTCTCGGCCTGCAGGCACTGCGCTTCCCGGTCCTCTGGGAGAAGGTGGCGCCCGCGGCGCTCGCCGACGCCGACTGGTCGTGGCCCGACGCGCGACTCGCGCGGATGCGGGTGCTCGGCCTGCGGCCGATCGTCGGTCTGCTCCATCACGGCAGCGGCCCGTCGCACACCAGCCTCGTGGACCCGGCCTTCCCCGGGAAGCTCGCGGCCTACGCCGCGGCCGTCGCCGCCCGCTATCCGTGGATCGAGGACTGGACGCCGGTCAACGAGCCGCTCACCACGGCCCGCTTCTCCGGCCTCTACGGCCTGTGGTACCCGCACGGACGCGACGAGGCGACCTTCTGGCGGGCGCTGGCGAACCAGTGCCGCGCGACGGTGCTCGCGATGCGCGCGATCCGCGCCGTCGTGCCGGGCGCACGTCTGGTGCAGACCGAGGACCTGGGGCGCTACTGGGGCTCGTCGGACCTGCAGGATCAGGTCGCCTTCAACAACGCCATGCGCTGGCTGAGCTGGGACCTGCTGTGCGGTCGCGTCGACGCCGCCCATCCGCTGCACGGCTGGCTGCGCGACTGCGCGGGCGCGGGCGCGGCGGAGCTCGAGTGGTTCCTCGCGAACCCCTGCCCGCCGGACGTGATCGGCGCCAACCACTATGTCACCAGCGAGCGCTGGCTCGACACGAACCTCGCCGCGTGGCCGGCGCGCAGCCACGGCGGCAACGGCCGTCAGCGCTACGCCGACATGGAGGCGGCGCGTTGCTTCGCCGCGCCGGCACCGGGCCTGCGCACGCTGCTGCTCGAGGCCTGGCAGCGCTACGGCCTGCCGATCGCGGTCACCGAGCTGCACCTCGACTCGACGCGCGAGGACCAGATGCGCTGGCTGCTCGAGAACTGGCGGGCAGCGCTCGCCGCGCGCGACGAGGACGGGGTGGACGTGCTCGCGGTCACGGTCTGGTCGCTGCTCGGCACCTGGGACTGGAACTGCCTGCTGGTCGAATGCCGCGGCTACTACGAGCCGGGCGCCTTCGACATCCGCGGCAGCGGACCCCGTCCGACCGGCATCGCGCGGCTCGCCGCGCACCTGGCGGCCGGCCGCGTGCCGGACGAGGCGGTGCTGCAGGCGCCGGGCTGGTGGCATCGCGGGGACCGCTTCATGGGGCCGCCGACGGCGCCGCCGCCGGACGCCTCGGCCCCGCCCCCGCTGCCGCGCCCGATCCCGGACCCGAGCGTGCCGGTGGCGCCGCTGCTGGTGACCGGTGCCACCGGCACGCTCGGCGGTGCCTTCGCCCGGATCTGCGCCCAGCGCGGCATCGCGGTGCGCGTCGCCACGCGCGCCGAGCTCGACATCGCCGACGCGGCGTCGGTCGCGCACGCGCTCGAGCGCGTGCGCCCCTGGGCGGTGGTCAACACCGCCGGGTACGTCCGCGTCGACGAGGCCGAGCACGACGTGGAGCGGTGCTTCCGCGAGAACACCCTCGGACCGCACGTGCTCGCCACCGAATGCGCGCGACGCGGCATCGCGCTGGTCAGCTTCTCGAGCGATCTGGTGTTCGACGGCGCCCGCCGCGACCCGTACGACGAAGGGCATCCCACCTCGCCGCTCAGCGTCTACGGCCGCAGCAAGGCGGAGGCCGAGTCGCGCGTGCTGGACACCTATCCGCAGGCCATGGTGGTGCGCACCAGCTCGTTCTTCGGGCCCTGGGACGTCCACAACTTCGTGACCCTCGCGCTCACGGCGCTGCGCGCGGGGCGCACCTTCGCGGCGGCCGACGACCTGGTGGTGTCGCCGACCTACGTGCCCGACCTGGTGCATGCCTGCCTGGACCTGCTGATCGACGGCGAGTCGGGCCTGTGGCACCTGACCAACGGGCACGCCCTCACCTGGGCCGAGTTCGCGCGGCGCGCCGCCGCGGCGGCCGACGTCGACGCCTCGGCGCTGAGGCCGCGCGGCAGCATCGAGCTGGGCCTGCGGGCGCCGCGCCCGAGCTACAGCGCGCTGCACAGCCGACGGGGTGCGACGATGCCCACGCTCGACGATGCCCTGCGCCGCTGGGTGGCGACCCGGTCGACCGCGTAGACGGCGGGCGCGCGCGGCGCTCAGGCGCCCGGGGAGGTCGCGACGGGCTCCGGCACGCGCTGCGAGCCGGAATGACCGAGCGCCGCGTAGGCGACGAGCACCGAGTTCGCCACCGCGGCCTCGCGCCCGGGCGCGCACAGGGCGACGCAGGCGCCGCCGAAGCCCGCTCCGGTCAGCCGGGCGCCGTGCACGTCCGGATGGGACTGCAGCAGCCCGACGAGCGCATCGAGCGCGGGGACCGACACCTGATAGTCGTCGCGCAGGCTCGCGTGCGAGGCGTTCATCAGCTCCCCGAATCGCGCGACATCCGCGCCCCGAACCGCCTCCAGCACCCGTGCGTTCTCGGCGAAGACGTGGCGCGCGCGGGCGCGCAGCGGGTCCGGCAGCGCCTCGATGGCGGCCGGGTCCGCGACGTCGCGCAGCGACGCGACGCCGAGCCGCCGCGCCGCCTCGCGGCACTCGTCGCGGCGCGTGTTGTAGCCGCTCTCGGCGAGCCGGCGCGGCTGGCCCGAGTCGAGCACCAGCATCGCGCCGCCGGCGGGCAGCGGCAGCAGCCGCCGATCGAGGCTGCGCGTGTCGAGGAACAGCATGTGCCCCGTGTCCGCGAGGCTCGCGGCCATCTGATCCATGATCCCGCACTGCACCCCGGCGTAGGCGATCTCCGCGCGCTGCGCGATCCGCGCGATCTCGACGTCGTCGAGCGGGATCGCGAGCAGCCTGCGCAGCGCGCGCAGCGTGGCGACCTCCAGCGCGGCGCTCGACGACAGTCCGACGCCGATCGGCACCGATGAGCGCACGTGGAGCTCGAGCGGCGGCAGCTCGACGCCGAGCGCCGCGAGCTCCCTCAGGCAGCCGTACACGTAGCGCGCGTGGTGTTCGGGCGGCGCTCGCTCGAGATCGAACGCCACGGTCGTCCCGTACTCGGCGGCGTGCAGCCTGATGCCCGGACCGGTCCAGCGCGAGACGTCGACCCGCGTGCGCTGCGGGGTCGCGGTCGGCAGCACGAAGCCGTCGTTGTAGTCGGTGTGCTCGCCCAGCAGGTTGACCCGACCGGGCGCGTCGGCGCCGGCTTCGGCGTCGTGCCCGAAGGCCGCGGCGAATCCGCGCGGCCCCTCGGCGACCGGACCGCCGTCGGGCGCCTGCCCGCGTCCGCCGCTCACCCCACCTCCGCGGCGACGTCGACCGCCTGCAGCGCGCGGGCGCTGTCCTCGGGCAGCGCGTCCATCGCGAACAGCCCCGCGGCCAGCTCGGTGCCCGCCAGGTACTTCAGCCGGTCCCGGGTCCGGTAGGGCGGCCAGATCTGGGCATGCAGGTGCCAGCCCCGCGCATCGCCCGCCGGGGCCGCGTACCAGGCCAGCAGATAGGGACACGGCCGGTCCCACAGGCGCTCGAGCTTGCGCAGCGCCGTCTTGAGCGCCCGGGCGAGATCCTCCCGCTGCGCGTCGCCCAGCGCGTCGAGTACGGCGACCGGCTCGATCGGTGCGACCCAGACCTCGTACGGATAGCGCGCACACGCCGGCACGAAGGCCACGGCGTGGGGGCCGCGGTAGAGCAGGCGCGTGCCGTCGGCGAGTTCGCGGGCGATCAGCTCCGTGAGCGGTCCGCGTCCGTGCCGGATCGCATGCTCGCGGGCCACCGCCGCCATCCGCTCGGCCACCGGCGGCACGACCGGATAGGCGTAGACCTGGCCGTGCGGATGATGCAGCGTCACGCCGACCTCGGCCCCACGGTTCTCGAACGGCAGCACCCAGGCGATGCCGGGGCGCGCCGCGAGCAGTCGGCAGCGCTCGCCGAGCACCTGGAGCACCAGACCGATCCGCGCCAGCGGCATCGCGCCCAGCGGCTCGAGCGGATCCTGGCCGAACACCACGACCTCGCAGGCACCGGTGGCCGGCGCGGTCGGCACGACCGAGAGCGGCGGGTCGTGCGCGCCGGGCGCCAGCGACGGGAACCGGTTGTCGAAGACCGCCACCTCCCAGTCGCCGGCGGGCAGCTCGGTCGGGTGCGCCGCATCGCGGGTCGGCGCGAGCGGATTCCATTCGGGCGGCGGCAGGAAGGTCCGGTGCTGGCGGTACGCCGCGTAGGTCACCCATTCGCCGCGCAGCGGATGCCAGCGCAGGTGCGGATTGGCCTCGAGCGGCTCGGACGACGGACTCGGCGCGGGCTCCGGTGGCGCCTCGAACGGCGCGAGCGCGTAGAGCGTCAGCGCGCGGCCGTCGACCTTGCGCAGCCGCACCGTGAACGCCGCGGGCACTACACCACCCCCGGTATGTAGGTGCGCGTGAGGCCGGTGGCCTCCGCGATCGTCGCGAGCGCGATCTTCGGCGTGCGGTCCGCGCACAGCAGGCCGTTGGACTCCTGGAACGTGTCGGCGAACTGCGTGTAGCAGAAGCCCGAGAACAGCGTCGTGTGCGCGACCACGTCGAGCAGCCCGCGGTAGCGCTGGCCGAAGCTCGCGTCGTCCTCGACCCTCGAATAGCCCCAGCCCTGCGTGACCCCGGGCGCCGGACACTTCACGTACGCGATGCCGCCGAACTCCGTCAGGATGATCGGCTGGCCCCGGTGCGGGTATCCGTCGAGCGTCAGCACCCGCCCCCCCGGCCGGCGCCGGTCGAAGAGCTGCGTCGAGTCGCCGCCGTAGCGCTGGCGGATCGCCTCCGGGTCGGCGTCGTAGTCGTGGATGCCGATGATGTCGGTCGCGCTGGCTTCCCAGCCGTCGTTGCCGACCACGGGCCGGTTCGGATCGAGGGTCTTGGTCAGGTGGTACAGCGCCTCGACCGCATGCCGCTGCTCGCGTACCGCGTTGAGTTCGGGCACGCCCCAGGACTCGTTGAACGGCACCCAGACCACGACGCACGGGTGGCTGTAGTCGCGCTCGATCGCCTCGGTCCACTCGCGCACAGTGCGCCGGATCGCGGTCTTGGTGAACCGGTAGGCCGAGGGCATCTCGCCCCAGACCAGCAGGCCGAGGCGGTCGGCCCAGTACAGGTAGCGCGGATGCTCGATCTTCTGGTGCTTGCGCACCCCGTTGAAGCCCATCGCCTTGGCGAGCTCGACGTCGCGCCGCAGCGCGTCGTCGTCGGGCGGCGACAGCAGCGTGTCCGGCCAGTACCCCTGGTCGAGCACCATCCGCAGGAAGTACGGCCGGCCGTTGAGCATCAGCCGGTCCCGCAGGATGGTGAACGAGCGCAGGCCCACATAGGAGCGCGCCTCGTCGATGCGTTCGGCGCCGTGGAACAGCGTCACCGTCGCATCGAGCAGCGTCGGCCGCTCCGGGCTCCAGAGCAGCTCGTTGCGGAAGTCGTCGATGCCCGGATCCGACAGCACGATGCGCCGGTCGGCCTCGCGGTCGATCACGCGGTAGCGGTCGGAGGCGAGGAGCCGCTCGCCGTGGCGCAGCTCGACCTCGATCGACAGCTCGTCGGCCGGGTCGCCCGCGATGCGCGCCTCGAAGTCGATCGAGAAGCCCTCGACCTGCGGCGTCCAGCGGATCTTGTCGAGGTAGGTCCGCGAGACCCGCTCGACCCAGACGGTCTGCCAGATGCCGGTCGTGCGCGGATACCAGAGCGAGTGCGGCTCGAGCTGCCAGTCCTGCTTGCCGCGCGGCTTGGTCAGGTCGGCCGGGTCGTCCTCGGCCAGCACCGTCACCACCTGCCGCCCCGACGGATCGAGCGCGGCGGTCACGTCGAAGCGGAACGGCGTGTGCCCGCCCTCGTGCGAGCCGACGCGCAGGCCGTTGACCCAGACCTGGGCCGCGTAGTCGACCGCGCCGAAATGCAGCAGCACGCGGCCACCCCGGGCGTCGATCTCGAACTCGCGCTCGTACCAGCAGGCCGGATTGAAGCCACGTTCGCCGATGCCGCTCGCCTGGGACTCCGGCGGATACGGCACTTCGATGCGGCTCGGCCAGTCCGGAACGTCGTCGGGATGCTGGTAGCGGCGCTCGCGGTCGAACCGGAAGCGCCAGGGGCCATCGAGCGACAGCCAATGGGCGCGTTCGAGCTGGGGACGGGGATAGGCGAAGCGCACCGTGTGGGCCGGGGGTCGGGTTGCCGAGCCGACCGACTCTAGTCGTCCGCCGTGCTCGCGCGGGTGGGCCGAACGGGCGGCCGCGTGTGGGACGAACGGCCGTTCGGGCCGGAGTGGTGAGGGCGGCGGGGGCGCGGACGTGCCCGCTTCGAAGGGTGAGATGCTTCGTGGACCGGGCCGGTGCGGCTACAGTCGAACCGATCGCATCCCCGGCCGCCGTCCATCTCAGAGAGACCCTCGATGAGCCCTCACGAGAACACGGGACCCACCGTGGCCTTCGATCCGCTGCCCGACGAGTGCCTTGTCGATCTGCCGCTGGCGATCCGCTTGCGTGGTGCATCCCCTGGCGAAGGCGTGACGCTGAGCCTCTTCAACCGCCTCCCCGGAACGCTGATGCGCTCGGTCGCCCGCTTCGTCGCCGATCCGGACGGCACGGTAGACCTGACCCGCGACGCGCCGCTCGTGGGCGCGTACACGGGCGTCGACCCGATGGGCCTCTTCTGGTCGCGTGCGCCCGTCCCCGACGGGCCGGAGGCGGTACCGGTCGCACCGAGCGACGACCCGTTCACCGTGACGCTCGTCGCCACGTCCGACGACAATCGTGTCCTAGCCCGCCACGCGATCCACCGCGTCTTCCTCGGCCCCGGCGTGCGCAGGACCTCGTTCGACGCACCGGGCCGCGTGGGCCTGCTGTTCGAGCCGGCTTCGCCCGGGCCGAATCCGGCGGTGCTGGTCGTGGGCGGGTCAGACGGCGGTCTGGCGTGGTCGCGCGAGGTCGCGGGGCTGCTGGCGTCGCACGGCTTCGTCGCGCTGGCGCTGGCCTACTTCGGTGCCGAAGGCCTGCCCGCGACGCTCGACCGCATCCCGCTCGAATACTTCGACGCGGCCCTCGACACGCTCGCGGCGCTGCCGTCGACCGACGCCGACCGCGTCGGCGTCTTCGGCGCGTCGCGTGGCGGCGAACTCGCGCTGCTGCTGGGCGCACGCTGTCCGCGCCTGCGCGCGGTGGCGGCGTTCATGCCCAGCGGCGTCGTCTGGCCAGCCTATCCAGCGACCGGGTACAGCGCATGGACCGCCGAGGGACGCGACTGGCCCTGCACCCGCGCGACGAGCTACGAGGCCTGCCTCGCCGAGCCCGATGGCGAACGCGAGGGCGAGGTCCCC
>Ga0105105_10000611_pt1 | contig 15983 bp, 18 predicted proteins | sample PPLLaktember2015_4_FD_79108 | JGI IMG/M metagenome (GOLD analysis project Ga0105105, IMG submission 79108) | Freshwater sediment microbial communities from Prairie Pothole Lake near Jamestown, North Dakota, USA - PPLs Lake P8 Core (1) Depth... | ecosystem: Environmental > Aquatic > Freshwater >... | reverse complement strand
TAGTCGGAATCTCCGCTAAGGGCGGTGTTGAGGTCTTCTCCGACCATGATGCAGGCTTTTACGGTGTGGTTGTTGTTGAGTGTCTCGATTTTGGTGTCGATCTGTTGGTAGTCGTTTTCGTTGTCTTGGAGGGGGATGAGTTGTGCGGTCCAGCCGAGGTCGTTTTTTACTGCGGTAAGGTATGTTTGGATCGCGGTGCGGATGTCGGTGTCGTTGTTGTATTGTGGGGAGAGGATGATGAGGAGGTCTGGGTTGTTTGCTTGGGTGGCAATTTCGATGGTCATTGTTTGTTGGGCGTTGGTGGAGATGAAGGGGAGTTGACTGATGAACAGAAGGGTAAAGACGCAAAGGATGATCCTGCTGGGTTCGTGTGTCATTGTTCCTTCCACCACCGTTAAGACGTTATACTCTTTTACTTTTAATATTTAAACTTATTATGTTATACTTTAGTAATAATTATATTTAAACATATCGTGCTATTCTCCCTTATGGAAAAACTCACAAAAAGGAAGAATATCCCCACTCACACAATCGACCAAAAAAGAACAAAAAGATCCAAAACCTACAACAAATCTCGAACTACTTGAGAAGCTTTTTCACGGTTTTTATGATATGCGCAGTACTCAACCCATACTTATCAAACAGTTCATCAGGCTCCCCTGACTCACAGAACATATCCTGCACACCAATCCGTTTAAAAGGCACAAAAGCACCATTCTCAGCAAGCACCTCACTGACCGCACCACCCAGACCACCGATCACAGAATGCTCCTCAACCGTCACGATCGCGTTGGTGCCCCTCGCACACTTCAAGACCAGCTTCTCATCAAGAGGCTTGATCGTATGCATATCGACCACACGAACAGACACGCCCTCTTTTCCCAGCTGCTCTGAAGCATCGACTGCCTGATCCACCATCGTCCCACACGCGATAATGCTGACATCAGAACCGTCTTTGACGATCAATCCCTTCCCGATCTCAAGGTCCCGAAGGTCCTCTTTGCTGTACAACAAAGGTGCATTCGCCCGACCGATCCGAGCATACATCGGGCCTTTCGTCGTCGCCATCAGCTCAACCAACCGTCGAGTCTGTGTCGCATCACTTGGCGCAAGCACCGTCATGTTCGGCAGCACCCGCATCAAGGTAAGATCCTCGATCATCTGATGGCTTGCACCATCCTTCCCGACACTGATACCACCATGCGTCGCAAAAATCTTCACATTCGCCTCAGAATACGCCACATCGATACGGATCTGATCATAGACCCTGCCGGTCGCAAACACCGCAAAGGTGCTCGCAAAAGGGATTTTCCCACAAGAGGCAAACCCAGCGGCAGCAGAGATCATGTTGGCCTCAGCAATCCCCATTTCAAAAAACCGCTCCGGGTATTTCTTCGCAAACAAAATCGTCTTAGTTGATTTCGAAAGATCCGCATCCAACACCACGATGTTCGGATGTTTCCCCCCAAGCTCCACGAGGGTCTCCCCGTACGCGTCACGAGGGTTGGCCCTCACTTTCTTCGTCATAAGGTCGCCTCCAACGCCTTCTGCGCCGCATCCAGCTCTTTCATCGCAAGCTTATATTCCATCTCGTTCGGAGGCACACCATGGAAATCGATGTTATTTTCCATAAATGAGACGCCTTTTCCTTTCACCGTATTCAGGATGATCATGGTCGGCTGGTTCTTCTGTTCACTTGCTGAAAGCAACGCGTCGATGATCTGCTCAATATCATGCCCATCGACTTCGATCACATGCCATCCAAAGGAGCTCCAACGATCCCGGACCGACTCAAGACGCAAGACATCTTCGGTGTTCCCATCGATCTGCAAGAAATTCCTATCGATGAATGCGGTGAGGTTGTCCAGTTTATAATGCGTAGCGGAGGACGCTGCTTCCCAGATCTGCCCCTCGTTGGTCTCCCCGTCACCTACCATAGCGTAGACCCGGTAGTTCTTCTTATCAAGCTTCCCCGCCAGCGCAATACCCAGGGCAAAAGAAAGCCCATGACCAAGAGACCCTGTTGATGCTTCCACACCAGGGATATGGGTACAGACAGGATGACCCTGTAACATGCAATTGATCTGCCGAAGGTGACTGAGTTCTTCGACGTCAAAATACCCGCATTCCGCCAATGCCGCATACAAGGTTGGAGCGGCATGGCCCTTGCTTAAGACAAACCGGTCCCGATTTGGATCGTTTGGGTTTTTCGGGTTATGGTTCATATGATGAAAATACAAAGTGACGATCGCTTCTACTGCAGAAAGAGACCCACCCGGATGACCTGATTTGGCGAGATATAACATCTCTATGATATGTTTTCTTATTTTCACTGATGTAAGGTCTAATCTTCTGATAAATTCCTCATCATGATGCTTCAAAGGTTCGCCCCGCCCAGTTAGCCCAAATGAAATTAGATTCCCTGAATGGTTTTTTCATGTAAATACTTTTTGTAAAAAAAAATATAGAAAGTCTCCCTCAGTGTTTATGTGGGTTTCAGTTTGTTGTCTTCCGTAGGTTTCTGTTTCGTGTGATGCCGTGAAAACGCATAGAGGTCTTGATAGATCTCCGGTCGTATGTCTCGAAGAACGGGTCGGCGTGCCCGTGCTGGTTCAAGAAGCTTAAGGTTCACATCGCAGGTGATGATGCTTTCTTTGAGATACGGGGCTTTTACCAGAAGGTTTCCTAACGGGTCATACACCTGGGAACCTCCCCAGTACACGAGATCCTCTTGGTTGCCTGCCAAGTTGACATAGGCGACAAACACGGTGTTTTCCAACGCCCGTGCCGGTAAGAGTGTTTCGAAATATTTTTGTGTGGTGGTAGGTGATGCAGAGATGCAGATGAGAATGTCCGCTCCTTGTAAGGTGAGTGCTTTAGCAAGCTCAGGGAAATTGAGGTCGTAGCAGATGAGAAGTCCGATTTTTCCTAAGGATGTAGAGAAAACAGGGAGGTCTTCTCCTTGGTCAAAGAAGATTTTTTCTTCAAATGGCCCTGAGGTCGGCAGGAACCATTTCTTGTAGGCATCAACAGTGCCGTTTGGATGGATCAAGACAGCAGCGTTGTAGACAAGCCCGTCGACGATGCTGTCTTTGAAGGGCATGCCAAAGACGATGTAACAGTGGTTGGTTTTCGCGATTTTTTTCAGGTGTTGGATGGAGGGTCCATCCAGTGGTTCAGCAAGGTCGCGGAATTCGTCTTTGCAGCGGTCCCCTGAGAGAAAGAACTCGCCGAACACATAGATGTCTGCTTTTGTTTTCTTTATGAAACGTTCCATGATTTGTATGTTTTTTGTTTTATCTGCTATCGCGGGTCGTGCGGAGATTAAGGCAAGTTTCATAGCACCATCTCAGGAGGAGGTTATCGGTCCTGACGATATAAGAGTTGTTGATGAGAAATGGTGGTTTTTTTGGTTATTTTTTCAAAAAACGGCAAAAGAATAGAAAATTATATATACTTATCAATATAAAATTAATACCATTCAATAGTCACGGAGACAAAGAATGCCACTCATCACATTACAAGCACTCACCAAAACAATCCAAAAAAAACTCAACATCAACGAAAAACAAGCACGAGCCTACGCAGAAATCGTCATGGATATGTTCGGATACGATGACTGCATCCTTGATAACATCCTTGATCACGCGGATCGACGACTCTTCTACCGTCTCGAAGCAGAAGGCATCCTCATCACCCGACGAGACGAAGCGATCCTCAGCGACGGAACAAACTGGCGAATCCGCTACTGGGTGTTTCAAAAAAGCGTTATTTTCCCGTCTGAAACGAAGAAGAAGGTCAAGATAGGCCGGTCAAAGAATAAACAACCCATCAAAACTATCCCCCCCTATGACCCCAACGCTATCTATTCTTCCCTGCCTGAGACTGCATGGACCACCCGAAAAACTCACTTCATATAAATATCCCCGGACGGTGGTCCACCTCCCTCTTCTTATCCTCCTCTAAACGTACATCTTTTTAACAGAAACATGATATCGACTTTGTCATGCTATGAAAACCGATATCGAAATCGCACGATCTGTTCCACTCCGACCCATCGAGGACATCGCCGCAGCAGCAGGGATCCATGAGGATGAATACTTCTGCTGGGGCCGCTCAAAAGCAAAAGTCTCCTTGGATATATTACAACGGATCAAACAACACAAACAAGGCAAACTTATTCTCGTCACCACCATCAACCCAACCTCCAGTGGTGAAGGAAAAACAACAGTCACGATCGGCCTGGCACAAGCCCTTTCGCAGCTCGGAAAAAAAACCATGCTGGCCATCCGGGAACCCTCCATGGGCCCTATCATGGGCAAGAAAGGAGGCGCCACCGGTGGAGGGTACTCACAAGTCGTCCCCATGGAAGACATCAACCTGCATTTCACCGGGGACATGCATGCCATCACCAGCGCCCATAACCTTCTCGCAAGCCTCCTGGACAATCATATCCACCATGGGGATCTGTTCCATATCGACCCGCGGTACATCGTCTGGCCACGGGTGCTAGACATCAGCGACCGGGCGTTACGCAAGGTCGTCGTTGGACTAGGTGGACCATCTGATGGCGTCCCTCATGAGATAGAGTTTTCCATCACCCCTGCATCTGAGATCATGGCGATCCTCTGCCTCTCCAAAGACCTCCAGGACCTCAGACAACGGCTCAGCCGCATCATCGTCGCCTACACCTATGATAATAAACCAGTGACCGCTGCAGACCTCAAAGCAGTCGGAGCCATGACTGTTGTCCTCAAAGACGCGATCATGCCGAACCTGGTGCAGACCATCGAAGGAGTCCCTGCGTTTGTCCATGGAGGACCGTTCGCGAACATCGCCCATGGGACCAACAGCTTGATTGCGGATATGATAGGTTTACGACTCGCTGATTATTTTGTGACCGAAGCTGGCTTTGGCTCAGAGCTGGGTGCTGAGAAATTCTTTGACATCGTCTGTCGCACCGGCAAGCTTTCCCCTGATGCAGTCGTCCTGGTCGTCAGCGTCAAAGCATTGAAACGACATGGGGAAGGCACCGACAAAAAAGCTCTTCAGAGAGGCCTTGCGAACCTTGAAAAACATTTGGAGAACCTCTCCTGGTTCCAAGTCCCTGTCATCGTTGCGATCAATCAGTTCACCACCGATACCGATGAAGAACTGGATTTCATCGACCATTTTTGTTCCCAAAAACAAGTCCCTTGCGCCGTCGTCGACGTCTGGGCGAAAGGCGGTGAAGGCGGCATCGAGCTTGCTGGCAAACTCGTCAGCATGATCCATAACACACCCTCTCGTTTCACCTACCTCTATGACCTTGATCTCCCGGTCAAAACAAAGATAGAGATCATCGCAAAAAAGATGTACGGCGCTGACCGGGTCGGTTATTCAGTCAACGCGGAAAGCGACCTGAAACTATGCAAGGAGCTCGGACTTGACGCACTCCCGATCTGTATCGCAAAAACACCCTACTCCCTTTCTGATGATCCCTTGCTGCTGGGCAGACCAACTGGTTTTAAAATCACGGTCCGGGACATCAAGTTCTCCGCTGGCGCTGGTTTTCTCGTCCCTATGACGGGGAAGATTACCACCATGCCTGGTCTTCCACCTCATCCTCAATCCGAGTCCATGGACATCGATAAAAACGGCAACATCATCGGCCTGTCCTAACTCTTTTTTTTAGTCCCTAATAGTACTACAGTACTCTTTATATATAGAAAAATTGTTATCATCGTTGGGCGAGGAATCCAGTATGGATGAAGATATTATCGAACAGCAGATTGATGAGATTCTTAAAGCATTACAGGAGACATCAGGAAAAGACGTCGGACGAGACGTCCTGGATAAAGAGCTACGGAAGTTCTTAGAATATGGTGTTCCTTTTGAGCATGCGAAACAGACGTTGATAAAGAAGTTCGGTGGTGGTGCTGTAAAACTCACAGCCCCCTCAGAACGGATGCTGATTGTCGATCTTAAACCAAGTCAACAAAGCGTGCATGTGCTCAGTCGTATCATCTCGGTCAATCCCCGGGAGATACAAGTAAAAGGAGAGACCCGGAAGATCTTCTATGGGATCCTAGGTGATGAGAGCGGGACGATTCAGTTCACCGCCTGGAAGGATTTCGAACTGGAAAAAGGCACCGTCGTCGACATCACCAACGCCTACACAAAAGAATGGCAAGGCAGCCTGAAAGTGAATTTCGGTGATCGAACCAGAATCACCATGGTCGATGCCTCAGAACTCCCAGAGATGAACCTCGAGCCACGAGCCTACAAAGTCAACGAGTTACGCGGCGGCCTGAGCGCTGTTGAGGTCACCGCACGGATCCTTGAGACACAAGACCGTGAGGTGGACATCTCCGGTCAGAAGAAAAAAGTCTTCTCAGGAATCCTGGGGGATGAGACAGGCAAAGCCCAGTTCACCGCATGGCATGATTTCAAACTCAAGGAAGGAGCGGTGGTGAAGATCACTGGTGGGTATGTGAAATCCTGGAAAGGCATCCCTCAGTTCACGTTTGATGAAAAAGCAACTGTCGAGAAACTTGATGCAAACACCATAGCAAAAAAAGATGTGAAAACACAGAAAATACTACTCTCTGAGCTGGTGGAACGCAACGGTGCGCTCGATGTCGAAGTGGAAGGCACCGTTATTGAGATACAGAAAGGCTCAGGTCTTGTGCAACGCTGCCCGCAATGCAACCGGGTGCTTCAGATGGGCTCCTGCACCGTCCATGGCACGGTAGAAGGAAAAACAGACCTACGGATGAAGCTGGTCATCGATGACGGGGCTGGTTCTGTCAGTGCGATCCTTGGCAAGGAGCTGACTGAAAAACTCCTTGGAAAAACCCTCCCGCCGTCCGATGATATGATCGAAGAGATGAACAGCATCTTGTTCGGTCATCGGATCAGTTTACAAGGCAATGCCCTGGGGGACGAGTACGGCATCACACTCATCGCCCGAGACGCGAAACGAGCAGATTTCAATGTCGCCGCAGAAGCAGAACGGTTATCCTCAGAGCTGGAGGAGTTCTCATGAGACGCGAGCCAGCCTGGCGGGTCTTTGCCGCAGAATACAATGATACCGCCCTTGAGATCAAAGGCAGCGGAGAAAAAGTGCCTTCCTATGTCGTCACTCCTCTAGGCAGCAAGGTCAACCGCGTGTTCATCACCGGGGTGCTTACCGATGTGGAAAGCGTCAGTGAAGGCGGGGAGTACCTCAGGGCACATGTGTCTGACCCGACCGGGGTGTTTACGATCTATTCCGGGCAGTATCAGCCGGAGGCGACTGCGAAGCTGCAGAGCATTGAGGCTCCTGCGTTTGTCGGAGTTGTCGGAAAAGCTCGCACGTATGTCCCTGAGGAGGGGACCTTGTATGTCTCGCTGCGTCCTGAGCTGATCCGTGAGGTCAGCGCAGAATCCAGGGATCGATGGATCATTGAGACCTGCCTGCAGACCAAGCATCGGATGGGTGCGATGGTCGAGGCGATGAAGATGACCCAGCCGAACGTGTATGACCTGAAAAAACTCGGGTACAGCCGTGAGTTATCAGAAGGTATTGTTGCTGCATTAAAAAAATATGGGACTGTTGATGTGAACAAATATGCGACCCTCATCAGGGAATCCTTGCAGTTCATCGTCCCTGGGGCCGCGGAGAAATTCGAGGAAGCTAGACTAGAGGAATCCTTAGAGCGTAAAGAACAGAAAAAAGAAGCAAAGAAAGAACCGAAGAAACCAAAGAAACAAAAAAAGGAAGACGCAAGCCCTATGGATGCTCCACAGGATCCTGAGACGGTCGTATTGGACACCATTAAAGAACTTGAAGGCGATGATGGCGCCCTGTGGGATAGCATTGTTGTCGCCTGTAAAAGCAAAGGTCTGGATGAGAATGCCATCGAAGAAGCGTTGAACTCACTGATGGATAAAGGATTCATTTTTGAGCCGATGCTTGGGACCCTTAAAACAACCTGATCAATCTTTTAACAGGTCTTCTCCGCCCTCAAATTGTTGTTGAATGTTGGTGTAGATGTCTTCGATGCCGAAGAAGTTCCGTTTTGAGATCGGGATAAGCCGGGTGTATCCGCCGATGTCTTTGATGAGACGGAGGATCTGCTCACTGAGCTCCCTGTGCATGGTTGCCTCCTCGTTGCACAACGCCTCAACGATCTCATCAGGGCTGTCTGACCAGCGTTGAATCATCTGTAGTTCTTTTTTAGAAAGGAGATCTGCCTTACTCAGAATGTTTATTTGCGGTTTGTTCAGCCGCAGGTTCGTCGTGATCGCCAGCAGCAGCTGGGAGACAAACCCCGATGCTGTTTTCGCAAGCATCGGGTCCAGGAGATAGCAGATGATTGATTTTTCTGGGCTGAGGAACTTCACGGTGTATTTCCCGGATTCTCGGAACACGAAGAGTTCCAGCTGACCGGGGGTATCAAGAAGGATGTAGTCTGATTTGAACGAGTTGATGCTTTCTTTTACATCCTCGGTGTTCAGCGCGATCATGTCCGCACACGCGATTTGTGCACCGTTCGGTCCGAGTCTGTTTGCGTCCATGACCTCCCGAAGGTTGATCCAGTCCCTGATATCAACGTCTGGCTCATATGGAAGGTTTTCCGCGCCAGGGTCCAGATTCACGATGATAGCGTCAAGCCCACGGTCTTTGCACCATTGTTGCATGGATGCAGTCAATGTTGATTTTCCGGAGCCGGCAGTCCCAATAAAATACACAAAGATTTCTTGTTTCATTTTTTTCCTCGTATCTCCTTCATATGACGGATGCGTTTCTCAAGCAGTTGTGTTGTTCCGATATCATGGCGGATGAACAAATGATCCCCTTTGATACATGTGAGGGCGTGTTCGCTGATTTTTTCTGCTTCTGCGAAATCATCATGGATTCCGACCACGGCAAGGGATCGTGATGATCCGGTGAGGATATGATTGTCTTTTTTGTTGACTGATGCGTAGAACAGCATCGCACCGGTTTTCCGTAGTGCTTCTTCGTTGACGTAGATTGGTTCGCCAGTCATGCTTTTCACACCGTATCCTTCAGGGACAACATATTTGCAGACTGTTGATTTCTTCTCAATCTGGATGTCTTTTTTTGACAGTGATGCATCAAGCATGGCGGTGCAGACGTCAAGGAAATCGGTTTGCAGTAACGGGAGTACGTTCATGGCTTCCGGGTCGCCGAACCGTGCGTTCACCTCGATGAGTTTCACGCCATGGCTGGTGAGGATGAATTGTCCGTAGATAGGGCCGATGTAGGTGCAGTGTTCTTTCGCCAGTGCCTGGATGATGTGTTGCAGAATAGAGACTCCCTCATGATATTCTTGTTTGGAAAGAAACGGTAACAGTCCGTCTGCGCAGGAGTACGAGCCCATGCCACCGGTGTTCGGTCCTTTGTCATCAGGTAAGAGTCGTTTATGGTCTTGTACCGCTGGCAAGGGGGCGACATGGTGCCCATCGGTGAATGCCTGCAGGGTGAATTCCTCCCCTATTGCTTTTTCTTCGATGAGGATTTTTGCAGCCCCACCTATCTTGTTCTGTATGACTTCTTTGACATAGGCCATTGCTTCATTGCTGCCGTTGAAATGGTCACCTGCGACATGCACGCCTTTCCCGCCGGTTAATCCGATTGGTTTGAGGACGACTTCTGCGTTGAGGTCTTCAATGTATCGTTTTGCTTCCTCCAGGCTTGTGAAGGTTTGATGCTGCAGTTGCCCGGGGATCTTATATGTTGTAAGAAGATTGCGCATCCATTCTTTATCGGTCTCGATGCGGGCTGCGTTTTTTCTCGGGGCACATGTTTGTATGTCGTTTTTTATCAGCGCATCAGCAAGCCCTGCTTCCAGGGGGGCTTCTGGTCCGATGAGTGCGATATCAATATTTTTTTTCGTTGCGTAGGAGACGATGTCTTGTATGTCTGTTTCTTTTTTTAAGAGGTAGTCTGTTGCAAGTTTTTCGATACCTGGGTTCAGATTGGACATGATGGAAAACAAGGTTGCTACCTCAGATCGAGCGACCGCATCGCAGATGGCATGTTCTCGTGCGCCACCACCAACTACCAAGACGTTCATAGAATTCCCCTCATTTTTTTTATTTTCATGTGTTTTACTTTATTTTTTCTATTTCCTTGTTTTTTATGATCTCGCTGACGGAGACGAGTGGGATGAACTGGACTTCGAGTTTCTTCAGAGTTTCTTTCGCACCAGCTTCTCGGTCGACGACTGTGAGGACTTTTTCGACTTCTGCTTGGTTCTCACGTAGGATCTGAATGGTTTTTACCACAGAGCCACCGCTGGTTGTGACGTCTTCGACGATGAGGACGCTTTTTCCTTTGACTTCTCCTCCTTCGATTTGTTTGCTAGTGCCGTGTTCTCTTTTTTCTTTGCGTATAATAACATAAGGGATGTCTGTTTCAAGTGCAAGGGCAACAACAAGGGGTACTGCGCCAAGCTCCATGCCTGCGAGCATGTCGTATCCTTTGGTGTAGCCGCTCATTTCTTGTGCGATGAGTCTGAGGGTTTTTGGTTCTGTGCTTGCTTTTTTGATGTCGATGTAGTAATCGCTGATAGCTCCGGAGGTAAGGACGAATCTGCCGAATTTGATCGCGCCGCAGTCTTTGAGCTGTTGGATCAGTTTTTCTCTCTTCATATGAGAGGGGGGTATTGGTTCTGGTGATTTATAATTTTACTTTTGTACGAATAACCGCGGTTTCTCCAAGAGAGATGGTGCCATGTATGCTCTTTGGTTTCTTGATGTCTGTCTCATCGTATTAGATTCCAACGAAAAGAAGAAGAATCTCTTTTTGTATTCTTGTTCCGAATACTTCCATGTCCGTTGAAATGTCGACAAAAAGCGTTGAGCATCAAATTCCGCACGGTTTCAGTATTGAAAGTATCTCTTTATTTAGTGATGCGGTTTTCGCAATCGCGATTACATTACTTGCTATCGATATCCGGGTTCCACAGCTTGCAGAAGATCTCGTGGCAATCCAGTTGAATAACGAAATCTTTGGATTAGCACCGAAATTAATCAGCTTTATCCTTACTTTTTTTATTATCGGGAATTTCTGGATTAGTTATCATCGTATAATCTATCGGATTCGACGGTATGATCGTGGACTTATCGCTCTGAACCTCTTGTTTCTCATGTTCATTGTCTTACTTCCCTTCCCGAATGATTTAATAGGAAAATATCCAACTCAACAGATTGCGGTGTTTGTGTATGCTGTTATTATCATCGCCACGGGGCTGAGCTTGAGTCTGCTGTGGCTACATGCATCGAGACGACGTCGTTTAATAGATGAGTCGCTCTCTGCTGATTTTATCCGACGCCTTACGATACGGCTTTTCATCGCTCCCTGTATTTTTTTGATATCGATACCAATTTCATTCCTTAATCCTCTTTATTCGTTGGTCACTTGGTTTTTAGCCTTCCCGTTAGGCATCTATTTTGAACGAACCTATCTGAGATAATCTGTTCATAAAGGGAAGAGCTGTTCAATAATTTTTTATCGATAGTGAGAACTGGTTTTATTTGTCGGTATTAATTGGCTTTTTTTTTCTTTATTTTTTACCAACTTGTCTGGTTAATCTCCCGTTGTTGTGTTTGATTCGGGAAAAACCGAACGTAAACGCACAGTATTTAAATGATGTAGGAGATAATTGGTTAGTAGTAGTATGACGAAGATAACATTGGATCGAGAGACATTCAAAGCACTTGCGTCTGATACCCGTCTTGATATTCTGAAGACCCTGGATGGGAAGAACATGGGTCTGAATGAGATTGCGAAGGTCACAAACCTGAACAAGGCGACGTTACATGAGCATCTGGCGAAACTGAATGAAGCCGGGTTGATTAAACGGAATGAGCGTGATGGTCATAAATGGGTGTACTATAAATTGACGTGGAAGGGCGAAAGCCTGCTGCATCCGGAGAATACGAAGATCGTGGTGTTATTTGCCACAACAATTGTTGCGTTGTGGGTCGGTCTTCTTCAGTTGGTCTGGTATATCAAAGGGACTGTTACGAATTTTGGGTATGACATCAAAGGCGATCAAGTCTTCTTGAAAAGTTCAGAGTTAGCCGGTTCTGGGAATTTTCCGCTCTTAGGAACCGAATGGGCTCAAAGTGCGTCGATGCCACCGAGTCTTCCAGACTTTTTCATGCGGGCGAAACTGGGTGTTTCTCAATGGATTCCGCTGGATAGAGATATCACGGTCCTAAAAGATAGTTCTGATCCAGGTTCGTTGACCGCTGGCGAGGGGAGTCGTTTTATCATTGACCAATCGCAAGGGATGATCCAAGCGGTCTATCAAAATCCGTTGTATTTGTATCTCGCGGTCGGTTGTTTTGTTGTGTTCTCCGTCTTTTTGGTTGTCGGACTCTGGCGGTTTTGGGAGAACCGAACCGTAAAGATATAGAAACAAAAAAAAACTGTTTTTTTTATTCTGCTGCGGTTATCTTCCGTTTTTTCTCCATTTCGTTTTCGAAGAAATCGAGTAATGTTTTTTGCATCCACATTCACCCCATTGTTGGTATGCGGTGGGATGTTATATTCTTTACGATGAGGTGTGATGGTTTTTTGATATTGTGTCAGCAAAGATATAAATACAGGAAATGATAATTATTATCATGATATAATATGTCATTATGTGGTTGGAGAGATGAAAACACGACCATGATGCCGCAGTTCCCCATACAAAAACACTCGTTTTCTACCCAGAAGAACAGGCGAGACTCATGACTGCTTTAGCCTACGCACTCATCGGGTTTCTCGCAGGATTATTCACCATGACCATCATCAGCCTGTACAAATACGTCATCAAAAAAATAAGCTAAAAAAAAAGAAAAAAAAAAGAATGTTTACGGTGAAGAGACCTATTCGTACGGCGCTGCTTCCTTCAGCAGATCGACTTGGGAGATGATCATCCGTCGACAACAGTACCTCTCAACATCAAGGCTGTCAAGGATCTCTTCCGGGGTCTCTTTTGGTTTTTCACCAGCAGCAACAGCTTTCTGATACACCTCACAGCGTTTTTTGTACTCCTCATACAACGAGGAAACGACCTTGCCGCAGGTAAAACATCGAATTGGGATAATCACCCTTCATCACCTGTATGATTTCTGCCTCTTCTTCCGAGCACCACGCCCGAGAGGCTTTTTACTTTCTTTAATCCGTGAGTCACTCACGAGTAAATCTCTATCAAATCCAAGGAATGTGAGACGTAACGCAGGATCCGCGCTGTACTCCACCAGACCCTTCGCGATCGCAGTCCTTACTGCATTAGCCTGGCTCATGAACCCACCACCAGACACGTTGATATCGATATCGACTGAGCTGACATGATGCTCCGCAAGCTTCAGAGGCTCCATGATCTTCCAACGGGCGATCGCCGGCTCATAAAACTCAACAGGCATGTTATTAATACGGACACGGCCAACCCCTTTCATCACCGTTGCTTTTGCAACAGAGGTCTTCCGCTTCCCGGTTGTGTTGACGACTTTCTTACTCATGGTACACGTTCGCTCCTAGGAATTGTGCTATTTCATCTAACGTCATAAAATTAACAGGTTGCTTTTCAGCAGCAGTGATCTTCTCAAAGGTCTGTCCTTTGAACTCCTTTGGCACCCCGATATAGCATTTCAGTCTTTTAAACGCTGCCCTGCCATGAGGCTCCTGATACGGGATCATCCCACGAACACAGCGTTTTAAAATCCGATCAGGCATCCGAGGGTAGAACGGACCTTTCCGATAGGTACCAACCTCTCGTTCATGTTTATAGTGCGCCTTGATCATGGCTTTCTTCCCAGTCACCAGTACTTTCTCACTGTTCACCACAGCGATCTCTTCGCCGTTGAGCAGACGTTTTGCAACAATAGTACAAAACCGTCCGAGCACCGCGCCTTCCGAATCAATGATGGTCACCATAGTTATCCCATGATCCTTATGTCTTTTCCTTTCGGATTATTCTTCATCAGTTCTTCAATAGTAAGGGCTTTGCCACCTGCTTTCTTAATCTTCTCATGAGCTTTCTCAGAGAATGACCAGGCTGCGATAGAAACCTTTTTCGTTAATTTCCCCGGTGAAAGAACCTTTCCAGGTATTAACGCGGTTTCCTTCTCGTGAACATACATGTCGATACGATGTAGATTTACCTCAGGCCAATTCCGTAATGGTTTTTCTAATCGCTCCGCGATATCTTTCCAGATGGGCGCCTTATTCTCATACGATGACTTTTTCAAGTCCTCGATCAGTGTGATAAGCGCCGGATTTGTCTTTTCAATGTGTCTTGCCATAAGCTGGTTCCCCAGTGTTGATGGATGGTAGGAAAACAAAGTGGTATTTATAAGATTTATGCAGGTTCAAATGTCCTTTCGTTGGAACCTCCACACCGAAAGGATATAAAACACGATGATCCACGCGAGTAACACACCTAACAAAAGACCGGTGGTGTACCACGAGGGGTTCGGTATAAAACCAGACCCGGTGCTGGATTGAACCGGACCGATGGCGATGGTGATAAGCGAGGAATACACTGAGATAGGATTGAAGAGGTTCAGGGCGAAGTACCAATCAGGAACCGTAAGAGTAGTTTCCATGGTGACCTGCGTAAAATCAATGGTTGTTGCAAGCAGTCCGACAAAGACGATCGGCAGGATGATGTTGAACAGGAACCACAGGAAGATCGCACCACCTAGTGCTGTTGATCGTTTTGAAAACACCGTGGAGAAGAACAAGGCAACCGTGAGAAACACCAGTCCGAAAATCATGGTCAGACCGATGAAGACTAGATATTCAAGGATGTCGACATTGGAGACGTTCAACGCAATCAGCATCCCAGCAAACCCATAGCCGACCAAGATAGTAAAGCACAGTACTGCTCCAAGTCCGAGCCATTTACCAACCACGATTTCAAAACGATTGGCAGACAAGGAAAGCAGAGAGCTCATCGACCCACGCTCTATTTCACCGATGATGGTGGCATACCCCAGCATGAATGCGACAATAGAGATCAGAAAAGACCCTAACTGGGTCATCCCTGAGATCGTCAGACCTAAGTCTTGCCATCCACTGGTCCCCAGCGAACCGAAATACGAAACAACCAACGTCAGAATCGCAAACATCGCTGCGACCAGGATGATCCATTTGTTCCTGATGTTATCCATGATTTCTTTTTTCGCGATGCTTAAGACAACGTTTGTTTGCATGCTTAGGCCTCCGTGTACCGCATGAAGACATCCTCAAGAGAGGGCTCCTTGGTCTGCAGGTTCTGAATATTGCCCCCTGCATTAGTGATCGCCAGGATGACTTTTGCTTTCATCGCTCCATCGCAGATGATCTCAAGACTGTTTCCTTTCACCTGTACACTATCAACACCAGGGAGTTTTTTGACTGAGTCTTCTATCGTTGCAGACATCTTGTCGAGACTGACGGTGATATGTGGTCTGAGATTCAGTTTCTTGCTGAGTCCCTCTACAGTGTCCTGTGCGACAAGGACTCCTTTATTGATGATGCCGACACGATCGCAGATCTCCTGGATCTCGGTTAATATATGTGATGAAACGAAAACCGTTGTTCCTTTCTTTTTCATCTCAAGGATCTTATCACGGATAAGGACGACCCCGCGGGGGTCAAGCCCACCGCTTGGCTCATCAAGGATAAGGATCGGTGGATTGCCAAGAATCGCGCGTGCCATCCCAAGGCGTTGCACCATGCCTTTTGAGAATTTCCCAACCCTTTTTTTCCCTGTGTCCCCTAGACCTAGCTCCTGGATAAGATCTGCACATTCCTGTTTAGACGCATGTTTGATCTCCGCATAGAAATACAGGTTCTGCAAAGCAGTTAGGTTGTCATAGAACGCGACTTTTTCCGGCATATACCCCACATATTTCTTTGCTTCTTTCCCATTTGTTTTCATGTCAATGCCATTGATGGTAATTGACCCAGATTCCGCATGGATCAGGTCAAGCATGGATTTGATAGTGGTGGT
>Ga0105105_10000609_pt1 | contig 16024 bp, 14 predicted proteins | sample PPLLaktember2015_4_FD_79108 | JGI IMG/M metagenome (GOLD analysis project Ga0105105, IMG submission 79108) | Freshwater sediment microbial communities from Prairie Pothole Lake near Jamestown, North Dakota, USA - PPLs Lake P8 Core (1) Depth... | ecosystem: Environmental > Aquatic > Freshwater >... | reverse complement strand
CTCCTCGACGACCTTCTGGTGACGCCGCTGCACCGAGCAGTCCCGCTCGAACAGGTAGACCGTGTTGCCGATCGTGTCGGCGAACACCTGGATCTCGACGTGCCGCGGCCGGGTCGCGTACTTCTCGACGAGCACCGCGTCGTTGCCGAAGCTCGACGCCGCCTCGCGCTTGCACGAGGCGAGCGCTGCCGCGAACTCGCCGGCCTCGCGAACGATCCGCATGCCCTTGCCGCCGCCCCCCGCGCTCGCCTTGATGAGCACCGGGAAGCCGATCTTCGCGGCCTCGCGCGCGAGCAGCGCCGGGTCCTGGTCCTCGCCGTGGTAGCCGGGCACCAGCGGCACGCCGGCCGCGGCCATCAGCCGCTTGGACTCGGCCTTCAGGCCCATCGCCGAGATCGCCGAGGGCGGCGGGCCGATGAAGACCACGCCCGCGTCGGCGCAGGCCTGCGCGAAGCCCTCGTTCTCGGACAGGAAGCCGTAGCCCGGGTGGATCGCCTGCGCGCCGCAGCGCTTCGCGATCTCCAGGATCGCGTCGCCGCGCAGGTACGACTCCCGCGCCGGGGCGGGCCCGAGGCGCCAGGCCTCGTCGCAGGCGCGCACGTGGCGGGCGTCGGCGTCGGCGTCGGAATAGACGGCGACGGTGCGCACGCCGAGCCGGCGCGCGGTGGCGGCGACGCGGCAGGCGATCTCGCCGCGGTTGGCGATCAGGATCGTGTCGAACATGCGGTCTGTGCACCTTGACGGCACCGGGCCGCGGCGCGAGGCGCGCGGGCGGTGGAGCGAACGGCGGACTCGGACGAATCCCCGAGCGCAGGCTACCAGCGGCCCCGGAGGGCGGCAATTCGACGGACCGGGTTCCGCCTGCCGCGCCGGCGGCGCGCGCCGCGGTCGGCGCGGCCTTCGCGCAGGCCATCCCGCGCGACCGCGCCCGAAGACCCGACGCGCCGAGTTTGTTCCATTGACAGGACAAGCGATGCCGACCTACCGTCCGTCCCCATGGTCCGCGATCTGCCCCTCCCCAAGTACCACCAGGTCTACCTGGTGCTGCGCGAGCAGCTGATGGAGGGGCAATGGGCCGATGGACTGCCGAGCGAACCTCGGCTCGCCGCCGACTTCGGCGTGGCCCGGGTGACGGTGCGCCGCGCGCTCGAGTCGCTCGCCGCCGAGGGGCTGATCGAGCGCACGCCCGGGCGCGGCACGGTGCCGGTCCGCCGCGCCGACGAGGAGGCCGAACCCCGCGCGCCGCTCGAGGGCCTGCTCGAGAACATCGTGACGATGGGCCGCCGGACCTCCGTCCGGGTCGTCGCCTGCGAGACGGTCGCCGCGACCGAGGCGGTGGCGCGCGCGCTGCACCTGGGCGCGGGCGCCGCGGTGCAGAAGGCGGTGCGGGTGCGGGCCACCCGCGACGGCCCGATCTCGCACATCACCACCTGGGTGCCGGCGCGGCTCGGCGCGCGCTTCGGCCGCCGCGAGCTCGCGCGCACGCCGATCCTGGTGCTGCTCGAGGAGGCCGGCGTGCGGATCGGCCGCGCGACGCAGACGATCAGCGCGCGGCTCGCCGACGCCACCGTGGCCACGCACCTGGACGTCGCGGTCGGCTCGGCGCTGCTCGCGGTGAATCGGCTGGTGCTGGACGCCGACGAACGTCCGGTGCAGTGGCTGCACGGGCTGTACCGACCGGACCGCTATCGGTACGAGATGGAGCTCTCGCGCATCGGCGGCGTCGATGCGCGGGTCTGGGTCAGCAAGGAATCGCCGGTGCCGAGCCCTGTCGGGCGGCCGGTCCGTCAACCCGCCCGCACGAACCGGGCGCCGCACGAGGAGCACACATGAGCACGCGTCGCACGTTCCTGAAGCAGTCGGCCGTCGCCGGATCGGCCACGGCTTTCCCCCTGGTCGGCGGCGCGCAGCCGCGCCCCGTCAAGATCGGCGTGCTGCACCCGGTCACCGGGGCGCTCGCGTACTCGGGCCAGCAGTGCCGGGAGGGCGCGATGATGGCGCTCGAGGACGTCAACAAGGCCGGCGGCATCAAGTCGCTCGGGGGCGCGAAGCTCGAGGCGCTGCTCGGCGACGCGCAGTCCACGCCGCAGGCCGGTGCGGCCGAGGTCGAGAAGATGAACGAGGCGGGCGTCTCGGCGGTGCTGGGTGCGTTCGCCTCGGCGATCTGCCTGGCGACCACGCAGGCCGCGGCCCGCCACGGCCTGCCGCACGTGGTCGACGTCGGCGTGGCCGACCAGATCGTCGAGCGCGGCCTGAAGAACACCTTCCGCTTCGGCCCGGGCTACCGCACCTGCGCCCAGGTCGCGGTCGCCAACCTGCACGTGCTCAACACCGCCGCCGGCAAGCCCGCGAAGACGGTGATGATCATCCACGAGGAGTCGCTGTTCGGCACCGGCACGGCGAACCTGCTGTCGCGCGAGCTGCCCGGCTACGGCTACGAGGTGAAGGAGGTCGTCAAGCACGCGAACCCGACGCGCGACTTCAACAACATCGTGCTGCGGATGAAGTCGGTGAACCCGGACATCGTGATCCCGGCGAACTACTACAACGAGTACGCGCTGCTGGTGCGCACGATGCAGCAGCAGAAGGTGCAGCCCAAGGCGATCTACTCGGTGCTGGGCGGCGCGGCCTCGAGCTACAAGTTCCTCAAGGAGTTCCCGGACGCCTCGAACGGCATCATCGACTGCAACCACTGGTTCAACCCGCGCGACAAGCGCAGCCTGGAGCTGAGGAAGCGGGTCGAGGCCAAGGGCCTGTTCTTCAGCTACGAGGTGTTCATGGCCTACACCGCCATGCGCCTGCTGGCCGACGCGATCGAGCGCGCGAAGTCGACCGACCGTGCGGCGATCATCGAGGCGCTCGCCAAGAGCACCTTCTCCGACCACATCATGCCGTACGGTCCGACGAAGTTCGTCGACGGTCAGAACCAGGGCGCGCAGCCGCTGATGACGCAGGTCATCAAGGGCGACATCCGGGTGATCATCCCGCGCGAGTACCGGGAGGCGGAGCCGGTCTTCCCGCTGAAGGCCTGAGGTCCGCGGGCGCGCCGTGCTGTCGTTCGACGTCCTCTTCCCGTCGGTCCTCAACGGCCTGACGACCGGCGCGGTCTACGCGCTGGTCGCGCTCGGGCTGACGCTGATCTACGGGGTGCTGCACATCGTCAACTTCGCGCACGGCGCGGCGCTGATGGTCGCGCTCTACGCGGTCTGGCTGCTGAAGACGCACCTCGGCATCGACCCGTACCTGGCGCTGCCGATCGTCGTGCCCGGGATGTTCGCGCTCGGCTACCTGCTGCAGCGCGTCGTCATCAACCGCGCCAGCCACGGCAAGGACGAGAACATCCTGCTGGTGACGCTCGGCCTGTCGATCGTGATGGAGAACCTCGCGCTGATGGCGTTCAAGTCAGACACCCGCACCATCGACACGCCGTACACGCTGACCACCGTCGCGATCGGCCCGGCGATGATCGCGCTGCCCAAGCTGATCGCCTTCGCGGGCGCGCTGGTCGCCTCCGCCGTGCTGCTGTGGACCGTGCGGCGCACCGACCTCGGCCGGGCGATCCGCGCGGTCGCCAAGGAGAAGCAGGGCGCCCGGCTGATGGGCATCGACGTCGACCACGTCTACGCGATGAGCTTCGGCATCGGACTGGCCTGCCTGGGCGCGGCCGCCTGCTTCCTGCTGCCGGCCTACTACGTGAACCCGCAGGTCGGCGGGGGCTTCGTGCTGGTCGCCTTCACGATCGTCGTGCTCGGCGGCATGGGCAGCTTCGCGGGGGCGCTGGTGGGCGGGCTGCTGATCGGCGTGGTCGAGTCGCTCGGGGGGCTGTTCCTGGGCGAGTCGCTCGGGCAGATCGGCATCTTCGCGATCTTCATCGCCGTGCTGCTGTTCCGGCCGCAGGGCCTGTTCGGGGCGCGGGCCTGAGATGCGCGACGCCGCCGCGATCCTCGCCTTCGCGCTCGCCGTGCTCGGGCTGGCCTTCACCACCGACTCGGGCGTGGCGCTCACCTTTCTCACGATGACGCTGTACGCGGCGCTGCTGGCGCAGGCGTGGAACGTGCTCGGCGGCTTCGGCGGGCAGTTCTCGTTCGGGCATGCCCTCTTCTTCGGCACCGGGGCCTACGTGCAGGCGATCGCGCAGCTCACCTTCGGCCTGAACGCGTGGCTGGCGCTCGCGCTGGCGGTGGCCGCGGCGGCGATGGTCGGCGCGCTGGTGGGCGCCTTGACGTTCCGCTACGGGCTGCGCGGCTCGTACTTCGCGCTGGTCACGCTCGCCTTCGCCGAGGTGTTCCGGATCCTCGCGGTGTCGGTCGACTTCACCGGCGGCGGCGTGGGCCTGATGGTGCCGCTGCGCGAGTCGGCGGCGAACATGCAGTTCGGCTCGCGCCGCGGCTACCTGATGCTGGCGCTCGGGTTCGTGGTCGTCGCGCTCGCCCTCACCGCATGGCTGCGCCATTCGCGGTTCGGCGCGCGGCTGCAGGCGGTGCGCGACAACGAGGACGCGGCGCGCGCGGTGGGCGTGGACCCCTTCGGGATCAAGCTCGGCGCCATCGTGCTGTCGGGCGGGCTGATGGGCGCGGGCGGCGCGTTCTACGTGCAGGTGTTCCAGTACATCGATCCGGGCATCGCGTTCGGACCGGCGACCTCGGTCGAGGCGCTGGTCGCCGCGATCGTCGGCGGCATGGGCACGCTGTGGGGGCCGGTGCTGGGCGCGCTGGTGCTGCACGTGCTGGCGGAGACCACCCGCAACCTGTTCGGGCAGCTGCCCGGGCTGAACATGGTGATCTACGGCACGGTGCTGGTGCTGATCGTGACCTTCCTGCCGCGCGGGCTCTCGGGTGCGGGCCGCTCCGTGCGCGACGTCTTCGGCAAGCGCACCGCCGCCTCCGCCTCGACCACCGGCATCGCCCCGGGGCGCCGCGATGACTGAGCCGCTGCTGTCGCTGCGCGGCGTGTCGCGCGCCTTCGGCGGCCTGCGCGCGGTGCAGGACGTCAGCCTCGACGTCGCGCCCGGCACGCTGACGGCGCTGATCGGACCCAACGGCGCCGGCAAGACGACGCTGTTCGCGCTGATGTCGGGCTTCCTGCGGCCGGACAGCGGCAGCGTGCGCTTCGACGGCCGCGACGTGACCGGGCTGGCGCCGCACCTCGCGGCTCGCGCCGGCATGACGCGCACCTTCCAGATCGTGCAGCCGTTCGCCGCGCAGACGGTGCGCGAGAACATCGCGGTCGGCGCGCACCTGCACGAGGCTCGCCGCGCCGCCGCGCTGGCGGCGGCGACCGAGGTGGCCGAGCGGGTGGGCCTCGGCGGGCAGCTCGACCGGCCCGCCGGCGATCTGACGGTCGCCGGCCGCAAGCGGCTGGAGCTGGCCCGTGCGCTCGCGACCCGGCCGAAGCTGCTGCTGCTCGACGAGGTGCTGGCCGGGCTCAATCCGCAGGAGATCGCCGACATGATCCCGGTGGTCCGCGGGATCGCGGCCGGCGGGGTGACCGTGCTGATGATCGAGCACGTGATGCAGGCGGTGATGAACCTCGCGGGCCACGTCTGGGTGCTCGCCCAGGGGCGGCTGATCGCGCAGGGCGCGCCGGCGCAGGTCACCGCCGACCCGGCGGTCATCGAGGCCTACCTGGGCCACGGCACCGCCGCGCGGCTGCGGGCGGCGGTCCCCGGCGGGGCGCCGGCCGCCGCGGATGCGCCCGGAGCGGCCTCGTGAGCGCCCTCCTGGAGGTCGCCGGCCTGCGGGGCGGCTACGGTCGCACCGAGGTGCTGCGCGGCGTCGACCTCGAGGTGGCCGACGGGGAGGTCGTCGCACTGCTCGGCAGCAACGGTGCGGGCAAGTCGACGCTCAACAACACCGTCTGCGGCATCGTGCCCGCATGGTCGGGCCGGGTGCGCTTCGACGGTCGCGACCTGAGCGGCGCCCACTACCGCGACGTCGTGCGCGCCGGGCTGATCCAGGTGCCCGAGGGACGCCGGGTGTTCCCCGACCTCGACGTGCGCGAGAACCTCGAGCTCGGCTCGTTCGCGCGCGGCCGCGAGCGACGTGCCGCCAACCTCGAGCGCGTGCTCGCGATCTTCCCTCGGCTGGCCGAGCGGCTCGCGCAGAAGGCCGGGACGATGAGCGGCGGCGAGCAGCAGATGCTGGCGATCGGCCGCGGGCTGATGGCCGAGCCGCGGCTGCTGATCCTGGACGAGCCCTCGCTCGGGCTGTCGCCGCTGCTGGTCGAGGAACTGTTCGCGCTGATCCGCCGGCTGCACGGCGACGGGCTGTCCGTGCTGCTGGTCGAGCAGAACGTCGCGCAGTCCCTCGAGATCGCGGACCGGGCGTACGTGCTCGAGAACGGCGAGGTCCGCTTCCAGGGCCGGCCCGCCGAACTGCTGGCGAGCGACGCGCTGCGCCGCGCCTACCTGGGGCTGTGATGCGTGCCGCGCCCGCCACCCTCGCCGAGAAGCTGATCGCGCGCGCCGCCGGGCGCCAGACCGTGCGCCCCGGCGAGTACGTCGACTGCGAGGTCGACCTGGCGATGTTCCACGACTCCAGCGGACCGCGTCGCCTCGCGCCGATGCTCGAGGCGCTGGGCGCGCGGGTGCGCGACCCGTCGAAGCTCGTGCTGGTGATGGACCACTACGTGCCCGAGCAGGACGACGAGTCGCGCCGCATCGTGCGGATCGCGCGGGACTGGGCGGCCGAGGCGGGGCTGACCCGCGTGCACGACTCGATCGGCATCTGTCACGTCGTGCTCCCGCAGCAGGGGCACCTGCGCCCGGGGATGTTCTGCGTCGGCGGCGACTCGCACTCGCCCACGGGCGGCGCGTTCGGCGCGTACATGTTCGGCATCGGTGCCACCGAGATGCTGGGCGTCACCGTCACCGGGCGGATCTGGCTGCGGGTGCCCGAGACGCTGCGGGTGCGCCTCGACGGGCGGCTCGCCGACGGCGTCTCGGCCAAGGACGTGATGCTGGCGCTGATCGGGAGGCTGGGGATGAACGGCGGTGCGTACCGCGCGGTCGAGTTCGACGGCGATGGCGTCGCCGCGATGGGCATGGCCGAGCGCATGACCCTGTGCAACATGACGGCCGAGCTGGGCGCGCAGGTCGGGCTGGTGGCACCCGACGCGGTCACGGTCGCGTGGCTGGCCGAGCACGGCGTCACCGATGTCGAGGTCGGCCCCTGGCACACCGACCGCGGCGCACCGGTCGACGAGGAGCAGGTGCTCGACGCCGCCGCACTCGCGCCTCAGGTGGCGCTGCCCCACAGCCCCGCGAACGCGCGACCGGTCGGCGAGTCGGCGGGCACGCCGATCCAGGTCGCCTACGTCGGCGCCTGCACCGGCGCCAAGCTCGAGGACCTGCAGGCCGCTGCACGGGTGCTGCGCGGCGCGCGGATCGCCGCGGGCGTGGACCTGATGGTCGCGCCGGCCAGCCTCGCCGACGCCGCCGCCGCCGAGCGCGACGGCACGATGCGCGCGCTGCGCGAGGCCGGGGCGCGGCTGCTGCCCACCGGCTGCGGCGCCTGCGCCGGCTACGGCGGGCAGATTCCCGCCGGGTCCACCGTCATCTCCAGCACGGCGCGCAATTTCCGCGGCCGGATGGGCGCGGACGACGCGCGGGTCTTCCTCGGCTCGCCCTACACGGTGGCCGCATCCGCGCTGCGCGGTGCGATCACCGATCCGCGCGAGGTGATGTCCTGACCATGAAGCGCCATCGCGTCTGGACGCTGCCCGCCGACGTCGACACCGACCAGCTCGCGCCCGGGCACACCATGAAGTCCGGCATCGAGGTGACCGCGCGCCACTGCCTCGGCGTGCTGCGGCCGGACTTCGCCGCCGGCGTGCGCGCGGGTGACGTGATCGTCGCGGGGCCGGGCTTCGGCATCGGCTCCTCGCGCGAACAGGCCGCCTCGGTGCTGGTCCACCTGGGCGTGGCCGCGGTGATCGCGCCGTCCTTCGGCGGGCTGTACCTGCGCAACGCGTTCAACGTCGGCCTGCTGCCGCTGACCTGCGCCGAGGCGCAGCGGCTGCACGACGGCGATCGCATCGACTTCGACGCCGCGGCCGGCACCGTCACCGCCGCGGACGGCACGGTGCTGCGCTGCGAGCCCATCCCCGGATTCCTGCTCGACATGGTGGCCGCGGGCGGCCTCTTCGAGCAGCTCAAGCGCCGACTCGCGCAGGAACGCACCCATGGCTGACGCCACCCCGACGCCGACGCGCACGATCGATCCGGTCACGCTCGCCGTGCTGAAAGGCCGGCTCGAGCAGATCGCCGACGAGATGGACGCGACGCTCTACCGCAGCGCGTTCAACCCGATCATCGCCGAGGCCCACGACGCCTGCCACGGCCTGTACGACGCGGCCACCGGCGACACCCTGGTGCAGGGCACGGCGGGCCTGCCGGTGTTCGTCGGCGCGATGGCCTTCGCGGTGCGCGCCGCCATCGCCACGGCCGCCACCCGCGGCGGCCTGCGCGACGGCGACGTCTGGCTGTTCAACGACCCGTACGAGGGCGGCACCCACGCCAACGACTTCAAGCTGGTGCGCCCGCTCTTCCATCGCGGGCGCCTGGTCTGTCACCTCGCGTCGGCCGCGCACTGGCACGACGTCGGCGGCGCGGTGCCGGGCAACTACAACCCGGCGGCCACCGAGTGCTGGCAGGAGGCGGTGCAGATCCCGCCGGTGCGCATCCTGCGTGGCGGCGAACTGCAGGACGACGTGCTGGCGATCCTCAAGGCCAACACCCGGCTGCCCGACAGCCTGCGCGGCGACCTCGCCGGCCAGCTCGCCGCGCTGGAGCTGGGCGCGCGGCGCACGGCGGCGCTGCTCGACGAGCATGGCGCCGACACGGTGCTGGAGGCGATGCGCCTGCTGCGCGTGCGTGCCCTGCGGCTGATGCGCGAGCACGTGGCGGCGCTGCCGGACGGCCGCTGGCGCTTCGACGACGTGCTCGACAACGACGGCATCGTCGACGCGCCGCTCGCCATCGCGCTCGACCTCTCGGTCGACGGCGATCGGATGACGCTCGATTTCTCGCGCTCGGCACCGGCCTGCGCGGGGCCGGTCAACATCTCGCGGGCGACCGCGGTGGCGGCCTGCTACGTCGCGCTCAAGCACCTGTTCCCCGACGTGCCGGCCAACGCCGGCGTGCTCGACGCGGTCGAGATCGTGATCCCCGACGGGCTGGTGATCTCGGCCACCCGCCCGCGTCCGGTCGGCGGCTACACCGAGACGATCCTGCGGATGATCGACGTGGTGTTCGGCGCCGCCGCGCTCGCCGAGCCCGCGCGCGCGGTCGGCCATGCGTACGGCACGATCAACGCGCTGTCGATCGCCGGCCACCGCAGCGACGCGGCGCGCCGCGGCCAGCGCTGGGTGATGTTCAGCTTCTTCGGCGGCGGCCATGGCGCGCATTCGGACGGCGACGGCCTGAACCACGGCAACGCGCCGATCTCGATGGCGACCATCCCGCCGCTGGAGATCCTCGAGGCCGCCTATCCGGTGCGCTTCACGCAGTGGGCGCTGCGCCCGGGCTCGGGCGGCGACGGCACGCATCGCGGCGGGCTGGGCGCGGTCTACGAGATCGAGCTGATGGAGGACTCGGCCGAGGGCTTCCTCTTCGGCGAGCGTGCGCGCTCGGGTCCGAAGGGCGTGGCGGGCGGCGGGGAGGCCGCGGCCAACCGCTTCTCCTGGCATCACGAGGGCCGCTGGCACGTGCCGCCGATGGGCTCGAAGATGGTCGGCATCCGGCTGGTCCGCGGCGACCGTCTGCGGCTGGAGACGCCCGGCGGCGGCGGCTGGGGGCCGCCCGAGGCGAGGCCCGCGGTGCTGCGCGAGGCGGACGATGCGCTCGGATATCGGGTCGACGGCGCGACCGGCGCGGGGGTGCCGCGATGAGCGCCGCCGTGCGCCGCACCGTCGTCGGCGTCGACGTCGGAGGCACCTTCACCGACCTGTTCGTGCTCGACGAGGCGAGCGGCACCGCGCGCATCGTCAAGGTGCCGTCCACGCGCGGCGACGAGGCCCGCGGCTTCATGGACGGGATCGTGCGCTCCGGCGCCGCGCCCGCGGCGATCGCGACCATCGTCCACGGCACGACCGTCGCCACCAACGCGCTGCTCGAGCGCAAGGTGGCGCGCACCGGGCTCATCACCACCCGGGGCTTTCGCGACGTCCTCGAGATGCGCCGGCGCGACCGGCCGCGCACCTGGGGCCTGCGCGGCGCCTTCGTGCCGGTGGTGCCGCGCGACCTGCGGCTCGAAATCGACGAGCGGGTGCTGGCCTCGGGCGAGGTGCTGCTGCCGGTCGACCTGGCTCAGGTCCGCGAGGCCGCTGCTGCGCTGCGTGCGGCAGGCTGCGACGCGGTGTGCGTGTTCTTCGTCAACGCCTACGCCAACGGCGCCAACGAGCGCGCCGCAGCCGCCGCGGTGCGGGCGCTGTGGCCGAACCCGTTTGTCACCGCCGCCGCGGACGTGCTGCCCGAGATCCGCGAGTTCGAGCGCTGCTCGACCGCGGTCCTGAACACCGCGCTGCAGCCGGTCGTCGGCGGCTACCTCGGCCGGCTCGATGCCGACCTGCGGGCCGGCGGGTTCGCGGGCGAACTGCTCGTCGTGCAGAGCAACGGCGGCACGATGTCGCTCGCCACCGCCTGCGAGCGGCCGGTGACCACCGCGCTGTCGGGCCCGGCGGCCGGCGTCATCGCGTGTGCGGCGATCGCGCGCGCGGCGGGCTTCCCGGACGTGATCACCGGCGACATGGGCGGCACCTCGTTCGACGTGTCGCTGGTCGCCGGCGGGCGGCCCGCGCTCGCCGAGCAGACCGCGATCGAGTTCGGCATGGTGGTGCGCGCGCCGATGATCCGCATCGAGACGATCGGTGCCGGCGGCGGCTCGATCGCCAGCGTCGACTCGGGCGGGCTGCTGCAGGTCGGCCCCGAGTCGGCCGGCAGCGTGCCGGGGCCGGCCTGCTACGGCCGGGGCAACGACCGGCCGACGGTCACCGACGCGAACGTGCTGCTCGGGCGCATCGCGGCCGAGCGGCCGCTGGGCGGCGGTCTGCTCGCGGCGCTCGACGCGGGGCTCGCCCGCGAGGCCATCCGGATCCACGTCGCCGAGCCGCTCGGGCTCGACGTGCTCGCCGCCGCCGAGGCCGTGCTGACGGTCGCGGACGCCCGCATGGCGGGCGCGGTGCGCGTGGTGTCGATCGAGCGCGGCCATGATCCGCGCCGCTTCGCCTACATGCCGTTCGGCGGCGGCGGCGCGCTGCACGTGTGCGCGATGATGCGCGCGATCGGCGTCGAGACCGGCCTGGTGCCGCGCTATCCCGGCGTCACCTCGGCGCTCGGCTGCGTGATCGCCGACCTGCGCCACGACGACGTGCGCACCGTCTCGCGAGCGCTCGCCGACGTCGACTTCGCCGCGCTCGGCGCGCAGCTCGACGCGATGGCCGCCGCCGCGCAGACCCGGCTCGAGTCGGCCGGGGTCGCGCTCGCCGGCGTGCGCGAGGTGATCGAGCTCGACATGCTCTACACCGGGCAGACCCATACCGTGCGCGTGGGACTGACGCGCGACGCGCTCGACGCCGAGGGCGTGGCGCGGGCCTTCGCCGCCGCCTACCGCGACGCCTTCGGCGCGACGCTCGACGGCATCGCGGCGCGCGTCGTCAACCTGCGCTACGCGCGGATCGGCGAGCGCCCGCACTTCGACCTCGCCGTCCTCGGACCGGCCGCCACCGCGATGCCCGCGCCGCTGGGCACGCAGCGCGTGCACCACGCCGGCCGCTGGTGGGAGGCGAGCCGGTACGCGCGGCTCGAACTGCCCGCCGGTGCGCGCATCGAAGGTCCCGCGATCCTGGAGCAGCCCGACACCACGACCTGGATCGAGCCCGGCTTCGCGGCCGCGGTCGACGCGCTGGGCAACCTGGTGATCCGCGCGGTCGGCGCCGCGCCCGCACCGTCCTCGGAGTCCGCATGAGCGCCGCCCATCCGTTCGACCCGCGGCGCACCGCGCTGCTGGCCGTCGACCTGCAGAACGACTTCCTCGCGCCCGACGGCGCCTACGCCCGCGGCGGCGCCGCCAGCGAGGCGGCGCGCGCGCTGCCGGCGCGCGTGGCGCCCCTCGCGCGGGCGCTGAAAGCCGCCGGCGGCCTCGTCGTGGCCAGCCGCTTCACGCTGTGGCCGGACGCCGCCGGCGAGCCGATGGTCTCCGCCCACCTGCGCGCGCTGCGTCCGTTCCTCGCGCGGGGCGACTTCGCGCCCGGCAGCCGCGGGCAGGCGGTGGTGGACGCGATCGCGCCGTACGTGGACGTCGCGGTCGACAAGGTCGCCTATTCCGCCTTCCACATGACGCAGCTCGACTGGGTGCTGCGGCACGCCGGGATCGAGACGGTCGTGGTCTGCGGCATCGTGACCAACGGCGGCGTGGCCAGCACGGCCCGCGACGCCCACGTGCGCGAATACGCGGTGCAGGTGCTGGGCGACGGCTGCGCCGCCTTCCGCGAATCGGTCCACGCGACCAGCCTCGCCGACCTCGCGACGGTCGGCGAGGTGCTCGACTGCGCCGACTGGGCCGCGCGGCTGGTTGCGGGCTCGCCGCCGTGAGCGGCGCGGCCGGGGGCCCGCCCCGCGAACCGACGGTCGTCCGCGCGGCGTCGATGCCGGCGGGGACGCCCGCGGTGCCGGTCGCGATCGTCGGGGCCGGCGCCTGCGGACAGGTCGCCGCGATCGCGCTGCGCGATGCCGGCATCGACTGCGTGCTGCTCGAACGCGACGACATCCCGCGCGGCTCGACCGCGCTGTCCTCCGGGTTCGTGCCGGCCGCCGGCACCGCGGTGCAGTGCGCCGCGGGCGTGCACGACGACGCCGCCGGCTTCGCGCGCGACATCCGTCGAAAGGCGCACGACACCGCATCGGACGTGCTGGTCGACGCCTATGCCGCCGCGATCGGCCCGGCGATCGACCGCCTCGGTCGCGATCACGGCCTGCGCTTCGAACTGCTCGACGGATTCCTCTATCCGGGTCATTCGGTGAGACGGATGCATGCGCTGGCCGAACGGACCGGCGCGGCGCTGGTCGCCGCGCTCGATGCCGCCGCGCAGCGGGCCGGTGCGGTGCTGCTGACCCGCGCGCGCGTGGTCGAGCTGTGGTGCGACGCCGCGCGGCGCGTGATCGGCGTCGGCTACGAGCGTCCCGACGGGCGCCTCGAGCACCTCGGCTGCGACGCGCTGGTGCTGGCCTGCAACGGTTTCGGCGGCAACCCGGAGATGGTGCGCGAATGGCTGCCCGAGATGCGCGACGCCACGTTCGGCGGCCACGTCGGCAACGACGGCAGTGCGATCTCATGGGGCCGGCTGCTCGGCGCCCGGCTCGCCGACCTCGGCGGCTACCAGGGGCACGGCTCCTGGGCGGTGCCGCAGGGCGTGCTGGTCACCTGGGCGCTGATGACCGAGGGCGGCGTGCAGGTCAACGCGCTCGGCGAGCGGTTCCACGACGAGACCGAAGGCTATTCCGAGGCCGCCGTGCGCGTGCTCGCGCAGCCCGGCGGCATCGCCTGGAACGTGTTCGATGCACCGCTCCTCGCGCTGGCCCGCGGCTTCCCCGATTTCCGCGACGCCGAGGCCGCGGGTGCGGTCCGCGAGGCGTCCGGCGTGCCCGCGCTGGCGGCTCTGATCGGGTGCGACGCGGCGGTGCTCGCGCGCACGCTGGCGGCGGCCGCACCGTCGGCCGATGCGCCGTCGGTCGATGCGCCGGACATGGCGCCCGCCGTGCGCCCGCAGGGCCGGACGTTCACCCGCCGCCTGGAGCCGCCGTTCTTCGCGGTGAAGGTGACCGGGGCGCTCTTCCACACCCAGGGCGGCCTCGACGTCGACGCGCATTGCCGCGTGCTCGACGCCGAGGGCCGGCCGATGCCGAACCTGCTCGCCGCCGGAGGGGCCGCGCGCGGCGTCTCCGGCAACGCGGTGTGGGGCTACCTGTCGGGCAACGGCCTGCTGAGCGCCATCGCCGGTGGCGCGATCGCGGCGGACACGATCGCCCGCGCGTTCGAGGAGGAGAGGAGAGCATGACGACACCGTCGCTGAAGGCCCGGCTCGCACGACCGGAGATCCTGGTCGCACCGGGCGTGTACGACGCGCTGACCGCGCTGCTCGCCGAGCAGGCGGGCATGCAGGCGCTGTACCTGTCGGGCGCGTCGATCGCGTACACGCGGCTCGGTCGCTCCGACGTCGGGCTGACCACGTTCACCGAAGTCCAGCAGACGCTCGAGCAGATCGCCGACCGCGTGTCGGTCCCGGTGATCGTCGACGCCGACACCGGCTTCGGCAACGCGATCAACGTGCTGCGCACCGTGCGCGGGCTGGAGCGCGCGGGCGCCGCGATGATCCAGATCGAGGACCAGTCGTTCCCCAAGCGCTGCGGTCATCTCGACGGCAAGGGCGTGGTGCCGGTCGCCGAGATGTGCGGCAAGCTTCGGGCGGCGCTCGATGCGCGTCACCACGACGGCACGCTGGTGATGGCCCGCACCGATGCGGTCGCGGTCGAGGGCGTGGACGCCGCCTTCGAGCGGGCCGAGCGCTATCTCGAGTGCGGCGTCGACGCGCTGTTCATCGAGGCCCTGCGCACGCCCGAGCAGATGGACGCGGCCTGCGCCCGATTCGGCGCGCGGGTGCCGCTGCTCGCCAACATGGTCGAGGGCGGCAAGACCCCCGTTCAGAACGCCCGGGCGCTGCAGGCGCGAGGCTTCCGGATCGCGATCTTCCCCGGCGCGACCGTCCGGGTGGTCGCCCGCACGCTCCAGGACTATTTCGCCGACCTCGCGCAGGCCGGTGGCACGGCCGCCTGGCGCGACCGCATGCTCGATTTCGACGGTCTCAACCGGACGATCGGCACGCCCGAGCTGCTGGAGCGGGGCCGGCGCTACGAGTCCTGAGGCGCGGCCGTGACGCCGGTGCCGCGCGCGGCGGCCGCGCCGGGCCCGTGCCCGGCCGACACCGCGTCGCGCGGCCCCCCGGTCACTGGGCGATGTCGCGCAGGCGTTCGAGGTCCACCAGCTCGATGCCGCCTCGCGTCAGCCGGACCGCGCCCTGCGCCTCGAGCTGCTTGAGCACGCGGTTCACCGTCTGGCGTGACAGCGCGAGCATCGCCGCGAGCCGCTCCTGTGGCACGTAGACCGTGCCCAGCGGCTGCAGGTGATCGCCAAAGCCGTCGGCCAGCGCCAGCAGCCGGCGCGCGACGCGACCGATCGCGGGCAGGAGCGCCGACTCCTCGACGGCGAGGACCGCCAGACGCGTCCGGCGGGCGAGCAGGCGAACCATCGCGGGCCAGCCGCCCGGCGTGGCTTCGATGATCTCGATCATCGGGTCGTGCAGCACCTGCAGCAGCAGCGTCGGCCCCTCGGTCCACGCGTCGCAGGCGCGGCCGCCGCCGTCGATCAGCGCCACCTCGCCGAACCACTGCACCGGTTCGGCGACGATGAGCAGCGCCTCCTTCCCGCCTCGCGTCGACCCGGTCAACCGCACCGCGCCCTCGATCACGCAGTACAGCCCGTCGGACGCGTCCCCGCGCGCGAACAGCCGCTGTCCGCCTTCGAGGCGACGCGTTCGCGCGGCCGCGAGCATCCGGGCCTGCATGGCGTCGGTCAGATGGCTGAACCAGAAACCGTTGCGGACCGTTGCTTCGTGGCGCTCGACCGACGCATCGGCGGGGCCGGCCAGGCTCTGTCGGGTAGACGACATCGTGGGACTTAGGTTCTTGAGATCATCCGGCGGAAGCGTCCAGCCAAGCTTCGGCCGAAAACCCTCGCCGCGCAGGGCTGCGGAGTATGGCGCCTAGCGCGGATGAATATGACCATTTCCTTACCGAAAGCTGAAAAATCCGCTGTGCGGCGACCCCTGCTCCTGCGCGCGGGGATGGTGCGGTGCGGCAACCATCGCGACGTGCCACCGGCGCAGAGCCGCGACGCATGAGCACCGACGATCCCTCGGGCTGCACCTTCGTGCAGGTGGTCGCCGGGGCCGCGGGCGGCAGCTGGGTGGAGAT
>Ga0105105_10000608_pt1 | contig 16084 bp, 17 predicted proteins | sample PPLLaktember2015_4_FD_79108 | JGI IMG/M metagenome (GOLD analysis project Ga0105105, IMG submission 79108) | Freshwater sediment microbial communities from Prairie Pothole Lake near Jamestown, North Dakota, USA - PPLs Lake P8 Core (1) Depth... | ecosystem: Environmental > Aquatic > Freshwater >... | reverse complement strand
TTTAACCGATACTCGTTTTCAGGAAGGCGCTTTCGATTATCAGCAGGCTCTCATTGCCGCCATGCAATCGGAAAAAGCCTCTTATAAACTCTACATCGATTTGGCCGAAGCCGCCGATAAGCCGGAAATCAAGGAAATATTCTTGGGTCTGGCCCTGGAAGAGGCCAAACATAAACTACGCTTTGAGATCGAGTATGACGATACCGTGCTGGCCGAAAATTAAGAGGCGTTTCAAGACGCAGCGAATTTTCGGGGGGATGCCATGTTCCTGGTAACAATTTTAAATGCCGCCGGAGGCAGGGGGATTTTATGCTGAGTTCCCGTATGCAGGACGCCTTTAACAGTCAGATAAATGCCGAGTTGTATTCGTCCTATCTATATCTCTCCATGTCATCCTATTTTGCCGACCGTAATCTTCCGGGGTTCGCCAACTGGATGCGCATCCAGGCCCAGGAGGAATTGCTTCATGCCATGAAATTTTTCGATTTCGTAATGGAACGTAAAGGCCGGGCGATTTTGAAAAATATCGAAACGCCGCCTGCGGAATGGAAGGGACCGCAGGATATATTCGAGGCGGCCTACAAACACGAACAGCACGTAACGGCCTTGATTAATAATCTGGTCGGCCTGGCCATGGATGAAAAAGATTATGCCTCCAATGCCTTTTTGCAGTGGTTCGTCAATGAGCAGGTCGAAGAGGAAGCGGCCGCCGACCATATTGTCGAGCAATTGAGACTGATCGACCAAAGCAAGGGCGGACTGTTTATGCTCGATCGTGAACTGGGTCAAAGGGTTTTTACGGCGCCGGCCACGAATTCTGAAGGGACTTGATTATTATCCATTGATGTCAATTAAGGCTGAGGCGTTGAAAGAGTGTAAATATCGACCGGTCGCGAGGAGACAGACCGGGAATGGAAATAATGCCTCTATACGGCACTCTAATATTGGTAATTGAAGATATTAGATTCAGACAATCACGGCCGGCTGTGGATACAATATACAAGCAGGAAAAAAGCGCCGACAGTTTAACCAGGAGGTATGGGAATGGATGCTGACACAATCCTTCTGTCGCGGATCCAATTTGCCGTTACCATAGGGTTTCACTTTTTATTTCCGCCCCTGTCCATCGGTCTGGCCTGGCTTTTGGTCCTGATCGAATGGAAGGGCTGGCGAACCGGTCAGGGCGAATGGATTCGCCTGGGGAAGTTCTTCGGAAAACTCCTGGCTTTGACATTTGCCGTGGGAGTGGCTACCGGAATCGTTATGGAGTTTCAATTCGGGACCAATTGGGCCGAGTACTCCAAATTCGTCGGAGATATTTTTGGCGCCCCTTTGGCGGCCGAGGGCGTTTTTGCCTTTTTCATGGAATCGGCCTTTCTTGGTTTATATCTTTTCGGGAGGAATAGAGTCTCCAAGGGAATACATTGGTTTTCCATATTTATGGTCGCATTTGGCGCGACTATTTCAGCCTTTTGGATTATCGTGGCCAATTCCTGGCAACAGACGCCGGCCGGATATATCATTCAAAATGGGCGGGCGGAATTGACCGAATTCTGGGCGGCCGTATTCAATGATTCCACCCTGGTAAGATATTTCCATACCGTCGTGGCATCTTTGATAAGCGGGGCATTTTTTATGGCCGGAATAAGCGGCTGGCTGATTCTAAAAAACCGGCAGGTCGAATCGGCCAAAAAATCCATGCGGCTTTCGATTGTCTTCGGATTGGTTGCCTCGCTTTTGGCCTTGTATCCGACCGGCCATGAGCACGCCAAGCAGGTGGCGCGAACCCAACCTGAAAAATTCGCCGCCATAGAAGGTTTATACGACAGCCAGACCAAGGCACCCCTGGTTTTGTTCGGCCTTGTGCAGGATACGCCAGGGCCCGATCTTCACGCCGAAATCGAAATACCGGGCTTATTGAGCTGGATGGCGTTCGGCGATGTCGATGCTCATATTCAAGGGATAAAAGATTTTCCCCCGGATGAAATTCCGCCTCTCTGGATGACCTTCGTCTCTTTCCATAATATGATTATACTGGGTATGTTTTTCATTGGGGCGACGGCTCTGGGCACATTCTTTCTATGGCGAAATACCCTGTGGGATAAACGCTGGTATCTTAAAATGATGCTTTTTTCCATACCTTTGCCCCTGATCGCCTGCCAATTCGGATGGGTGGCCGCCGAAGTCGGACGGCAACCCTGGATAGTCTATAAGGTCTTGCGTACTTCGGACGCTATCTCTACGAATGTCACCGCCGGTGAGGTTTGGTTTTCGCTGATTCTCTTCAGTCTGATTTACCTGTGCCTGGGGGCGCTGTATATCTATATATTGGCCAAAAAGGTCAAACATGGTCCGGAGGGGTCGGATATAAAGGAGGTGACGGCGTAATGGACTTGAATATTACCTGGTACCTGCTGGTGGGGATACTCCTGATAGGTTACGCTATTCTTGACGGCTTCGATCTGGGCGTGGGTGTACTTCATCTTTTTGCCCGGAATGATCGGGAACGCCGACTGCATATGAACGCCATTGGGCCGGTTTGGGATGGAAATGAAGTGTGGCTTTTAACCGGCGGCGGGGCGCTTTTCGCGGCTTTTCCGGTGGTTTATGCCACCGTTTTCAGCGGTTTTTATCTGGCTTTGATGCTGGTCTTGACGGCTTTAATCGCCAGGGCCGTGGCCCTGGAATTTCGCGGCAAAGTCGATTCACCGGGTTGGAAAGTAATATGGGATTGGATTTTCGGAATAGGGAGTCTTCTGGCCCTGGTATTATTTGGTGTGGCGGTCGGCAACATTCTCCGCGGGGTCCCGGTCAATGCATCCGGCGGGTATGAGGGGACATTTCTGGGTCTGTTAAATCCCTACTCCATCCTGGTCGGAGTCTTCGGCCTGGCGCTTTTTACGATGCACGGTGCCTCCTATATGGCTGTAAAAACCGAGGGTGAACTCCGCGAACGGATGGCCCGCTGGGCATCATCGCTTTGGGTCGGGGTAGTAGTTCTATATATTATTACTACCCTGGGGACATGGTATGTCGCCACTTATTTATTCCAGGATATCCTGGGTCGGCCGCTCTTTTATATATTATTTATCGTTTTTCTGGCGGCCCTTATTTATTTCCCGGTGTTGCTCGGTGCCAAAAAATATTTCCGCGCGTTTTTGTCGTCGTGTTTGATTATCGGCTCGCTCCTCGGGGTGACGGCGGTGAGCATGTTTCCCCGGCTGGTGCCCTCCAGTATCGACCTGGCGAACAGTCTGACTATTTATAACGCCTCTTCGACACCGAAAACTCTGATGGTCATGTTGATTATCGCCTTAATAGGAATGCCCCTGGTTTTGGCCTATACTTTTTATATCTATCGCGTATTTATGGGGAAAACGGTCATAACTGAAGAAAGTTATTGAAACCTTTAGATTTCCCGGGCATTATATTAAGGAACTTGGTAAATTTTGACGGATTGTGGGACAATTTACGTATTTAAACGGTATTTTTGATAAATTAGGATAATGGAGCCAAAATACCGGTCTGTAATGCTTAACAATGGGCGTTGATCCCTGGCAAAGGGACGGCGCCTGTTTATTGTCCGGAAACCACTCATTAGTGAACTGAAGCGGAGGTTGAATGCCTGCGAGCAAGGCGGCAAAAAAGGCGCCGCAGGATGGCACCTACGGGTTGCCAGAAGCGACCCTTATGGGATTATATGAATATCTTATGACCACTCGCATGGTCGATGAACGATTCCGTAAACTTTATCGCCAGGGTCGATTTGCCGGGACTTATTATTCCGCGGTCGGCCAGGAAGCAACCACGGTGGGGCCGACTTACGGTCTTCGCGATGAAGACATTATCGCTCCTTCGCACCGTGAGTTGGGCGCCGCCATTACCAAGGGTATTCCCCTGGTGGAAATTTTCGCGCATAATTTTGCCCGCCGAAATTCTCCCGATAAAGGCAAGACGCATCCTTGCCATTACAGCTCCCGGGCCAAAGGGGTCATGGTGGCGGCCTCAACACTGGCCGGACAAACCGTCGTCGGAACCGGCTGCGCCATGGCTTTTAAAATAATGAAGAAAGACAATATCGTAATTTCCTTTTTCGGCGAGGGCGCGACTTCGCGCGGAGGCTGGCATGAGGCCCTTAATTTCGCAGGCATTCACAAATTGCCGGCATTATACATCTGTCAGAATAACTTTTGGGCCGAATCGGTTCCTTCCACACTTCAGGCCGGTATTGAAGACTTTTCGGATCGCGCCAAGGCATATGGCTTCCCCGGAATCACCATTGACGGAAACGATATCTTTCTGGTCCATAAAATTTCAAACGAGGCGATCACCCGTGCTCGGACCGGTGAGGGGCCGACCCTGATTGAATGCAAAACATATCGTTATTACGGCCATTCTGAAATTGACCCGGCCGATTATCGTCGGGACGAGGAAATTGAAGTATGGAAAAAGAAAGACCCCATCCCGCGGGCCGAAAAGATTCTTCTCGATATCGGTCTTTTAACCATGGAAAAAAGAGAATCCCTGGTGGAGCGGATTAACCAGGAAATTGAGGACGCCATTGCCGTTTGTGAAAAAGAGGAGTACTATCCTCCCGAAGAAGCCTATAACGATGTTTACTCCGACCAATTCCCGGTGCGGCGAGAAGAGTATTGAGGCGGGAGAGACAATCAATGAAGACAGTATCATTCATACAAGCCATTAATGAGGCCCTCTTTGAAGAAATGGAACGTGATGAGCGGGTCTTTCTGATTGGGCAGGATATCGGGATATACGGCGGTGTTTTCAAAGCCACCAAAGGGCTTCTGGATAAATTCGGCCCACTGCGGGTAATTGACGCCCCCATTTCCGAAGTCTATATCGCCGGAGGCTCCGTGGGAGCGGCCATGGTGGGGTTGAAACCGGTCCCGGAAATACAGTTTGCCGATTTTATAACGCCTTCGATGGACCAGATCATACAGCAGGCCGCCAAAATGCGCTATCGTTCCGGCGGCCAATGGACCAGTCCCATGACGTTAAGAGTTTGCTGCGGCGGCGAGGTCGGCGGCGGGCCCTATCATTCGCAAACCAATGAACAATGGTTTTTTTCGCAGCCGGGACTGATTGTCGTATTGCCTTCCACGCCTTACGATGCCAAAGGCCTTTTGAAGGCCGCCATCCGTGGCGATGATCCGGTGATTTTCTTTGAGCATAAAAAACTGTACCGTATGATAAAGGGCGAAATTCCTGACGAGGATTACACAGTCCCGATCGGCAAGGCTGCCGTCCGCAAGGAGGGCAAGGATATAACTCTGGTGGCGTATGGGTTGATGTATCACAAGTGCCTGCAGGCTGTCGAAACGCTCGAAAAAGAGGGATTGTCCTGCGAACTGATTGACATGCGAACCCTTTTGCCGTGGGACAGGGAGACCATATTGGAGTCGGTCAAGAAGACTTCCCGAGCCGTTCTGGTACAGGAAAACACCAAGACCGGCGGTGTCATGGCCGAAGTGGCGGCGACCATCATGGAAGAGGTTTTTGATTATCTCGATGCACCGGTTCAGAGGGTATGTGGTTTGGATGTTCCCAACGCGCCGTTCGCACCGCCCATGGAGCATTTTTTCCTGCCCAATGCCGAAAAAATAGCCCGTGTGGCCAGAAAAGTTATGGAATTTTAAGGGAGGTTTCATGGAATACAAAGTGATTGTTCCGCCTTTGGGCGAATCCGTGGTCGAGGGGACCATTGTCAAGTGGTTGAAAAATGAGGGAGACGCGATCAAAATCGACGACCCCCTGGTTGAAATAATGACCGACAAAATAAATGTCGAAGTCCCTTCGCCCTATGATGGGGTTATGAAAAAGCATCTGGTCCCGGTCGATACCACCGTTGAAATCGGAACCGCCATTGCGATTATGGAGGTCGGCGCCGGAGCTGTCGAGGCCAAGACCTTCCAGACCAAACCCGACGGCAAAGAGCATATTCCGCAAGAGCAGGAGGCTCCCGAACCGGCCGAAGAATTCGTGGCCGCCCGCTCCCATCATGAGAAAATGGGCATTCACGCTGATAACGAATCGATCGAGGCCGGCATCCAGGCCGTCCATTCCTCACCGGTGGTCAGGCGCCTGGCGCGGGAGCATTTCATTGATTTGCGCAAAGTCCAGGGAACGGGCCGCGAAGGGCGGATATCCAAGGAAGATGTCATCAAATACATCGACAGCCGTCATAGGGTGGATATAATAAAGCCTGATTTTGTTTTTCCCGACCAGGAACCGGAAGAAGTCATCCCCATTACGGGGGTTCGCAAAGTTATCGCCCAGCATATGGTCGATTCGGCTTTTACCATACCGCACGTCACGACTTTCGACGAAAGCGATATGAGCGAGATTATCGCCTGGCGAAAGAGGCACGTTGAAAAAATCGAGAAAACCCACGGCGTAAAAATTACTTTTATGCCGTTTATTGCCAAGGCCATTGTCTTTGCGGCTAAGGATTTTCCCTGGATAAATTCCACCCTGGAAAATGACACCCTTCATGTCAAAAAGTACTTTAATATAGGCATGGCTGTGGCCCGCCAGAATTCGCTTATAGTCCCGGTTATCAAACACTGCGAACAAAAATCACTCCTGCAGATAGCCAAGGATATGCGAGACCTGGCCGATAAAGCCAATTCCGACAAATTGACCATGAATGAAATTTCGGGCGGTACCATTTCCATCACCAACGCCGGCGGCATGGGCGCGCTGGGGTCCACGCCGATTATCGCCAAACCACAGGTGGCCATCCTGGGTGTACATAAGATTGTCGAGAAACCGGTTGTCCGGGAGGGTCAGATAGTCATTCGTCCCATACTTAATTTTGGGCTTTCGTTCGACCATCGTGTTATCGACGGCGGCTATGCCGTCCAATTCCTGCGCCGTTTGATCGAGTATCTGGAAGATCCCGAAGGCTGGATTTTGGGAGTTATTTAAACACGAAAGGACCGGACTATGGCAGATAAATATAAAGTGGTAGTTATAGGGGCCGGGCCGGGAGGGTATGTTGCAGCCATACGAGCCGCCCAACTGGGGTTCAAGACCGCGATCGTTGAGAAAGAGTATATCGGCGGGGTATGCCTCAATTGGGGCTGTATTCCGTCCAAAGCCCTGTTATATATCTCGGAATTAAAGCACACTATCGAGGAATGTCGCAAGATAGGACTTAAGGCGGACAATATCTCCATCGATCTGGAGAAACTCCGCCATCATAAAGACGATACGGTCAAGCGCCTGACGGGCGGCGTGGGCGTACTCTTGGATAAGGCCGGTGTCAAAAAGTATATGGGACTGGCGACCTTTGTTTCTCAGAAGGAAATCGATGTCACCAGCGAAAACGGCACGACTCGCCTGGAAGCAGAGTATTTTATCATAGCCACCGGGACGACGCCTATCGACATTCCGGTTTTGAAACGCGATGGCAAAGCGATAATAAGCGCCCGGGAAGCGGTCGATATTCCATTTATCCCGAAAAGAATGGCCGTTATTGGTGCCGGGCCGATCGGAGTCGAGATGGCCTCGGTCTATCATGCTCTTGGCGCCGAGATGACCATAATTGAACTTCTGCCGGCGGTCCTGCCGACACTCGATGCCGATATTTCTTCGGCCAGCGAGCGGGCCCTCCGGAAACGCGGTATGAATATAATTCTTTCATCGAAAGTTATTTCATCCGCCAAAAAGGGGAAAGAAGTATCCCTTGAAATCGAGTCTCAAGAAGGCAAGAGGGAATTGGTGTTTGATCTGGTCCTGGTTGCGGCAGGCATGAAGCCGAATACCGGCAATCTTAACCTGGATAAAATCGGCGTCAAACTCGATGACAAAGGTTTTGTCAAAGTCGATAAAAGAATGCGTTCCAACGTCGCCAATATTTTCGCCATCGGCGATGTGGCGGGCGGCTTACTCCTGGCGCATAAGGCTTCGCACGAAGGTATTGTGGCGGTGGAAGCTGTCGCCGGATCCAGTTTTGGAGCCGATTGGAAAGCGGTGCCGTATGCCGTTTTTACCGATCCCGAAATCGCCGGGATAGGCATGACCGAAAAGGAGGCCGGGGCCTCCGGACGAAAAATAAAAATCGGCAAATTTCCCTATCGCGCTGTCGGCAAGGCGCTGGCCACATTGGCCCATGATGGTTTCGCCAAAGTGATTGCCGATGCCGATACCGATGCCATTCTGGGGATTCATATTTTTGGACCTCATGCCGGAGATATAATTTATTCCGGAACAATCCTTATGGAAATGGATGGCACCGCCGAGGATCTGGGGCACATGATGGCTATTCATCCGACTTTGTCCGAGGCTCTCATGGAGGCAGGATTAAACGCCAATAAGCGGGCGATTCATATCGTAAATTAATCCCTGATAATATCTTACGAACGGGGGAAGCGATCCGATTCCCCCGTTTTCTTTTTTCTTAAACAGCCCATTTTTGGCCGAATTCTCCAAATTTCTGCGGTAGACGGCCAAGATCCCGATACTGGCGTCCGGTTGACCGCAATTCTTCACCCTGTGATTGCGTGTCTTTAGCCTGATGCGAATATCCGGGATAATATGATTGCTTCTCATAATTAATATACTTACTTTCGTAACCATGCGAATCTCACGGAAAAGACTCCTGGCCCTGCAACATATAAATTATAATCTCTTTGGCGATTCCGTTCTCCCTGCCGCGGTGCCAGCCAGTGTCCCGACCCTCGCCGATCCGGCGGAGCCAAAACCGCTTCTGCCGCCTTTGACTGATCTTTATGAAATGTTTAACCGCTTCAATACCATGCACTTTGGCGGGGGGTTGCCACCTGTCAAAATTCGCTACTCGACCCGAATGTTGATCGCCGGGACATATTCACCACATCGCCATCTAATTACGATTGGCCGTCGCTACCATGAGATATTTTCGACCGAAATTCCCGACACCCTGCTCCACGAAATGATCCATATTATTCACCACCGTCACGACGATTCTTTTCGTAATCTGGCTGGCCGTCTGGGGGTATCTATTAAAGCCCATGAACACCCTTCGCTTCGAGCCCCTCACAAATTTCTTTATTTTTGTCCCGCCTGCGGTCGCGAATACCCGCGTAGAAAGCGGCTAAGGATGGCCTCGTGCGGGATTTGTTCGGCCCGAGGAAAATTCGACCCCATGTTCAAATTGATATTGAAAAGGGAAGGGCCATAGTTAAAAACGTTCTCTGGCATTAAATCGAATTCCAAAATGCCCGAAATCGACCCCGAGACGATTTCGAGCCGAGCCGGCGTCCCCCAAACTGATTTATAATATTGTTATATAAACTTCTTGACAGGCCGATGATTATATCTATATTAAAAGGCTTTATATATCGTATGTATATGGTTTGAAACGGAATAGTCCGGGGATGAGATGAAAACTTATATTCCGAAAATGGAAGAAATCACAAGGCGATGGTTTGTCGTTGACCTGGAGGGGCTGACCCTCGGTCGCGCTGCCACCCAGGTTGCCAATATCCTAAGGGGAAAAAACAAGCCCTATTTTACCCCTCATCTGGATACCGGCGATTATGTCATTGTCGTCAACGCCTCTAAATTAAAGGTAAGCGGCAATAAATCGGAAAACAAAATTTATTATCACTACTCGGGTTATCCGGGCGGCCTGAAAGAGGCTGGCTATAAGGAAGTGATGCGGAAACGGCCGATTGATATTTTCAATCATGCCGTACGTGGCATGCTTCCCAAGAATCGGTTGGGCCGGAAAATGATAAAGAAACTCCATATCTACCCCGGGGGAGAACACGAGCACCAGGCTCAAAAGCCCGAAACTTTGAAATTATCGGAATAATCTTAAATAGAGTCGAGCAATTAGATGACAGATGTCAGATTTTCTGCCACCGGCAGAAGAAAAGAAGCTGCAGCGCGCGCCATAGTGAAGGTGGGCGGCGGCAGTTTTATTATTAATGAACGCCCGGCCCGCGATTTCCTTCAACGGAATACACTTATCGACTTGATCAATTCTCCCATGAAGGCCACCGAAACCATGGGTAAATTAGACGTAATCTGTAGTGTCAGGGGCGGTGGTTTGAGTGGTCAGGCGGGAGCGGTTCGTTTGGCAGTGGCCCGAGCCATTGCTCAACTGGATCCGGATTTGCGTCCGGTTTTGCGCCGGGGCGGCTATTTAACTCGCGATCCCCGCGAGGTGGAACGCAAGAAATATGGCCGGCCCAAAGCCCGCAAAAGATTCCAGTTTTCGAAACGTTAAAGAATTAATCCGGGATTTCCCGGAAATAAACACACCCGGTCTTGTGTTCGGCGGTGCCCGTTCGGGTTCCGAACAAGGATTTGGCGACCGGGTGGAAGTGAAACCATTTCTTATGTGAGGATTCCCAATGGCGATTCCGCAATTACGCGATCTTCTGGAGGCGGGTGTTCATTTTGGCCATCAAACCCGTCGCTGGAACCCAAAAATGAAGCCGTTTATTTTCACCGAACGAAACGGCATCTACATAATTGATCTCAATAAAACCATAAATGCCATCGATATGGCCTGTCAAAAAGCCCGTGAAGTAATTTCCCGGGGTCAGCGCGTGTTATTCGTGGGAACGAAGAAGCAGGCCAAGGATGTTATCCGCGAAGAATCGCTCCGGTGCGGGCAGTACTATGTAACGGAACGGTGGCTGGGCGGTATGCTCACCAATTTTACGACTATTAAGGCCTCCATTAAGAAACTCAAAGATATGGAACGGATGCGTGAAGACGGCCAGATGGAAAAGTTTACCAAGAAGGAACAGGCTCATTTCGAACACCTCATGGATCGTCTCGGCAAAGTTTTTGGCGGCATTAAAGAAATGAATTATCTCCCGGGTCTGGTTATCGTGATTGATGCCAAAAAAGAAAAGATTGCCGTTTCCGAAGCCTCGAAGTTAAACATCCCCATTATCGGGTTGATTGACACCAATGCCGATCCCGATCCAATTGACTTCCCCATCGCCGCCAATGACGACGCCATAAAGTCGATTCGTATAATCACGCGAACCATCGTCGATAGTATCATCGACGCCAAGAATACCGTTACCGAAGAAGAGATCATGGAATCGGTGGAACGGGAAACGGGGGGACGTTTCAGTACCTATACTTCGGCTGAAACCGACGGAGAATCGAAAGGGGACATTAAAGGCACCAGCGGCAATCAGGAAAGGGCATAAGCCATGTCAATATCCGCACAAACCGTGAAAGAATTACGCGAAAAAACCGGCGCCGGGATGATGGATTGCAAAAAGGCCCTGGAGGAGACCCAGGGAAACTTCGATAAAGCCATTGATTATCTGCGTGAAAAGGGTATCGCCAAGGCCGCCAGCAAAGCGGGTCGAAGCACCAGAGAAGGTGTCATTTATTCCTATATTCATCCCGGGAACAAACTGGGGGTTTTGGTCGAAATCAATTGCGAGACCGATTTCGTGGCGCGCAATGAAGATTTTATGAATTTCTCAAAGGATATTGCCATGCATATTGCGGCCTCGGCGCCGACTTCGGTAAAGCGCGAAGAAATCGATCCGGAAGTCATAAAAAAAGAACGTGAAATTTATCGCCAACAGGCAATTAACGAGGGCAAGCCGGAAAAGATTCTGGATAAAATTGTCGAGGGGAAGGTCGAGAAGTTTTTTGCCGAGGTCTGTCTGATGGAACAACCATTCGTTAAAGACAGCGACCGAAGCGTAGGCGATATCGTAAATGACATCATCAGTAAAATCGGCGAGAATATCAGTATTAAAAGATTTTCACGTTTTCGTTTGGGTGAATAATCATGGATAGTGGCCCCCGACCTGTTTTCCGCCGAATACTTTTGAAGTTGTCCGGCGAGGCGTTGGCCGGTCCGAAACCTTTCGGGATTGATTTCACCACCATTGAATCCATTTGTACGCAGATCCGCGAGGTGAAAAACCTCGGAACCGAAATTGCGGTCGTGGTGGGCGGAGGAAATATTTTTCGCGGCCTGGAAGTTTCCAAGCACGGTATGGATCGAGTAACCGCCGACAACATGGGAATGCTGGCCACGGTTATTAATGCCTTGTCGCTTCAGGACAATTTGGAGCGATTGGGCGTTTTTACCAGGGTCATGTCGGCCCTCCGGGTTGAATCGGTGGCCGAACCTTATATCAGACGCCGGGCCATCCGGCACATGGAGAAGGGTCGGGTCGTAATTCTCGCCGCCGGGACCGGCAATCCGTATTTTTCGACAGATACTGCCGCCGCTCTGCGCGCGAAGGAAATTCACGCCGAAGTCTTAATTAAGGCGACCAATGTCGACGGCATTTATTCGGCCGATCCCAACAAAGACTCCGGGGCCGAATTTATCCCCCGTACGACATATATGGAAGTTGTCCAGAAGGAATTGCGGGTTATGGACTTAACCGCCATAACTCTTTGCAAAGATAATAATACGCCCGTAATTATTTTTAACCTCAATCGACCCGGCAATCTCAAACGGGTAATTTTGGGCGAATCTATCGGTTCGATCGTAGAAAATTAGGCAATCCTAATAATAAATCGGAGGTGGTGCCGATGTTGGACAAAGTTCTCAAGGAAACCGAAGAGAAAATGCTGAAAAGTCTGCAATCGGTGAAAAAAGACTTCGCCTCATTGCGGACCGGTAAAGCCTCCCCTTCACTACTTGATTCCGTGAAGGTCGATTATCACGGAACCATATTACCCCTCAACCAGTTGGCCTCAATTTCTGCGCCCGAGCCAAGACTTCTGGTTATACAGGCTTGGGATAAAGGGGTGGTAGGGGAGATTTCCAAGGGCATTCAAAAAGCCGATCTGGGGTTGAACCCGCAAGTGGAAGGCAATATTATTCGATTGCCGATTCCTCCCCTTAACGAAGAGCGGCGCAAGGAATTGGTCAAACATTGTCGGAAATTGTCCGAGGAAGGAAAAGTGGCGGTTCGAAATATCCGCCGCGAAGCCAATGAGGCTCTAAAAAAGGCCGAAAAAGACAGACAGATTCCCGAAGATGATTTGAAAAAGGGTACTGATAAAATCCAGAAATTGACGGACAAATACATCGCCCTGGTTGATGAGGACATGGGTTCTAAAGAAAAAGAAGTTATGGAAGTCTGATCCGATTCCAGACTTTGAAACCGGCGAATATCCTCGTTCGCCGGTTTTTGATTTGGGGTCTTTTCCTGTCAAGGTGCGACTTCTTTTATCCCTCGGGATAACCACTCCGTCACCTTTCGTTTATTGCCTGAAGTCCTTTTTATAAAAGGGTTTGACTTTCCCGCAGAAAATTTTATATTAATGGCCTTATATTGAAGCGATGCTGTGAATTATTTCACAATATCCAGACGGCAGCGGAATGTTATTGGTGTTTACGTCGGACCGGAGTTTGGTTTATCCTTTTCCGGAGGATTTATAATTTATTCCGGTCGTGAACGAACGGTTTCATGCTCGGGACAATTTTTTGATTTAAGCAACCCTGTCGATTCCGGGATGGCAGTAATCGAAGATTTTTTGAAGTGGAAAGCGATCGGCGTGACTTCCTCCAGCTGGAGTCAGAAGTTCGTATTGATAACATGTGAAAAGTCCGGTACACGAAACATGATCCGAGTGGATATATAAATATGGACAAAAATATGTTTGGCTGGTATGGTTTTCTTCTGATTTCAAGTCTGAATGTTCCGTACTGGCTGGCTTTTTGTTAATGACGGCCAAATTTGAGAAAGAAGTATTTTGAAATTTTTACCGTCATTAACCTAATCTGGAGAATTTATGACTAAAAAAAGAATTATCATAATGGGTGCGGCCGGCCGCGATTTTCATAATTTCAATACCCTTTACCGGAATAACTCCGATGTCGAAGTGGTCGCCTTTACGGCCACTCAAATTCCGGAAATCGAAGGTCGGGTATATCCCCGGGTACTCGCCGGGCCGAATTACCCCAAGGGCATTCCCATTCATCCTGAAGAAGAATTACTGGATTTGATTATCAAGTACCGTGCCGAGGAAGTGGTCTTTTCTTATTCCGACGTATCCTATGAATATGTCATGGATAAGGCCGCCTATGTGATGGCTACCGGGGCGCGTTTTGCCCTGGAGGGCGGGGCGCCGACGATGTTGAAATCCAACAAACCGGTGATTGCCGTCTGCGCCATACGAACCGGCTGCGGCAAATCTCAAACGACCCGCCGTGTGGCCGAAGCCCTGATTGAAATGGGCAAGAAAGTGGTGGCGATTCGTCACCCCATGCCGTACGGCGATCTTTCCAAACAGATTTGCCAGCGGTTTGCATCCATGAAGGACCTCGATAAGCATAAATGCACCATTGAAGAACGCGAAGAGTACGAACCGCATATCAATCGCGGTGTCATCGTTTATGCCGGGGTCGATTACGAGAAAATCATCAGGGAGGCAGAAAAGGAAGCCGATGTTATCCTCTGGGATGGCGGCAATAATGATATGCCGTTTTATAAACCGGATCTCCTGTTTACGGTCGTCGATCCTCATCGCCCGGGGCACGAGTTGACGTACTATCCCGGGCAAAACAATCTTCTCCTGGCCGATGCCATTATCATTAACAAAATCGATACGGCTTCACTGGAGGGGATTAACATGGTCCGGGAAAGTATCAGTTTGTATAACCCGGAGGCTATCGTTATCGATGCCGCTTCACCGGTACGAGTGGAAAATCCCGAACTGATTCGCGGCAAGCGAGTCCTGGTCATCGAAGACGGCCCCACGACAACGCACGGCGAGATGAAGTACGGCGCCGGAATGATGGCGGCGGCCAAATACGGTGCTGCGGAAGCCGTGGATCCCCGGCCTTTTCTGGTCGGCTCGATGGCCGAGACTTTCCAGAAATATCCCGATATCGGCCCGCTTCTTCCGGCCATGGGATATTTCGGCAAGCAACTTATCGATATGGAAAAAACCATCAATCGCACCGAGTGCGACTCCGTGATTATCGCCACGCCGATAGACTTACGCCGGGTCGTTAAAATAAAAAAACCGGCGACCAGGGTATTTTATGATCTCCAGGAAATCGGTGATCCGACGGTGGCTTCAGTACTAAAAGGCTTTTTCAAGCCGGCCGGCAAGGCCAAAAAGGTCAGAAAAAGCCGTTAAGGACTATTTATGACCAGGCTGAACGGAAAAACGGCGGTGGTTGCTTTGGGCGGTAACGCTATTACTCTGCCCGATGAAGAAGACACTATCGCCAATCAATTCCGCAATACGCGCAGTTCGCTTGACGGTGTGGTCGAACTGGCGCGAAACGGCTATAAACTGGTCCTAACTCATGGTAATGGCCCGCAGGTCGGTAATGCCATCCTGCGGGTTGAATTGGCCCGTGGCAAAGCTCCTATTTTACCCCTGGGAATATGTGTCGCCGATACCGAAGGTGGAATGGGATATATGATAGAGCAATCCCTCCAGAACCGGTTTAAACAGGAAAAGATCAGTCGTCCCGTGGTCACCTTAATTACCCAGGTGCTGGTGGACGAAAAAGATCCCCAGATCCAGAATCCGACCAAGTTTATCGGGCAGTTCTATTCCGAGGAAGAGGCCCAGCGCTTTGCCCGTGAAAGACACTGGGTGGTTAAGAAAGATGCCAACCGGGGCTGGCGCCGGGTAGTACCCTCGCCGATACCCATTTCGATAATCAACGCCGAAACCGTAAAAACTCTGGTTAATGCAGGGACGATCGTGATCGCCGCCGGCGGCGGCGGAGTTCCGGCTTATCTCGATAATCGGGGTCTACTTGAAGGACTTGATGCCGTTGTCGATAAAGATTTGGCCTCGGCGGTCCTGGCACGGGAAATAGGCGCGGAAATTTTGATAATCCTTACCTCGGTTGACAAAGTCGCCAAAAATTTCGGAACCGAACGACAGGAATTATTGGACATTATCCCGGTCGGCGAGGCGGAACGGCTTTTGGCAGAAGGCCAATTCCCTCCGGGATCTATGGGACCCAAGATTCAGGCCGCCATAAATTTTATTCGCAATGGGGGGAAAGAAGTAATTATTACTTCCTTCAACAACACCGGCAAGGCGCTGAAGGGTAAGGCAGGGACGAGGATTTTACCCGGTTGATTATGTGTAAATTGTCAGA
>Ga0105105_10000607_pt1 | contig 16109 bp, 18 predicted proteins | sample PPLLaktember2015_4_FD_79108 | JGI IMG/M metagenome (GOLD analysis project Ga0105105, IMG submission 79108) | Freshwater sediment microbial communities from Prairie Pothole Lake near Jamestown, North Dakota, USA - PPLs Lake P8 Core (1) Depth... | ecosystem: Environmental > Aquatic > Freshwater >... | reverse complement strand
TGACCGACTGGGCGATCGCGGGGCTGCTGAAGGCGGGTGCGGCGCGCATCGACGGGGACGCGCTGGTCAACGCTTAGGAGACGGTCGCCCCACGCGGCCGGGCCGAGGCGCCGGGCGACGCGAAGCCTGGAAGCAAGGATTACGGCCTGGGTATCGGACGTAGGGACCGCTCCCGACGCTAGATCCCGAGCCGCGCGAACGTGCGCGCCCAGTCGCTGCGCGCGCGCTGCGGCTCCGGCGCCGCGAGCGCGTCGACCGCCTCCATCGTCGCGGCGCTGCGCGCGGCCAGCTCCTGATAGAGCAGCGTGCCCGCGTGCTTGCCGCGCACCTCCGCCTCCGACAGCTCGCGGACCACCTTGGCCGGAATGCCGGCCACCAGCGTGCGCGGCGGCACCCGTCCGCCGATCTTCACGAAGGACATCGCAGCGACCACCGCCTGCTCGCCGACGATCGCGCGGTCCATCACCACCGCGTTCATGCCGACCAGCGCGTCGCGCCCGATGCGGCAGCCGTGGATCACCGCGCCGTGGCCGATGTGGGCGTCGACTTCCATCACGGTGTCGAAGTCGGGCAGCGAATGGACGACGCAGGTGTCCTGCAGGTTCGCGCCCGCCTCGAGCACGATGCGGCCGAAGTCGCCCCGCATGACCGCGCCGGCGCCGACGTAGCAACGCGGACCGACGATGACGTCGCCGATCAGCACGGCGCTCGGATGGACCCAGGCCTCGGGGTCGATGACGGGGGTGATGCCCTCGAACGCATAGACCAGCGGCGGCTTCATCGGCATGGCGGCACTCATCGGGAGGACAGGCAGTGTGCCCCGCTGCTGGAGAAGCCCGACGGGCACGGGCCGGTCTTCGGAACCGCGAGCCTCGACGACGCCGACGCGGCGAGGCAGTAGTCGCCACTCGACGAATAGCCGCTCGGGCAGGGGCCGCCGTTGCGGGGCACGGCGAAGCGCGCGGAGGACCCGGGCGCGCAGTAGCCGCCGCTCGTCGTGTAGCCGCTCGGGCACGCGCCGGTGCGCGGCAGCGGCTGGGGCGTCGGGGTGGACGCGAAGGCGGTCGAGGCGAAGGGGACGGCGAGGGTGAGCGTGAGGGTGGCGGCGAGGGTGAGGGTGGCGGTGAGGCCGCCGGCGATGGCGTAGGCGTCGGGCTGGGCGCGCATGCTCGGATCCACGGTGCGGACGACCTCCGGATGCTGACACGCCGGCGCCGGGCGCGCCGCGAAGGGCCCGACGCTGCGGCATCCGACGCCCGACGTCCGGGGCCCGCACCGCGCCGCATCGCCCGGTCCGGTCCATCCGCTAGACTTCCCGCCATGAACGCCCCGACCCTTCGCGACAGCCGCGACGACGACATCGTCGCGATCCAGGCGATCTACGCCCACCACGTACGCCACGGGACCGGCTCCTTCGAGCTCGAGCCGCCGACAGTGGACGAGATGCGCGGGCGCCGCGCCGACGTGCTGAAGAACGGCTTTCCCTGGCTGGTGGCCGAGGCCGAGGGCCGCGTGCTCGGCTACGCGTACGCGAACTTCTTCCGCATGCGGCCGGCGTATCGGTTCACCGTCGAGAACTCGATCTACATCGCCCAGGACGCACGCGGCCGCGGCATCGGGCGCGCGCTGCTGGGCGAGCTGGTGGCGCGCTGCGAGCGCGCCGGCTGCCGACAGATGCTGGCGATCATCGGCGACAGCGCGAACACCGGCTCGATCGCGCTGCACGCGGGCGGCGGCTTCCGCTTCGCCGGCACGATGCGCTCGACCGGGTGGAAGTTCGAGCGCTGGCTCGACACGGTGATCATGCAGCGCGACCTCGGCCCCGGGGACCGGGCGCCGCCCGCGGCCTGAACACGCACCCGCCCGCCGCGATGACCGTGCCCGAGCTGTACGACGGCTGCACCGTCGGCCACCTGTTCCGGCGCGCGATCGAGCGCGGCGGCGACCGCATCGCCTTCGTCGACGACGACACGGTGCTGACCTACCGGCAGCTCGGCGCGCGGCTCTCGGGCATCGTGCAGGCGCTCGAGGCACGGGGCCTGGCACGCGGCGACGCGGTGGCCACGCTGTCGGACAACCGGGTCGACGCCTATCTGGTGACCGCGGCAGCCAACACGATGGGCGTGCGCTCGACGGCGATGCATCCGCTCGGCTCGGCCGACGACCATGGCTACATACTGTCGGACGCCGGCATCGGCACGCTGGTCTTCGATCCGACCGCCCACGGCGAGCGCGCGGCGCTGCTGGCCGCGCGCGCGCCCGGGCTGCGGCTGCTGGCCCTCGGACCCTCGGACCTCGCGCCCGACCTGCTCGCCGATGCCGCCTCGCGTCCGCCCCGGCCGCTGGTGCCGCGCGCCGCGCCCGAGGACGTCGCGAACCTCACCTACACCGGCGGCACCTCGGGCCGGCCCAAGGGCGTGATGACGACGCATCGGGTGCGCGTGACGATGGTCATGAGCGAGCTCGCGGAATGGGACTGGCCGGCCGAGCCGCGCTTCCTCGCGATCACGCCGATCACGCATGCCGCAGGCGCGATCGTGCTGCCGGTGCTGATGCGCTCGGGCACGGTGATCGTGGCACGCGGTTTCGAGCCGACGCGCTTCGCGGCGCTGGTGCGCGAGCACCGCGCGACGATGAGCTTCGTGGTGCCGACGATGCTCTACCGGATGCTCGACGACACGACGCTGGGCGACGACGCGCTCTCGAGCCTGGAGGTGGTGATCTACGGCGCGTCGCCGATCGCGCCGGCGCGGCTGGCCGAGGCGGTCCGCCGCTACGGGCCGCGCTTCATGCAGCTCTACGGCCAGACCGAGGCGCCGAACGCGATCACCGCGCTGCGCCGCGCCGACCACGATCCGGTGGCGCATCCGGAGCGCCTCGCCTCCTGCGGCGTGCCGATCGGCCCGATCCAGGTCGCGCTCCTCGACACGGACGGCGACGAGGTGCCGGACGGCGAGGTCGGCGAGATCTGCGTGCGCGGGCCGCTGGTGATGGCCGGCTACTGGAACCGGCCCGAGGAGACCGAACAGGCGTTCCGGCACGGCTGGCTGCACACCGGCGATCTGGCTCGGCGCGATGCTGACGGCTTCCTGTACATCGTCGACCGCAGCAAGGACATGATCGTGAGCGGCGGGTTCAACGTCTTCCCGCGCGAGGTCGAGGACGTGCTCACCACGCATCCGGCGGTGGCCGCGGCCGGCGTGATCGGCGTGCCCGACGACACCTGGGGCGAGGCGGTCAAGGCGGTGGTGGTGCTGCGCCCGGGGATGCAGGCGGACGCTTCCGAGCTGATCGCGCTGGTGCGCGAGGCCAAGGGGCCGGTGCAGGCGCCGAAGTCGGTGGACTTCGTGGCCTCGCTGCCGCTCACCGGCCTGGGCAAGCCGGACAAGAAGGCGCTGCGGGCCGCGTACTGGGGCCGATCGGCGCGCGGCGTCGCGTAGCGCGAGCGCCGGACGCGCTCGCCCACCGGGTCCGCTCACCCTCTGCCTGCGCTCGCCCTCTGCCTGCGCTCGCCCGGCGGGTCCGCGCCGTCCGTCGGGCCCGGCCCGCGTGCTCAGCGTGCCGCGGCGAACCGACCGGCCGACTTGCCGGGTCGGGGACGGCTCTTGCTGCCGCGCATCCACACCGCCAGCAGCGCGAGCAGCAGCACCGCCGCCCCCGCGATGCCGAGCAGCATCGGGTCGGTGTACCACGGCTCGGGCTCGGGCTCCGGCATCGGAATCGGCGCGCGGCGCGTCGGCTCGGGCAGCATCGTCGCGGCGGCCGCACCGAGCGCGGGCGTCGCATCGGACGGAGGCGCCATGGAGGCGACGGGCGACGCGGCCACCGGCGGGGCGTTGGCGGCCGGCGGCACGGGCATCTCGCCGACCGGGGTGGCCGCCGGGGCGATCGCCACGCCGGCCACCTGGAGCTCGCCGGCCAGGGCGGCGATCTGCTTCTCGCGCTCCTCGATCAGCCGCTTGAGTCCGTCCACGATCGATTCGAGCTGCTGGATCCTCGAACGCGCCTCGGTCATCGCGGCATCGAATGCGACCTCGCGGTTGGCGGCGCTGCCGCGCGCGTCGGACTGCTTGCCGCGGCCGGTGCCGCCGGCCGACAGATGAAGCCGGTCGCCGCGCTGGCTCGAGACCACCGCAGGCGGTCGCCCCGACGGGGCCGTCGCGGCCGGTCCGCGCATCGCCTGCTCGGCGATGGACGCCGGCAGCGCACGCATCTGCCCGGCGTCGGGGATCCTGACCGTCGCACCGGGCCGCGGCCGCGCGACGCTGCCGTCGAAGGCTGCGGGATTGTTGCGGTACAGCGCCATCGCGGCCTGCGCCTCGGTGACGTCGGCCGGGCGGAACCGGTTCGCGATGGAGGCGGCGGTGTCGCCCCGGGCGATGGTGACGGTCGCCGACTCGGGCCGCGCGGTCTCGACGAGCCGCACGTCGATCGACGGGGTGGCGACCGCCGTCGTGGTGACGGGCGCCCGCGAAGGCGGCGACGAACCTGGCATCGGGGCGATGCGCGCCGGAGGCGGCACGCTCGAGGACGGCGGCGGCAGTTGGGTCGACGGCAGCGCGACCGGGGCGGGCGACGAGGGCAGCGCCTCGACACGGGGCACGTCGCGCGGCGGTTCCATGCGCGCCGGCTCGGGGTTCAGGGTCGTCGACAGCGACGGCGCCAGCCGGGTGGTCGGCAGAGGCGGCTCGGCCGTCGGTGCGGCCGTCGGTGCGGCCGCATCGGCCGGCGGCGGCGGCGCCACGCGGGCGACGGCGGGCGGCGCGTCGAGGTCGAGACGGTAGCTGCGCAGGTGGCGCCCCGCCTGGGTGCTCAGCGACATCACGACGATGAGTTCCGGCCCTTCGGTCGGACCGCGGCCCACGATGCGGATCACCGGGCGTCCGTCGCCGTCGCGACGCTCCATCGTCACCCGCGCGCCGCGCAGCGAGGCGGGAAAGGTCAGGCCGAGGTCGCGATAGGTCTCGGGCGTGACGATGGCCGGCTCGGCGGAGAGCGTATCGGCCGAGGGCTCCTCGACTTCGACTTCGGCCCGGAACGGCTGGCCCCGCTCGGAGAGGACGGACAGCGGGCCCAGGCGTGCGGCGTGAGCCGGGGACACAGTCTGGAGTCCGGCGGCCAGGGCGACGAGGACCACGGCGAGGCGGACCAGACGATCGATCGACATCGATTCCGTGAATGTGTGAATGACTATCACGAGATGGTATACGGTCACGCTATTCGCGACCCCTGATCTCCCGGCCACCCCCCGCCAAACGGGTGGGACTTAGGCGCGGACGCCACGTTCGGCGTGCCGGCCCCGGAGCCGGACGGCTCAGCCGCCGATGGCGCGCAGCACCTGCTGGGCGTCCAGGGTCTTGGCCCGGGCCTCGATCTGGGGCATCAGCCGAGACTGCATCGTCCGCGCCTCCTCGAGCAGCCCCGAGAACGCCGTCCTGAGCGCCGCCGCGTCGAGTGTCCGGCCGCCCGCGTAGTACCGGCGCGCGACCTGCCCGAGCGCCCAGGTGCTCGCGAAGGACATCGCCGAGCTCGCCGCCTGGCGACCGAGCCCCCCCAGCAGCCGCCCGCCGACCGAACGCAGCAGACCGCCGACCAGCCGCGTGGCCGCCTGCTCCAGGTACTGCGACGTGAGCCCGACACCGGCGGTCGCGAGGAAATCGCGCACGTGCCCGCTGTCGAGCTCGTAGCCGTACGCCTTGCCGATCCGGTACACGAGCTTCATCTGCAGCGGGATGATCGCCATCGTCGACACCGACTCGGGCAGCAGCTCGAGCGCGCCGTTCAGGATCGCGGCATGGGTGATCAGGTCGTCGAGCTCACGCTCGGTCAGGCTCGAGCTCCTCAGCATCGGACCGGCCGGCGCCGGGGCGGGCGACGCATCCGGGGCCACCGCGTTCGGCACCGCAGCCGGCGGACTGCCCCGCGGCGCCTCGAGATCGACCGGCAGCGGCAGGCTGAGCGGCGCCTCGGCGAGCGCATCGGCACGGTCGGCGAGCGCGCCCGCGTCGACCGGATCGAGCGCGAGGCTCTGCTGCAGCCCGGCCAGGAACCGACGCTCGGCATCGCCGCGCGCGCCGTCGGCGTCGCACACGCCGACGGCCATCTCGTAGGCGAGTCGACGCAGCTCGGGCGCGCCGAGCCGGGCGGCGGCCGAGGCCGGCGTCACCGATCCGAGGAGGACCTGCTGGTAGAGCGCCGGCAGGTTCGGCTCGCCGGCGGCGGCGAGCGCCTCGACGATGCGTCGCACCTCGTCGCGCTCGACGTCGGTCTTGCGGCCGTCGGCGAACGCGGCCATCAGGGCGATCGCGAGGATCGCCTCCTGCTCGTCACGGGTCATGGCGGTCTCGTAGCGAAGAGGTCTGTCGACAGCACGGGATTGTGCCTCGGATCCGAGACGGGCCCGCGCTCAGCCCCGCGAACTCAGCAGCCTGGGCGTGGTCGCGAGGCCGGCCGGTCGCGGCCCGCCGCCGGCATCGGCAGGACGGGCGGCCGTGACGATCCGGGCGGCGCGGGCCGGCGGCCTGCGCTGAGGGTCGAATCCGAGCGCGCGCTGCACCTTCATCGACAGGCCCGCCACCACCAGCCGGTGCGAGCGCTCGATCAGCGGGCGCAGCTCCGCGAGCGCGAAGCGCGACGGGTCGCCGATCGCGACCCAGCCCGCCCGCGCCAGATACGGCGCCGGCCGGATGCCGGGTCGGTCGGTCAGCTCGAGAAAGCGCTCGGCATCGACCTTGAACCAGAGATCGTTCGGCCGGCCGCGCGCATCGAGCACGAGGATCGCGAACATCCTGCGCCGGACCAGGAAGGTGTCGACGTTCCCCCACTTGCGCTCGGGCTCGGCGTGCGGCTGCGCCGCGCAGACCCGGCGCAGGGTGGAGAAGGTGGTCATCGCGATCCTCCGGGTGTCGTGCGGGACGATGATGCGGCGTGCCGTGCCGTGCCGTGCCGTGCCGTGCCGTGCCGACAGTGTGCACGGCGATCGCACCCGCGGCCATCGCGCCCGGGGTCCGCCGCGAACCGCGGCGCGCGACGCCCGACGGCAGCGCGTTATCCTTGCCTCCATGCCGACGCCCACCACCCGCGAAGACTGCGCCGCCCTCGACGTCGCCGACCCGCTCGCCTTCGCACGCGAGCGCTTCGAGCTGCCGCCGGGCGTGATCTACCTCGACGGCAACTCGCTCGGCGCGATGCCGCGCGCGGTGGCCCCGCGCATGCGGCAGGCGGTCGAGCACGAATGGGCCCACGGACTGATCCGGTCGTGGAACGATGCCGGCTGGTACACCGCGCCGCAGCGTGCCGCGGCGAAGATCGCGCGGCTGATCGGCGCCGCGCCCGACGAGGTCATCGTCACCGACTCCATCTCGGTGAACCTGTTCAAGCTGATGGCCGGCGCGATCGGCATCCAGCGGCGGCGGGCGCCGGAACGCACCGTGATCGTCGCCGAGCGCGGCAATTTCCCGACCGACGTCTACGTCGACGCGGCGCTCGCCCGCCTGCTCGGCATGGAGCTGGTGTGCGTCGAGCAGGCCGAGGTGCCGGCCGCGATCGAACGCGCGGGGGATCGGCTCGCCGTCGTGCAGCTCACTCAGGTGAACTACCGGAGCGGACGCACCTACGACCTGCCCGCGATCACGGCGAGGACGCACGCGCTCGGGGGCCTCGTGATCTGGGACCTCGCGCACAGCGCGGGCGCGCTGCCGGTGGGCCTGTCCGACGCGCACGCCGACTTCGCGGTCGGCTGCGGCTACAAGTACCTCAACGGCGGTCCGGGGGCGCCGGCCTTTGCCTTCGTCGCGCGCCGCTGGATCGCCGAGCTCGAGCAGCCGCTGGTGGGCTGGCACGGCCATGCCGCGCCGTTCGGCTTCGAGCACGAGTTCCGCCCCGCGCCCGGCATCGAACGGCTGCTCTGCGGGACCGAACCGCAGCTGTCGCTGATCGCCCTCGAAGCCGCGCTCGACGCGTTCGACGGCGTCGAGCTGGCGGCGCTGCGCGCCAAGAGCGTCGCGATGACCGAGGCGTTCACCGCGCTGGCCGAGCGGGCGGTCGGCGGCTTCGACGGGGCGTCCGGCTTCGGCCTGGCGAGCCCGCGCGATCCCGCTCAGCGCGGCAGCCAGGTGTCGCTGACGCACCCGCAGGGCTATGCGATCGTGCAGGCCCTGATCGCACGCGGCGTAATCGGCGACTTCCGGGCGCCCGACATCCTGCGCTTCGGGTTCGCGCCGCTCTACCTGCGCTTCGTCGACGTGCACGACGCCGCGCAGGCCCTGCACGAGGTGGTCGCTCAGCGCCTGTGGGACCGCCCCGAGTTCCTCGCGCGCAAGGCCGTGACCTGAGGCGCTCCGACCCCGTCCACCTTCCGGAGGGCGTCCGCGCGCCCCGCACACGATGATCCGACCCGACCCCGACTTTCCCGCCTCGTACGCCCAGGCGCGCGAACGCTTCCTCGCCGCCGCCCGCGCCCGCGGCGCGCGGATCGAGTCCTTCGAGAACCCGGCCGGGCCGGGTCTCGACGGCGAGGTCCTGGCCGCCGACGTGGCCGTGCTCGGCCCGTCCGATGCGCGCGACGTGGTGCTGATCCAGTCCGGCACCCATGGTGTCGAGGGCTACTGCGGCAGCGGCGTGCAGCACGCGCTGCTGCGCAACGGCGACGAGCTCGATGCCGCGCTGGCCGCCGGCGCCCGCGTGGTGCTGCTGCACGCGATCAACCCCTGGGGGTTCTCGTGGCGACGCCGCGTGACCGAGGACAACGTCGACCTGAACCGCAACGTGCGGCCATTCCCCGTGCCCGACGGACCGGACCTCGACTACGAGGAGGTCCACGGGCTCCTGCTGCCCGATCACTGGCCGCCCGGCGCCGCGAACGAGGCGGCGATCGCGGCGTTCGTCGCGCGGCGCGGCGCGGCGCACTTCCAGTTCGCGTTCAGTCACGGGCAGTGGTCGCGCGCGGACGGCGTGTTCTACAGCGGCCGCGCGCCGACCTGGAGCCAGCGCACGCTGCGCGAGGTGCTCCGCCGGCAGGTCCGCGGCGCGGCGCGCTTCTACTGGATCGACCTGCACACGGGACTCGGACCGTCCGGCCACGGCGAGCTGATCTACGCGGGCCGAGACGTCGCCGCGGACATCGCGCGCGCGCGGGCCTGCTGGGGGCCGTCGGTCACCTCCATCTACGACGGCTCGTCGACCTCCGCGAAGATCGGCGGGATGGTGGGCAACGCCTTCTACGACGAGTGCCCGGGATCCGAGCTGGCCGCGGTCGCGCTCGAGTACGGCACGGTGCCGATGGACGCGGTCCGGGACGCGCTGCGCTTCGACCACTGGGTGGCGGCGCACGCGCCGCAGGACGCTCAGGCCCGGGCCCGGGCGCGCGAGACGATGCTCGAGGCGTTCTTCGTGGACACCGACGACTGGAAGACGGCGATCCTGACCCAGGGACGCGACACGCTGGCGAAGGCGAGCGCCGCGATCCGGGCCGCCTGAGCGGCCCGCCCGGTCAGCCCGCGACCAGCCGGATCGCCTCGCGGATCATCGGCGAGAGGGACTCCCCGAGCGGCTCGGCACCGCTCATGCGCCGGCGCTGACCGAGCCTCGCGGTGTAGACGATCATCGCGTCGGTGCCGATCCGGACCTTCAGCGAGCGCGCCGCATCGCCGGTCCACTCGAACATCAGGCTGCCGTCGTCGTCACGGGTCACGCGCGGCTCGGGCAGGGTGCCGGGCAGCAGCCGCATGAAGTCGCGGGCGTGCCGCAGCACCGGTTCGGGCAGCGGCGTGTCGGCCTGCCAGGGGTCCGCGCCGACCGCCTGCGCGAAGCCGGACAGCGCCACGTCGGCGCGGAACAGCGCCTTGGCGGCGAGGCGGTTGCGGGCACCGGCGAGCTGGCGGGAGACCCGCAGCGCATACTGTCCGACGCCGATCGCTGTCGCGGTCGACGCGAGGCCGCGTACTCCATTAGCCAGTTTCGTCATGAGTAGGCGCTCACAAGCTCTTCGGTGACCAGCCCGAAGAACACGCGGTTCTTCAGGTCCCGCAAGGTCCCGAGCGCGTCGGACAGGCGCGCGGGAAGGCGTTCGTCGACCGGCATCGGCCGGTCCCAGGTGACATCGATGTCGAGGGTGACCGGCAGCTCGGTCGTGCTCCGCGACGCGGCGTCGGAGGCCTGGGTGACCGCGACCCGCAGCCCGTCGGCGCCGCCCGGCAGCGTCATCTGCGTCAGGAAGTCGGCGATCTCGGGGGCGAGGCCGGCGGGCGGCCGCGGGGCGGTGGTCAGGAACCGCTCGAAATGGAACTGGTCGCCGATCGGCAGGCGCAGGTCGTTCACGTACCGGACCGAGATCCGCCTGACCTCGACCGGCTGCGCGATGTCGACGAAGGTGCCCCAGATCGACAGGAACCGGTCGGTGAAGACGTCCCAGCCCGGATAGCTCGCGAGCCGACCGAACGACAGCCCGTCCTGGCGGATCAGCGCGACCTCCGAGCTGTCGGCGCTTTCGCAGCGCCAGCCGGTGGCCCGTCCGCCGGCGGCGTCGGGCTCGGCGCCCCGGCGCTCGTCGGGAAGGTGCAGTGCGAGCGAGGCGAGCCGGAACGGCTGTGCGGTGGGAAAGTCGCGCTCGAGGCGCTCACGCAGCGCGTCGACCCGCCTGAGTTCGACGGGTTCGCACTTCACCTCGACGATCGCTTCGCGGATCGGCGGGCGTGAAAGGGGGCGCAGCACGGCCATACGCCCATTCTAGTAGCACTGGAAGAACTTCGTCTATCTATCTGTCAACGAAAGAGATTTCTCCAAAATCCCCGATCAGTTCGCCGAACCGGTCAGCGCGCGTCGAACATCGACGCCGACCGCCTTGTTGACGAACTCGGTGGTGTAGACCCGCGACAGGTCGACTTCGCCGGCCTTGAACAGCCCTGCCCGGACCATCTTGTCGTGGAAATCCTTCACTCGCGCGGGGTCGATCGCGCCGATGCCGAGCGTGCGCGCGTCGCCCGAATCGACGATGCCGAGCGCCTTGAGCTTGGCCACGCCCTGGTCGAGCTCCTCCTGCGTGACCTCCGGGTTCTCCTTGCGGATCAGCGCGTCGGCGGCCGCGCGCTGGCCGTGCAGGTAGTTGACCCAGCCGAGGATCGATCCCTCGACGAACCGGCGCACGAGATCGGGACGGGTCTTCACCAGATCCGGCCGGGTCTCGATGGTCGTGGAGTAGGTCGACCAGCCGTGGTCGGCGAGCAGGAACAGGCGGGGCGCGAAGCCGGCGGCCTTCTCGATCGAGATCGGCTCGGCGACGGCGTAGCCCTGCTGCACCGAGCGCCTGTTCGCGAGGAACGGGGCGCTGTTGTAGGTGTAGGGCCGCAGCTGCTCGTCGCGGAAGCCGTCCTGCTTCATCCACTGCCAGAAGCTGAACTGTCCGTCCTTCGCGACCAGGATGACCGGTGCCTTCTTGAGGTCGTTCCAGGTCTCGTACTGGCCGGGGTGGGCGAGGAGGACCTGCGGATCCTTCTGGAACATCGCGGCGACGACCACCGTCGGCACGCCGTTGCGGACGTTGTCGAAGGTGTGGAGCAGGTTCCCGGTCATCAGGAAATCGATGCGGCCGGCCGGCAGCAGCGGCCGGTTGTTGACCTGGGGCCCGCCTTGGCGGATCTCGACGTCGAGGCCGAGCCGCTTGTAGGTCCCGTCGGCCAGCGCCTGGTAGAAGCCGCCGTGCGCAGCCTGCGCCTTCCAGTTGGTGGCGAACACCACCTTGTCCTGCGCGGCGACGGGTGCCGCGGGCAGCGCGAGCCCGGCGAGCAGCGCCACCGTGGCACCGGCCAGGCGACGGCGGGTCGTTGCGGAGGGAGGCACGGAGCGGAGGACGGGGGTCGGGATCGGCATGGCGGTCTTCTGTGTCACGCGGGAGAGTGGGAGACAGCGGGGGAGCGTCGGGGGAGTGCGGCGACCTGCGGCTCAGCCGCGCGGCAGTTCGGTGTCGTGCCAGCGTCCGAGCAGCCGCCGGGCGAGCAGGTCGAACACCGCGAAGATCGCGATGCCGACGATCGACACGAGCACGAGCGCCGCGAACATCTTCGGGATCTCGGTACGGAAGCTGGCCTCGAGGATCCGCGAGGCCAGCCCCGTCTCGCGGCCTGCGGCGCCCGCGGCGAACTCGGCCACCACCGCGCCGATCAGCGCGAGACCGCCGGCGATTCTCAGCCCGGCCAGGAAGTACGGCAAGGCGCTCGGCACGAGCAGCAGCCGCAGCCGCTGCCAGCGGCTCGCCTCGTACAGCGTGAACAGGTCGCCCAGTCCGGCGTCGGCCGAGCGCAGCCCGACGACGGTGTTCGCGAGGATCGGGAAGAACGCGACGATGAACGCGCAGATCAGCAGCGCGGCGGTGGTCGACTCGACGTAGATGAGGATCAGCGGCGCGATCGCGACGATCGGGGTGACCTGCAGCACGATGGCCAGCGGGAACAGCGCCGTCTCGATCGGCCGCGACAGCGCGAACACCGCCGCGAGCAGCACGCCGCCGGTCACGGCGAGCAGCAGCGCGCCGACGGTGATCTTGAGCGTGAACCACAGCGACGGCAGCAGCGACGGCAGGTCGCGCCAGAGCGTCGCGGCCACCAGGCTCGGCGCCGGCAGGATGTACGGCGGGATCGCACCGATCCGCACGGTCGCCTCCCAGCCGAGCAGCAGCAGGACGATCACGGCGAACGGGGCGAGGGCCGCACCCGCACGGCGTGCCGCGGCCGTACCGGCCTCGCGGGGGCCGCTCATGCCATCGCCGCCTTGAGCGCCGCCGAGGCACGCAGGCAGGTGCCCGCGTAGCCCGGCGTGGCGCGGAACGCCTCGTCGCGCGGATGCGGCGCGTCGACGTCGATCGACTCGACGAGCCGCCCCGGACGCCCGCCGAGCACCGCGACGCGGGTCGACAGGTAGACCGCCTCGTAGACGCTGTGCGTGACGAACACCACCGTCAGGCCCTGCTCGCCCCACAGCGCCAGCAGATCGTCGTCGAGCCGACCGCGGGTGATCTCGTCGAGGGCGGCGAACGGCTCGTCGAGCAGCAGCAGGCCCGGCCGCGTGACCAGCGCTCGCGCGATCGACACCCGCATGCGCATGCCGCCCGAGAGCTCGCGCGGATAGGCGTGGGCGAAGTCGGCGAGCCCGACGCGCGCGAGCACCGCCATCACCTCGTCGCGGACCTCGCCCGCTCCGCGACCGGCCAGCCGCATCGGCAGCCGGACGTTGTCGAAGGCATCGGCCCACGGCATCAGCGTGGGCTCCTGGAAGACGACGCCGACGCGCACGCCGGCCGGCCGCGACACCTCGCCCTCGGTGGCCCGCGCGAGCCCCGCGACGAGGCGCAGCACGGTGCTCTTGCCGCATCCGGACGGCCCGAGCAGGCTCAGGAACTCGCCGCGCGCGACCTCGAGGTCGAAGCCGTCGAGCGCCCGCACGCCGTTGGGAAATCGCATGCCGACGCCTCGCAGGGACAGCAGCGGCGGCGGGCCGGGCTCGGAAACGGTCATCCGAAGATGGTAGCCCGGCGCGGCGCGGCGCCGGACCAAGGCCCCGCGATCAGTCGGCGCGGTCCTGGCGGGCGCGGTAGTACATCGTCGCGGCCTCGGTGCGGTTGCGCACCCCGAGCCGCTGCAGCAGCTCGCGCACGTGCGCCTTCGTCGTGTTCAGGCTGATGCCGTACCGCTCCGCGATCTCGCCGTTCGACATCCCTTCGGCGATGGACTGCCACATCTGCTGCTGGCGGGGCGAGAGGTCGACCGGATCGGGCCGGCGCGGCGCCGCGATCGGATCGAGGTGCCCGTTCAGCAGCTGCAGCCGCTCGCCCAGCAGAGGCGCCATCCGGTCGAGCAGGGTCGTCGCGTTCTCGTTCTTGCAGACCATCGCCGCGGCACCGAGCGCCGCGGCACTGCGACGCAGCGGCTCGCTGTCGAGACCGGTGAAGACGATGATCGGGACTTCCGGGCGCAGGGCGCGCAGCTCGCTGATGCCCTCGAGCCCGGCGACGTCGGGCAGTCGCAGGTCGAGCACCGTCACAGCCAGCCGCGGCTCGTCGTGATACATGACCTTGGCCTGCCGCAGGCTGGCGGCCTGCAGCGCCCGCACGCCGGGAAACCGGCCTTCGATCAGGGAGCGCAGCGCCAGCGGCACGACCGGGTGGTCGTCGACGACGAGCACGACCGCATTGACGGTCATCGGCCGGGCCTCGCGGTCTTCATCGACGCGGCCGCGCGGGCCAGCGTCGTGACCGCGGCCCAGTCCTCACGGGCGATGGCGGAAGCCGGGGTCAGCCACGAACCCCCGACCGCGACCACGTTGGGGAGCGCGAGGTACTCGGGCGCGACGCGCGCATCGATGCCCCCGGTGGGACAGAAGCGAAGCGCGGGGAACGGACCGGCGAGCGCCTTGAGCATCGGCACGCCGCCGGCCGCGCCGGCGGGAAAGAACTTGAGCAGCTCGAAGCCCTCGGCGAGGGCGGCCATCACCTCGGAGGGCGTCATCACGCCCGGCATCAGCGGGAGCCCGCGGTCGCGGGCCGCGGCGGCGACCGCACGATCGAAGCCCGGCGACACGGCGAACCGCGCGCCGGCGGCCGCCACGCGCTCGACGTCGACGACGGTCGTGACGGTGCCGGCGCCGACCCAGGCGTCGGGCACCTCGGCCGCGATCCGTCGGATCGACTCGAGCCCGGCGGGCGTGCGCAGCGTGACCTCGAGCACCTCGACGCCGCCGGCCACGCAGGCCCGGGCGAGCGGGACCGCATGCCGGGCATCGTCGAGCACGATCACGGGAACGACCGGCGCCACCGGCGAGCGGGTACCCGTGGGCTGCGGATCGAAGAGCTCCAGCAATGTCATCGTGCGGCAACGTACACCACGGCCACGCCGACCGGCAAGCCGGCTCCGATCGCCGCCCGCCCGGATCACCCATCGGGAGCGGTCCGCTCGCCCCTCGGGGCGGGCGCCCCGACGCTCAGGGGCGTGCGTCGCGGTGCGCGCGCAGCCGCGCCAGGATGCGCAGCGTGAAGCCGTCGTCCGGCGCTTCGACGCCCCCCACGGCGTCCTTGATGAGCTGCAGCACGGTGAGCTGGTCGCGCAGCTCGGCCGAGCCCGGCGCGTCCTCCCGCAGCGCGACGAGCAGGGCTCCGACGCGCTCCGGAGGCAGCTCGTCGTCGAGGAAGGCAGACAGGATCTCGTCGTTCATCGGGTGCGTCCGGTCGCTCACCATCGGCGCGAGCGGGTCGGTTGGAGCATCGGGCGGATCGCGACGGCGATCGCGTCGCGGCCCCGGAAGATCAGGCTTTTGACGGTATTGACCGGCAGGCCCATGGTGGCGGCGATCGAGCGGTAGTCGAGCCCCTCGATCTCGCGCATCAGGATCGCGTCGCGCTGGCGATCGGGCAGCGCGGCCATCGCGCGTCGCAGCGCCTCGAACAGCTGGCGGGCGGCCAGTTCGTCCTCGACGCTGCCGTGCGAGGCGTGCTGCTCGAAGGCGAGGATCGTCGCGTCGGCGTCCGGGTCGGCCGGCCGGTCGTCGAGCCGGTTCTGCCCGCTGCGCAGGTAGCTGCTCGCGACGTTGCGGCTGATCGTGCGCAGCCAGGGCCAGAACCGGTCGCGGTCCTGCAGGTCGGGCAGGCCGTCGTAGGCGCGCATGAACGCATCCTGGGTCAGCTCCTCGACGATCGCTGCATCGTGGACGACCCGCCGGATCTCGGCCGCGGCGCGCCGCTGGTACTTGACCACCAGCAGTTCGAAGGCGATCTCCTCCCCGGCGCAGGCCCGCGCCACCAGTTCGCCGTCGACCGAGGCGGGCGGCGCGGCGCGGGGCGCGTCGGCATCGCCGGGTGGGGCGGCGGGAGGCGCGGGGTTCAAGGTCTCGACTCGCATGACGGAGGACAGGACGCGTCGCGCCGGGCGAAGTTGCACGCCGCATGCGCAACTTCGCGCCGCACGGCGCGTCCTGACCCCTGTACGGTCATTCCACCGTGCGGCGAACTGCCCCTGAGGCGAAGGAGTCGGCGATGGGTGTTCCCTGGCACATCGAGCTGAATCCGGATGTCACCGTCATGACCGACGGGACGTCCTGCGTGATCGGAAGCGTGGTTTCGGTGTCCT
>Ga0105105_10000605_pt1 | contig 16113 bp, 31 predicted proteins | sample PPLLaktember2015_4_FD_79108 | JGI IMG/M metagenome (GOLD analysis project Ga0105105, IMG submission 79108) | Freshwater sediment microbial communities from Prairie Pothole Lake near Jamestown, North Dakota, USA - PPLs Lake P8 Core (1) Depth... | ecosystem: Environmental > Aquatic > Freshwater >... | reverse complement strand
CAGACCAAAGACCCGACCGACTTCCCCTGATTCCCGCGCCCTTACCTGCCGCGCTGATGTCCTGGCAGGGGAAGCCTCCGGTGATGAGCCAAGCCTCTCCCTTACTGCCACGCCAAGACTCACATAACTGTCCCTGCTGTTGCGTTGATGGTTTGTCGCCCTGGGTGTCGGCCAATTTTTCACAGTCTGCTCCTTTATCTGCACGTATCTCGCCAGACCCACACTCCCATCTATCCCGTTGTTGCTCCGTTTCCTCGGCTTCCCGGATTTCAGAAAATAAATGTCCGTGTTCTCGTTCAGTACCGCCCCCTTGTCCGCATCGCTCGCTTGTGGCGTCGGATAAAAGTCTCTCACAGTCTATCTCCCTTATATCTCCCAACGGTATCGCGTCGGGGAACCGCTTCTGGTACAGCTCCACGCAGTACGGATCGACCTCCGAAAAGTAGTGCTTGTCAAACTTCATCCCCGCCCAGTACGCACCGAGAGCAAAACCGCCGATACCAGAGAATAGGTCGATGTAGTTCATCGCGTCTCTCTCCTCTGCGCGTCAACGTACCCCGCAAACTTCGTCGGCGCAAATATCGTATCTATCCTGATATACTGCCGCTGATCAGGGTTGTCAATCTTACTACCGTACACAAACGCTATCGCCCTCTTGCAATCGTCCACCGTGTACCCTTCAGCCAGCCTACCCCTAACCTTAGACCGCAGCGCCTCTGTCTTGAGACTCAACCCGCTCCCTGTTTTTTCTTTGAAGTAGTTTAGTACTTCATCGATTTCCTTTTCCTGTTCCTTATCCTCTTCCTTTACCTTTACCCTTACCTGTACCCTTTCCTTAGGGGCAAGGCCTTGGCTTGGCCTTGGCTTGCCCAAGGCTTGGATTAATTCTGGAAAACGGTCTATAAGATTATGGTCTTTTAACAGCTTTATATAGCTCAAACATGCATTACTTTGTGACCCTCCAAACAAATCAGGATGTTGAAACTTGATATAGTCTACAAGAAACCATTTGCCATTCTCAAGAACAACTATATTTCCATTCGTTTTGCTTGGTAAACTACCCCACTCTATCTTTGCTCCGATACAAAAATCAGCCAATATGAAATTAGGAACCCATACCCCTACGTTGTCGCAATGGTCTTTAACGTAAAACCAAGCCAGTTTCTCGCATGGTGATAAAGTCATAAACCATTCCCTCTCCCACAATGACGTATCAGTAAATCGCTTCATTTGCATTTCCTCTTGAGGCTCATCATAAACCATAGCATTATCCAATGTCAATCTTTTCCCCACCGCGCTATTATTTGGCACACATTAGACCCCTCGATCCCCATAAACCTACCGATTTCGGCATGAGTATAGCCCTCTTCCTTTAGACGCAGGATTTTTTCTCTGCGCCGCTGTAAATCCTCTTGTCGCGGCTTTGCCGATTTCCCGATATTGTTCGGCTTGGTGTTAAACCAAGGGCTTGTGATAACCATATGCGACGGCTGGACTTGTTGAGGGTGCAGGTCAAAACATGGTGTAGATACGCCGTAGTGTCTGATAACTTCTTTCTCTGTCCCGATAGTAGGATAGGTTCTACTCATTTACTCCCCCTCTTCTTGTTCATCTTCTGTTCCTTTTGTAGGCAATTCCGTCCAGTCTAATGTTTCACCTATGAATAACTCGGCTTTCTTCCCTGCTAACCATCCGGCAAGTTTATAAATAATCCCAATAGCTTCGCCTTCCGTTACTCCGATATACCCCACTCTATCATCACAATTTAGTCCAGTAATTTGCATACACTTCCCTTTACCAACGCCACCAAAATATCGCGTAAAGGATAAATCATGCGGCCCTTTTATATTCCCGTCTTCGATACTCATTTACTCCCCCTTATTATTTTCTCTGCCCGCCGGCCACCGCAGTACACACACACCGCGTCTATCACCACGACGATGCAACACGACCATATCAACATGCCCACCACAAGTATCGGCACACCCACTACCGCTAATAAGATTGCTTCAAGCATTTCGTCTCTCCTCTATTGCATCTTTCAAGGCCAGGGTCCACACAATCATATTCCATACGAATATTGTTACTGTTATGGCGCAAAGAAGATCACCCCCTTTTACATACAATACAAGGTTTATACAAAACCCACAACCAGCCAATAATATCATTATTAGCGAAAATATTATATCTATCATATTACGCCTCCTCGATAGACAACTTCACTCGCATCGCTACGCCCCTGATAATCACAATATCATCAGGCGGTGTACCTTCTTTGACAAGCTCTTTAACGTCTAATTCCATACAGTCGTATGTGTCGTACTCTAATAATCTACAGCCATCAACATACACAAAATACTTTTCCATATTCATTTTACGTCTCCTTCAACTTGATATTTAGAAACGCCGCGACCTCATGCGCTTCATCGATTAGATACCCACACTCAACCGTACTGCTATTCGCCTCACTGTCAGGCACCGCGTTCCCGAATGAGTCCGTATGGAACGGGTACCCGCGTTTAATCGCCCGCCGCTTGATTTCCATTTTCACATCGTCAAACTCGTCCCCGGTAAACTCGGCTATCTGTTGCACATGACCGTTGAGATGATGTGACTGGCTACCATCCCCCGTAGTCCGTGGCTTGCGCGGTTTACCGAGTTTCACATAGGCTTGCGTGACCTTCTTATTATCGAGTAGTTGCTTAAATTGCAACACTTCATCATGCCACGCACGCGGGAACGTGATACACACAGTACCGGGATTGTCACCGAATGCAATGTCACAGTTACACTCGATCATCAGAATATGTCCTTTTCGTCAGGCTCACTATCGGGCAATGCCGGTTCTTCAAACTCGTCCCGCACTATAGCCCGCTTCTCTGCGTACAGTTCTGACGCTTTCTTGAACCCCTCCTTAGTCAAGTCTCGCGTCTCTTTGCCCCGGATACTCTTGATCTCTGCCCTAACAGAATCAAGAATATTCACCAAGTCTACCAGCTCTTTCGTGGCGTACATTTCCCCACTGATAGCCTCGGCGTACTCTATGTCAAGGATATCCCCATTGTCTTCGATCAGCTTGTGTATATCAGCCCTCACGGATTCTACCGTCTTGTCGTTCCCTTGTGGTATGGGCTTTTGTGATAGCTCGGAATAATCACCGCCCATTTCCTCGGCATTGTAGAGAGCTTGCAGTTCTTCGGGGAACATCGCCCTTAAACATTGCGCCTCGGCAACCTTGACCATCATCGTGCCAGGCATCTTTGTCCATGTCGAATTGATTGTGCCGTCTTGTTTCTTGCCGACGTACTCATTGAAAGATACGGTAATTTTGCGCGGGGTAACCCAATCTTTCCGGTGACCAATAGCCCATCCACCGACTATGGTTTCCCCTTCCGGCTTGAAACTCCCTTCCCTCTCTGTGATCTGTCCGTCCTTCTCGGTAATTACTCCCGATTCCATACCATCAAATTGTGCATGTTTCGCGGCACGTTTTACGTGTACGTCTTTGCCAACTACAACCGTGGCTGGCTTACTATTACTGTACTTTATCAAATAGACTTCCCGCAAAAAAGGATTCAATCTTTGATACTTGCACAGTGTAAGGAACATCATTATTTCTTGCTCAGTGACGTTTCCATCACCGGACACGAGATACTTTCGCACGGTATCAGGAGTCAGCTTCACTACCCCGTGATCCGTGTCGTACTCGTATTTTGATACTTGTCTTTCGTCGCTCATAATTCATCTCTCCTTATATATCCATCGCACATTTAGCTTCGCAATCTTCACAGCACGTACACATTTCATGGTCATCATTCACCTCCGCTTTGTACGGGCATTCATGCGGCTCCTGCGCTGGACGCTTGCCACAAGTCTCACACATCTTTATATCGTCGCTCATAATTCATCTCCCTTTATACCAAAATCGTCGGCTAAAATAGCCGTTAGCTTCGTGTCGGCATCGTCTAATGCGTTGATTGTTTCATTGTCAGGGGTGTCAGTCATGTCCCAAAGTACCGCCTTCCGTATCCTCGACGCTTTCGCGTAGATGGATTTAACCAGCCTGTCGTACTCATCAAGTATCGCCGTTCCAATAAACTCACCCATTTTTCACAGCCTCCCTAATAGCTCTCGTGATTTCCGTCTCGTAGTGCGGCCAAACTATATCCGTAATACCGTTCTCTTCCCGATTGTCGATTGGCACGTATATCTCTGCCTCTTCGATATCGCCGTTCTCTTTGTTGTACACGTACCATAACTTCAGTGTGACGTTTTCCAAGGTCACCTTTGTGTACCCGCTAATCGTTATCATACTTCCCCCTCTTCTTCAATTTCTTCTGACCAGGGCTCCGCTTCCTCCACATCGATTCCACGCGGTTCGAAATACGCATCACACTTTTCTTGTATCTCTTCAACCGTTCCACCGGATACGATGAAAGAATCCTCGCACCCATTGACTGTGAAATGTATTCGATAAGTCATACTTCCCCCTTGAATACCAATTGCTCACCATCCCACGGTACGCCAGGCAGTTCTTCACGCATAAGGGCTTCTATTTGCGGTTGGTACTTCGCCCGCGCCTCGTTGCACTTCTCCCGCGCCTTGTCGTATTTCGTCTGCGCCTCGCGGTACTTCGCCCACGCCTTGTAGTACTTCGCCCGCGCCTCGTTGCACTTCGCCCACGCCTTGTTGCACTTCGCCCGCGCCTCGTTGCACTTCGCCCGCGCCTCGTTGCACTTCGCCCGCGCTGTTAAAAGTTCCTCCGGTAAGGTTCCCTTGACCGGACGCATCCACTTCTGGCGCACGGCAAGCTCTCCGTATGGTTTTTCGCTACACACATAATCCCACCGCTCGTCAATGTTGTCAGTCCACTCAACAATCGTGTCGTGATGCAACAACCAATACCACCCGGCTTTCGGCCACTTAGCAGGCCGCTTCTTTTCTCGTAGTTTCATACTTCCCCCTTGTCGAAATCTTGCACCATCTCTACCAGTTTGTCAAGCGCCTGGTCAGCACAGCCAAACAGCAACACGGCATGTTCTAAATCTCCGCAATGCACCGCCCAGCCCGCATCTTCCAGTAGCTTCACCACCTTGTCGCGCTGCTTTTCTTCATTGTCACGATAAGGACGGTTCATTACTCTACCTCCAACGGTTGACCCTGCATCCCGATCCTGCCACGGATACGCTCGATGTCCTCACGGGTGAACAAGTAGTCCCGCCCGTGCTTCTCGACAAACAGCGTATCAGCCGCTTGACGTATCCTACGCTCAGATAGGTCAAGCATAATAGCCACTTCTTCTGTCGTGTAAATCTCTTGCTTTTCCATCGTCCCTCCTATTTCGCTATTTATAAAAGTATCCATAGACACAGCGCATACCTTCCCGCGTGCAATCATGGGTATCGTGCAATACTCCATCGACAACCGCCGCGTAATGCTCACTGAGCGCTACTATCAACCGTCCCGCTGGCAATTCTTCGGCGCGCATGTGAACTGTGCAACCAGTACCGATACCCATAATCGGCTTCCATATCCAGCCAATAGATTGCATGTATCGGCGCATCGATGCCCGACGCACCCCGGTTCTGGCAGCACTCTTAAAGCGCTTGCGTGTTGTGTACCGTTCGTTGTTTGCCCAACCGTTCACGACAGCGTACACATCTTTGTAATCTTTGCCAGTAGCTATGGCAATTGCACGACACGCGCAGTCACCGGCATCGCCTTTGTATCCTGCGTCTTTACGGCCACCGTCGTCATACAACCATGTCATTGTTTTCATTTAGCCTCCACGAGAATGTAGTCGTCAAGGTTCCCGCACAGTTTCTCGGCAACGGCCATCGTCATCTTGATAGGCGTACCCTCATCGCCTAACCATTGCGCTACACCGTCGTTCTCTTTCAGATAGCCGTAAAGGTAGCCGTCCTTGCGTCCAACGAAATACAGTTTGTCATGTTTATCACAGCAAGATTCGCACACACAAACGCCGATGCCTGTCTCGTTGCAATCATGCAAACTGTAATAATTATCCTCCTCGATAAACTGCCCACATAACTCACATCGCGGTTGAAGTTTCATTGTTTTCTCCTTATCGATTGTCATCTATTTTCCCATCCATCTTTTTACGATTTCATTGTATTTTGCTGTCGCGGCATTTTCGTTTCTGCCGATTTCCCATGTATGGCGATAGGATCTTTCAAGCGCTTGGCGTCCGTTTTCGACTTCGTACCAGCCGCTTTCACGTGCTACATTTACTGAATACCAATCTGGATCAACTCCGCGTCCCTTTGCAATCCAGATTTCTACTGAAGTTCCGTTTTTTGTTGTAATCTTTTCGTTCATCATTTTCTCCTTCTCAATCTTACTCATACTTACAATATAGGCTTTATGCGGCATAATAGCAAGCAAAATAATACTCAGTTGATACGATTTATGCGATTTCACGAAAATTATTACTATACAGATGTTTATGTATGCATTACCGCATAAAGTATGCGTTTCGGAAGGTCTCTAAAATGCCCTACAATTCACGTAGGCGTACCGCCAAGGCGTTTTGTTGGCAAAAAGGTATATTGGTACTAAATATCTTACTACTACGGCACTATCACGTCACAAGGTAAAATAAGACTTCACGCTATTTTAGGATGCTTGCACAATATGTACTCACTTGTGGCTAACTGAGTACGTTTTGTGTCAACGTGTACTAAGTACCGATAATCAGTCCCGCGATAATCCCCACCGCCGCGCTAATCAGCGCCGTCAGTACGAGATTCCCCACGTGAGCGAGCCTCTGCCGCTCGTAGGATATCCTGAGCGCGTCTAACGAGTCTACCGCCTTCTGCATTTCCGCTTGCGAGTTCATCAGCGAGTAGTCGGCTATCTCCAACCGCGCTTGCAGCGTCGCTATTGCTATCGCTTGCTCGTCCGAGAGCGTCGCCCACCGTGCGAATATCGTCTCCAACTCCTGGTACTCCCCGTCGGTTAAAACCACGTCCGAGTACAAAGGCGATAACAACACCCAAAATAGCACCGAGAACAGTAAGAACCTTTTTCCATATCGACATATCATTTACCTATCCTCATTTCACTATTCCATACCGGGGTTCACTATACACCGGCACATCGGGTACAACCACATTCCCAATTTCATAAACTACCCATGTTCCACCAGGTACATGCTCAACGTGTTTATAGCAAACCATATCGCGTTTCCAATGTTTCAAGTCTTTTATGATTTCATCTATGGTCAATATCTCGCGCTCTTCTTTCGGTTCACCAATGCGATGTCTCATCCACCTATCCTCACGCTTTCTTTTCAAGCACTGTCACACCTAACAGCGCGCCCACCGTAACAGCCCACGGCCATAAAATGTTAGCCGCCTGGGTGGGGTCTTTGATGATAGCGTAAACTGATACGCCAGTCATTACCGCGATACCAATAAACGCCCCGATACGCTTACTTGAGATTGCCCCGTTACCGTCCCTTACCGCATCAGATATTTCCATTGTTCCTCCAGTCCACAAATCGTGGACATACGCTCATAGGCCAAGTTCCTTCACCCGCTTACGGCACCGCTTTTCCGGCATCCCGATAATCCGCGCCACATCTTCTTTGCTCCTGTGCGCCCAATAGCGCCTCAACGCCTCATCCTGCCACGGCGCAAACTCTTCATTACTCCGCGTGTACTTTACCGCTTCCAGCGCCTCAACTATATCCGCAGGTATCTCTACACTTTCAACGGATGGGCTTGCATGAATTGCAGGTTTAACAGAAATGGTTTCCATGTGTATTCCCCCTTGGTACACTCAAATAATATCATACCAATATCGATAGTGCCTGAGCAAGTGGCCGTTCCGTATTTGCTCCACGCTTGCAAACCAGGAGTAGTCAGCCACAACTTGTACGCATCGCCACCATAGACGAAATAGTGAACGTGTGATCTAATCAGTACATCGGCGTCCGGCTGGATACCGCGCTCGCTCCACAGTAGATTCCATAGAGCTTCCCGGCTCGGCGCGGTCAATCTCCCGTGAGGGACCTCAGACCTGCCTACCTTATGTTTGCAATCGAAAAGCACACCTTCAGCATCAAACCATTCGTGAGAGCCTACGTCAGTCGCGTTGACCATCCCAGCTAACACGTCCTCCCAATCCTCATCCTTTCCGGTATGATAGGGAGTCCCGCGAATCAGTAGCAGTTTCTTGCGCTCGATGATGTTGATACACTCAGCGGCAATCTCGCATTGCTCATGCCTGTCGGCTGTAAGAAGCTCCGTCCCGCCGCTCTTTTCGCCCTTGCCATCTATCGCATCACCGTTTACCACAAGCAAGTCTACCGGCCCAATTGTCGCACTGGTACGACAAAACCAATCCCAAACTGTAGATTGAAGGTAGCCAAACTTGCCCCGGACGTTCTCATCGTCGTCTTTGTTGTATTGCCATGACGGAGGCGTAAGCCCCCCTCGGTGACCACAGTGGAGATCGGACACTATCAGTATTCTTTTCATACTCCCTCATATTAACTTATCGAAAGAAATTATACAAGAGTATAGTATCTAATTGATTTCATGTCAAGCATCTTCGTGCCGGGTTTCCACGGGTCGAAGTTTGGCAAGCGAAAGTGCCCGCCGATAGAAGTCTGTATTTGTAGAATGATGTAATCTCCCCCGCGGCCGCCGAAACTCTTTTTCCCACGAGCTTCTTCCCACGGCATGTGTATACACCCGGTATATTTCATCTTGTGAGTTGAGCCTAATTCTTTTAATGTATTATTGAATACCGCCTCGTGATCCCACACAAAACTTCCCGGTAGTCCGATGTCAGACTCGTAAGACAATACCGGGATCGATGGGCTGTAAGTAGTTTTCGCGTGCGTAAATAGTCGATTGACAAAATCCTCGAAGTGCTGCTTTCCCATGTCAAGCCCGGTTACTTCTTCGCATATTGTCACGATACTACACAAGAGGCAACCGTCGTTATAGATGTGGCCTGTATAATCGGTTTGATACTTCATAGGTTAGGCCGCCAAAACTTCCTGATATTCCACGAGCGACCCTGCTTGCGCCACTATCGCCGAGTTGGCAATCTCCGACGCGAATCTCGCAATAACCGTACCGTTAGCGGACGGCTTGATGAACCCCTCGATGATTGCTGTATTCCCGGTCGTGTATGGGCTTGTCGCGTTAGAAGCCGCTGGCAAGTCATATGCTACGAGATTGTTGATAGTCCACGTTGTCGTAGTCAAAGAATAGCTTGAGCTGTACGCAAGGTAACTTTTTGCGGGCCCGTTTATCGACCACCTTGAGCCGGTAGCCGTAGCCGCAGCCGTGTACGTAATCGAGAATCTGAACCAGTACGTCTTGCCAGAAGTAACCGCGAATGATAGCCCGGTAACATCGGCGATAGTGTTAGCCACGGCGTTGTTGTTTGTTACGTCGCCGCTGATAATCGTGATTGACTTACCGCTTGTAGTCGGAGCTGAACCTTGATTCACGGATGTCTTGATACTCCCGACATTCGTCAATACTTTCCAACCGCCCTCATTCGTGTAAATAATTTGTTCACCCGTAGTAACCAACGCTTTGAATAAAATATAGTCCGTGCCGTTCGCATCAAACTTGACCGTCACCGTCGCAGATGCCGTGTCTTTATTATACACAGATACGTGATCGACTATCCTTTGTGTCGAACTCTGCGGCGAACCGACAATATCAACATCAGTTGTGTTATTCGTAGGTACAACGGTACGCCCAGGGGTGAAGGTAGTTGTAGTAACATCGCGCCAACTTGCAACACACTCAAGCTGATTCGCCGTTACCAAACCGCCCAAAACAACTTGTATCTTGTCTGTCGTCGCTGTCAAAATAATCATACTTGCCTCGCTAAAATCTGTGCTTGAGATAAACCCGCAGCCGCCTCTACCCATCCCGTATCGTAATCGCTGCTCGACGACTTCGCCAATACATACGCTATCGTTCCACCTGCCGGAACACCCTGCCCCGGATCGCCAGTATCGCCCTTGACTCCGGGAACACCTTGAATACCTTGCGTCCCTTGATCTCCAGTATCCCCTTTAATACCCTGTTCGCCAGTATCGCCCTTTGCGCCTTGCGATCCCGTATCTCCCTTAAGTCCCTGTTCTCCCTGCGCTCCGGTTTCGCCGGGTACACCTTGTGCGCCCGTGGCTCCTTGTATACCTTGCTCGCCTTGCGCTCCGGTTGCACCTTGCGCTCCCTGTGCCCCGGTATCGCCCTTGTCTCCTTTAAGTCCTTGCGCGCCTGTCGCTCCGGTAGCCCCCTGCAAACCAGTAGCCCCGGTGTCACCTTTCGGCCCTGCAACGCCCATACCGCCAGATACAGTCACATCAATTATCTGCGGAGTTAAGGTAACGATGTATTGATTAGGCGCAGCAGGTTCTGCGCTGATTACATCAGGTGCAGTAACCTGAACAATAATATCGCTCATATAGTTTTTACTTTACCTGCCAAAACCGTTCTTATCGCATTACCGGGATCAGTCCATTTCAGATACCACGGTTGAGGTAAACTCCCAAACGATACGTCAGTCGATGACAAGTATAGATTCACATGCCCCGCTGTCGTGTCGGTCATCGTGACAGTTATATCTTTGTCGGCCATACGAGACGTTAAAACATAGTCAGTAAGGTCAAGCGAAAAATCTAAATCGATAGATAACGAGTTCCCCCTACTCACTGAGATATTCAGCGTACCCGGTACAAGTTCAATCGTCGGCATATATACTCCTATGTTTATTTCTCTCGTATCTCACTTGAATATCTGCATCAACACAAGCGAGATAATCCCGCCACTACCTAACAGCGTAAGGATAATGTCGCGCACAAATAGTGACCGGGAGCGTTTGCGTACTTTGTCTAATTCCTTCATTTCGCGCATATCGTTTTGTATGCCCTCAATTGCATGCGTATGCCCGTTGAAAATCTTTGCGTGTATCTCGCCGACGGCTACTTTCACCGTATCGATGTCGGTTTCAATTTTCGTAAACCTGTCTTTGCAGACAGTCTCATACACTTGCAATTCGCTTTCCACGCTCATACCTCCATCGTATCACGACTTTTCTATAAGTCAATCGGCAAAAACCTTAATAACGGCTTATAAATTGCTTACCTAACCGCGTTGCTTCAGCTTCCCACGGCAAAGCAAGATATACTTCCGCTCTTCCCCTATTTTCAAACAAATATCTCACCCCATAATATCCGCTCGCAAGCAAAGAAGGAATACAGACTGTCGCGTAATATTCTGTATTTCCCATTTGCTGTTGCTGTAAATAATGACCATATTCGTGATCACTCACGCCACCCCATAGTATGCCATTGATCTGAATCATCGGATTGCCAAAATCGATGGTTAAAGCCCCGCAATAATTATATATATCAACATCGCCAACAATACCAATGAAAGATGTTGCTATAATCAGTACCGCCGATATAAAAAGTTCCATACAGATATTATATGTCATAAATTATGTTGAATCAAGAGCTGTTACATTATTATTCGCTCCCGCATCAGTAAGTTGTGTTCCATTACCGGTTGTTCGACCTGTGAAAGTATTATTATCACCTTCGATGACAATCCCAGTCCCAGAACATCCCGTCACCAAAACCCCTGTTATACTATTGTCGTCGCAATCTGATGCATCTTCGTCAATGCGTATTCCCTGGCTATTAGCCGCTGTATGCGAGTTGTCGATATCATAAATAGTAACACCCGAGAATCTGCACAAATCGGAATTTAATAGAATTAATCCGTAAACAGTAGTTGCGCTTGTGCTGGTCAGATTTTCAATGTTTATATTACTACTCATACATCTATCTGTTGCTATGCGCATCCCAATCAAGTTACCAGCGGAAACGGTAGCATCTTTTATCATAATATCGGATACTACCAATCCTGAAAAAATATCAAGACATGTAAGAGCGTTACCTTTACTCTCCAATAATCCATCAACGGTCAAACCCGAAACAACTCCCGTACATGCCGTGTCAAATTGTATACCAGTTGAAGCGCCCCCACTCCCGAATTCTTCAAGTTTAAGATTTTTTACATATAGACGGTCACAATTTATTGCCTGAAACCCATCAGTATAAGCATCAGCCATTAACACATTTTCAACAATGAAATCATCCGCATAGTCTAAATAAATAAGCAGAATATCATTGGTATCTGCCGCATTACGTGTAATTTCAAGATTCCGTATTCCGGCGTTTAGAATCTCAGTCCCGGCTCCACCGTCACATTCTATCGCATAATCATTGCAGTTTTTCTCGATGATGGTAGCGTTGCCTTCACCCTCAAGTACAACGCCTGCCATTAACGTAATCACGCCATCAATCTTAAACGTGCCCTTAGTAAGATGCACGATACCGCCGCCGTACCGCGTTGAAAGTATCGTAATTGCTTGATTGATTTCATCCTCGTCGCTCGTACCGTCGCAATAAACATCGCACTTGTCAGTAGAATATTGTGAGCCAACCCTAATACCGCCAAGTTGCGCCGGGAGATTATACGTTCTCCCGCTAGCAATAAACCGCGCATACGCCGTGCTATCTTTCTTCCACGCCTCTTGTACTTCCTTCAGCATCACCATCGTGTTACCAAGCTCGCTCGCCGCCCGGTACGTCTCTACCTGGAACACTTCTACCACGCTATCGATGTACTCTATCTGCCCACTACCGCCAATCTGCAACCAGTACCAATCCCCCGGCTCGTAGTTGTACCGCGTACCCGGCAAGGATAACATGTAGATGTGCTTCTTAGTCCTGAACTCTTTCCACAAATAATCGGCTATTTGATTTGTTTGCGTCACGCTTACGATGAAATCATTGCCCCACTCGACTTTCTTTTCGCCGTCTTCATATACCGAGTTATAATCTATAAAGGCATCGTGAATAATTCCCTCAGCGCCCTGCAACATCTCGACCGGCTTACCCTTTATGACTACATTGGAAATAGTCCTTGTGCCAGCCGTAGTGTTGACTAAACTCATCACCGCGCCATACGAGTATGATGTATAGTCAATATTTTTAGTCCATCCCGTAGTCTCTCCACCGGCAGAGGCATCGTCTATCACCGTGATAGTAGGCGTGGCTTGTACACCGATGATTTTACGCGAGCCTCCCCTGACCTTGTAGCGCTGTGGAAGAGCCAGCCCAGGAGATACTAAATCTGGTCTTGGATTATACATAGTTTATTTCCCCCACAGCCAACCAAAGAGGAAATTATATACATCTGCCGCCCCATCATATGCATGGTTGTATTCCTTGACAGGTGGATTGTACGTGTACGAGCTCTTTTCCTCTTCTGGATATTCACCGCTCTCGCCGTACTTGGCTATAAACTCATTCCCATAACTTGCAGTAGACGGCCATGTTACCCCGGTTGATACAGATTCGCTTAATGTGTTTTCGGTACTCAGCGCCCACACATTGCTCGCCTGGGCATCCCACATTATTTTAGTACCGCCATGTTTCACAAAATTAGCGCCATGCACTACAACACGATTAGCTTCCTGCGTCTCAGTCTCAACAGCCACGCCCATTGTTTCTGTCAGCGTACCCATCGGCACCGGGTCAGAATAATCGCTCGACAACCTGGAACGATACCGGAACGTACCCGCTGAGTTAAGCCCACTTCGCGCAACCGTCGCATTACTCAAATCCTTGACATAATCCCACAACGATTCATTCGCTTCAACACGCCGCCATGGATGGGTGATAGCCACGCTCTGCACGTCAAAGCCTATCGTATCGTACGAGTCATAGTCCGCATCGGTAGCCGCCTCGATGCCGCTTGCTCCGGTATTATCATTCGCCACAAAATAATTCAATGCCCTATCACCGACTATAAGATGTACCGCGTCAGGTCTGATAATGTCTCCAGTTGACCCGCTGATATAACATGCCAGCCTATCTGAACCGCTGCTTGTTATCGTATGCGTCACTTCAAACTTTTTGAAACCCTCAACCCCGGTAAGCGTATAAGCCGCTGCCGTCAAGTCAATACTACCGCTTGAGCTTTCTTCTGATAAATATACCCGGTTATCAGTATCAGACTTCGCCGCCGTAGATTGTAGCCATCCGTAGAACGTCCACGTCTCGCCTACGTTGAGTTTCTTCTTACCTGTATATGTCACCGTTGCATATGCTTGCCCCGGCACAGTGTAGGTAATCTGTCCGCTGTTATTCCCGAATAGCGAATATGACGTTGACCGCGCTATTGCAACATCGGTAGAGGATGCAGTCCATGAATTAGTTGGCGCAGAACTGTCAAATGATGCATCCGGCAAATAGTTATACACTTCTTTCTTGGTTGCCAGCCTGGTTATCAAGTGCAAGAGGCTATCGGTTTCGGTTGCCGTATCTACAAGGTCGGCGTTCTCCCAATACCGCCCGCGCCGTACAGTCTTGCGCGCAATCAGCCCTACATAATCCTCGGCGCTGCAATACACCACGCCAAACTTGTCGTTATCAGTCTGTCGCGTATACCCACCGCCCGTAAGCTTGCCAAAGAATACCGTATCGAAATCGCCGCCATACCAATTCTCGATCGTAATCCCCGACCGCTTCTGTAAATATTTCTGCGTAACCAAACCGTTAAACTGATCGGACTCAGGAGCATACGCCGCATACTGATCGTCCGAAAACTCTCCCGCTGTATTGTTGAGAGAGAATGAAGCGATGCTTGCAGTCTGCGCGCCGTTCGCAGGATTCTCTACGTTCTTTGTCGTGGTGATAGACCGGACAAACCGCGTAATGTTAGCCCGCGTCCGTCCCGTCCCGTGGCCGTCGAGGCACCAGAATATTTCCTCGTTCTCGACATCTTTGAAGTCGTTTTGTACTTGCGCGTCGGTAGCTACAAGATTCGGGAATAGGCGCACATAGGCTATGTCATAAGCGCCCGCCGTACCGTTGTAGGCGCGGATCTGCAACTTGTTGAACTCGGTAACTTTCGCATCGATGTTACCCGACCACGCGGTATCATCTTGCGTCTTGTCCATCCATAACGCCGACCCTGCTGTTGAGCCGGTTGATAGGTCAATCGCCGCCGTGAGAGTAATCCATTGATTAACGTTGCGAAACGCTGCACCGTTGTCATATTGTGCGCTCGCCAATAGGCGCTCTGTGCCACCATCATACCACCGCAACCAGAACACGTCATTCGCTTGTTGGTATTGGCAGAGAAAATAAGAATTAGCATCCACATACCAACTAAACAACGGTTGATTACTTGCCGTATCATACGCAAACGTCGGCTTAAACTTTATCTGCAAGGTAAACTTCTCGGTCATCGGGCAGAGCGTCTCGATGTAGCCGCTTGATAGATAGTGTGAACCGGGAACGGTGTGAGCGGTTAGCCGAATATCGTCAACGTGGAAATATTCAGTATCGGCCGCTGCAGATGCCGCACGAAAATAAATAACAAATCCCGTAGCATCGGTATCGAGCGTAAACTCGCCCGATATTTTTTGCCATGTATCAAGAGCCGTAGGAGCAGCGCTATCTTCAACCGTTGACCAATCAGCCGCTGATGCTTTATAATTACGGCAAATCAAATCTATTTCAGAAACATCAATGCCGCTTGCCGTCGGCACATATACCCAAAAGGAATATTCGTATGTTTCGCCCGCGACAAGTCCGTGCATATCTGCCGTCGATGCTGCTATTGCCGCATCATCCAAATACACAAGTCCAACTGTCCCTGCTGCTACGGTTTTTGTAATCTTATATGAGTATGTTCCACCATGCGCGAAATCAGCAGACCGTACAAACGTGGCATTACTCAGCGCGGGCACCGTCTCGCCCAACAGCATCGGCGCAGTAGCAGACTCGCAGTTCCCCCGGTCTATCAGGTTATCCTCACGCGCCAACGTGTACACCGCCGCGCCCGTCTCTAAATCGGGATACTCAATCAGCCTAAAGTCTGCGTACACCCTATCCGTCGGCGGGAAACCTGACCGGAGATGCTCACGCCACGCACTGCCTATCGAGTTTATCATGCAGTCCTCATCACATGCGCCGCGCGCCGCAGTATCCCATCTACCAGTTGCCGCTCAGTCAATAGATTCCCATACACGTTTATT
>Ga0105105_10000604_pt1 | contig 16133 bp, 19 predicted proteins | sample PPLLaktember2015_4_FD_79108 | JGI IMG/M metagenome (GOLD analysis project Ga0105105, IMG submission 79108) | Freshwater sediment microbial communities from Prairie Pothole Lake near Jamestown, North Dakota, USA - PPLs Lake P8 Core (1) Depth... | ecosystem: Environmental > Aquatic > Freshwater >... | reverse complement strand
GGAAAAACTTCGACCGCCAGAATTGTTGCCAAAGTTATAAACTGCGAAAAACACATTGGACTTAAGGGCAATCGTGAACAAAAAGAAATTGAGCCGTGCAACAAATGTGAGCAGTGCTTGTCAATTTCGGGAGGGAATAACCTGGACGTTCTGGAAATCGACGGCGCATCCAATAGGGGGATTGATGAGATTAGGGATTTAAGGGAAAAAATAAAGCTTGCTCCTTTCAAAGCTTCCAAAAAAATTTACATCATCGATGAGGTTCACATGTTAACGACGGAAGCATTTAATGCGCTTTTGAAAACCTTAGAAGAACCCCCAAGCCATGTTGTTTTTATCCTTTGTACGACGGAATTGCATAAGGTTCCCCAAACGATTGCCTCAAGATGTTCAAGAATTAATTTTACTAGAGCCACCGAAGAGGAATTAGTCCATTCTTTGCAAAGAATTGTTAAGACGGAGGGTATAAAAGCGGACAAGGAAGCGCTTTTGGAAATCGCCAAGCTTTCAGACGGAAGCTTTCGGGACGGTGCAAAATTATTGGAAGAGGTCTCAATTTTTGCCGGCAGGAAAAATATCACTCAAGATTTAGTGAATCAAAAGTTCAATACTTTAGGAATCGGTGATAGCGTTTTGCAAATGCTTGATGTATTTGCCAAAAAAGATACAAAAAGAGGAATCGAGATTTGTAAAGAATTGGCAAAGCAGGGAATGGATTTTAAGTTCTTCATAGAAACGCTCATGGAAAAACTTCACCTTTTGCTTTTGGAAAAAGTTGGAGTAGAGAAAGGGGACGGAAAGTTAAACTTAGAGCTTTGGGAGATCAAAAGATTGTTTGGATTATTAACGACGGCTTATCAAGAAACTAAACAGGCGGTTTTACTTCAGATGCCGCTTGAAATGGTGGTATTGGAATGGGGAGAAGATAAAGTGAGCGAAACGGCTCCTATCGATTCATCTCAAAGTGAACCACCCCGCGTTGTTCGCGCAAAAGATAATAGCGTACTGGAAGAATTGATAAGTGAAGTTAAGATTCATAATCCTTTAGTTGCAGGGCTTTTAAGAAGTTGTAATGCGGAGGATATCAAAAATGGTAAGCTGAATATAATTGCTGGATCAAAATTTCACAAGGGCAAACTGGAAGAGCAAAAGGCAATAGAAATATTAGAAGATAGCGCAAGTAAAGTATTTGGAAATAAAATTCAAATTCAGATTTCAGGAGGTGATAAATAATGAATAATCCATTTTCACAGCTTGGTGAGCTTAAAAAAATGAGGGATCAAGCGATGCAGATTCAAAAAGAATTGCAGGCGGAAGAGGTTAGCGTCGATAATCATGGTGTACAAATCGTTATTACAGGAGACCAAAAAATTAAGGAGATTAAGGTTAATGGTAGATCGGATAACGACGTCAAAGAAGCAGTCAACGAAGCGGTTAAAAAATCTCAAGAAGTTGCAGCCAGAAAATTAGCGACAATGCAGGGCGGCCTTTCGAGTCTTTTGGGCGGCGGTCAATAATTCGAATTTGCCCTGAAGACAGAATAAATAGTAGAATAATTTGATGATGATTTTTAGTGGTAGCGCCAGTAAGAAATTGGCGGCAAAAATTGCTAAAGAGTTAAGCCTGGAGCTTTCTCCGGTTGAGATTTTCGTCTTTCCGGATGGAGAAAAACGAATCAGAATTAAAGAAAACGTTTTGGGCAAAGATTGCATTATTGTCCAATCCGCGAGTACGCCTCCCGACGAAAATTACATGGAACTTTTTATCATGATAGATGCTCTAAAAAGATCGGGCGCAAAATCGATAAAAACCCTGATTCCATACTTAGGTTACCAAAGACAAGACCATATTTTTAGAGGAGGAGAAGCAGTTTCTTTGGAGGTGATTGCGGAAATCTTAGTCAGGGTGGGGATGACCGAACTTTTTTCTTTTGATCTCCATTCGCCGAAAATTCCGGAAGTTTTTTCGGTTCCTGTCCATCATTTATTAGCGCTTCCTCTGTTTTCGGAAAAAATAAAAAAAGAATTCAAGCTGGATGAAATCGTCTTGGTGTCTCCGGACATGGGGGGAATAAGAAGAATAAAAAGCGTTTCGGAAATGCTTGGCAATATTCCCTTTGCGACGGTTGAAAAAAACAGAAATTTATCGACCGGCGAAATCCATGACGCAGGATTAAATGGAGATGTCAGGGGAAAAGTTGCAGTGATTATTGACGACATGATTTCAACAGGAATAACCATAGTTGATGCGGTGAATTTATTAATCGAAAATGGCGCGACAAAAGTTTTTGCTTTTGCTACCCATGCGGTATTTGCTAGGGAAGCGAGTAAGCTTTTGCAAAAGTCGGCAGTAGAAAGAGTAGTCGTTTCGGACACCATCGACATTCCAGAATATAATAAATTTCCAAAACTGGAGATAATTTCAATCGCAGACGTTGCCGCCAAGGCGCTACACAGTAATACATGAGAATACCTAAGGCAATCCAAAATTTAGTTGAATCTTTTGAGAAACTTCCCGGGGTTGGTCCAAAAACCGCCCAAAGGCTGACCTTTTATTTATTGCACGTCCCACAGGGTGAGCTAGATAGGTTTGCCGACTCGGTCCAAAGCCTCAAGAAAGATACAATTTTATGTTCACAATGTTTTATGATTGACGAGTCCGATCCTTGCAGTATTTGTGAGGACACACAAAGAGAACATTCGGTAATTTGTGTCGTCGAACAACCCTTGGATGTTTTAGCAATTGAAAAAGGCAGAAGTTTTAGAGGGATATATCATGTACTTCACGGAAGAATAGATCCTTTGAATAACATCGGACCGGATGAGATATATATTGCTCCTTTGATTTCAAGATTAAAAAGTAAAAACTCAAAAATAAAAGAAATAATCTTGGCCACAAACCCAACGATGGAGGGAGAGGCAACCGCAATGTATATCGCAAAGCAGATAAAGGGACAAGACCTAAGAGTCAAAATAACCAGGATTGGACGGGGGCTTCCGGTTGGAGCGGATTTGGAATATGCCGACGACACGACTCTACAACGAGCAATGGAAGGCCGCGACGAATATTAGTTAACTCATTTTGTAATCCTGCAATAATTCCATATATAATAAAAGTATGGACAAAGGGGGGATGCTTGGGGAATTATTGGAAAAAGGACAGAGGACAACGCAAAATACTGTCAAAAGCACTGTTTCGAGTACTGCCAGCTCGGTCGCCGGACAGCTTGGCGTAAAGCCGGAGATGAGTCCGGATAATTCGGGGAAAACTCAAGCTCAAAGCCAAACCCAAGCACAACCGCAAGCGGAGAGTTCAAAACCTCAAGCCGCTTCGACGCCGGAAACAATAGAGCTGGTTAAGGAATTTTATGCCCCGTCCCAAGACTTATCGAAACCCCTAACAGACGCCCAACAAAAAGACCAATTAGAAACCCAACAGAAACTTGCTAAGCTTCGGGCAGAGCTTCACCAGGGAACTTATTATGAGCCGTTAATCGCTTACGAAACTAAAAAACCACAAGGGGAAGAAGCTGTTGCCGAAAAAGTAGAACGGGAGAAGGAAGAAGAAGAGCAGAAGAAAATGCAGCTGGAGGAGAAAAAGGCCAAGGAAAAACAGGATATCGCAACTTCGAGGGCGCAAAGAGCAGTCGAAGCCAACAGAGGAGTTGCGGGCTAGCCTCGCTTATGTTAAGCTCGTGATGTAATGTTGAAAATTTATAACACTTTATCCCACCAAGTCGAAGAATTTAAACCTCTAAATCCGCCGCTTGTGACGATGTATACTTGCGGACCGACGGTTTATAACTTCATGCACATAGGGAATTTAAGAACTTTTGTTTTTTCGGATGTGTTGTTCAGAACTCTAAAATTTAACGATCTCCAGGTAAAAGCAGTGCAAAACATTACCGATATTGACGATAAAATTATCGAAAAATCTAAAGAAGAAGGAAAAACAATCAACGAAATTACAGAGGAATATACAAAATATTTTCTTGAGGATGTTAAAAAATTAAATATAAATCCGGAAAACCTTAAACAGCAACCGCGTGCAACCGAATACATCGAGAAAATGATCGAATTTATCAATGGTTTACTCAAGAAGGGCTTCGCGTATGCGGAAAAGGACGGGTCAGTTTATTTTGACATCTCGACAGTCAAAAATTACGGACGTCTTTCGGGTGTTCAAAGTAGAGAATTAAAAACCGGCACCAGAGTTTTATCTGACGAATATACAAAAGACGATGCTCAGGATTTTGCATTGTGGAAAGCGGTAGGAAAAGATGAATTTGGTTATGATTCCCCCTGGGGCAAAGGAAGGCCCGGTTGGCATATTGAATGTTCGGTAATGAGTCAAAGCATCTTGGGTGACAAAATTGATATTCATACAGGCGGAGTAGATTTGATCTTTCCGCATCACGAAAATGAAATTGCCCAATCCGAAGCAAAAACCGGCGAATCGCCATTTGTAAAATACTGGGTTCACGCAGCGCACATGCTGGTCGACGGTCAAAAAATGAGTAAAAGTCTACATAATTTCTACACGCTTTCGGAAATTGTCGACCGGGGCTTTACGCCGCTTGCTTTAAGGTATCTATTCTTACAAACGCAATATAGGCAGGAGATGAATTTTACTTTCCAAGCTTTGGAAGCGGCGCAAAATGCCCTAGATAGGTTAAGAAGAGAAATTGCGGCTTATCCCGAAGGTTCAGTTTTGAATAAAGCTTACGAAGAACAGTTTAAAGCTGCTATAGATGACGATTTGAATATGTCAAAAGCTTTATCGGTTCTTTGGGAAGTTGTGCGTTCGGATGTTCCAGTTGCCGAAAAAGCGGCTACTATCTTCAAAATGGACGAAGTCCTTGGTTTGTCTCTTAAGGATTCAAAGTCAATCGTAAGAATGAAAGAAAAAGTGCCCGAAGAAGTTCAAGGCCTGCTTGACGAAAGGGAAAAACTTAGAAAAGAGAAAAAATTTGAAGAGGCGGACAAAATCAGAGAGAAGATAATCGCAATGGGATATAAAGTTGAGGACCGCTAAACCCCTAGTTTTTGTGGCGTTTTCTCGCCCACATAATCAATCTTTCCCGCTGATCAAGTAAGGATAGGGAAAGTTCTCTTATCTGTGAAATGTGGTGATCTTGTTCCTTTTCAGTATCTTTGTTGCTGGATTTACTCATAACGACATCATTTAGCGTAAGTCACTTTTTAGGACTTTGTCAATAGGGGAAATGTAGTTGACATTTGTTATTAATGTATGAGCATAATAATTAAGGAGGTAAAATGGCAAAGAAAAAAATTGCGAAGAGAAAAAGATCGGTTGCGAGGGCTCGCAAGAGTTCAGATATAGATTTTCATTCCTGGACGTTTTTCTTATTTTTACTTTTTGTTTTTGTGGCAACGGTCCTATTAGTTGCGCAGCAAATGGGATATAAATTCTTCTAGTATAGTGGTGATTTATTTTGTCGTAAGTTTTTAATATACTATTGGCGATGTATAATCCGATAAAGCCCTCTAACGCTCAGATATTAAATTTAATCAAAAAAACATGGAGCTCTCCTTATCTTGCTGTCACTTCAAGCACTTACGCTATTTTCAAAAGAAAATTTGATTACGAAGAAGTAGATCATACAGACGGCATCGGCACAAAAGGATACTACCATTGGAAAAGAAGAACTTTTAAAAATGCCGTAATAGATGCGTTAGCAATGAACCTTAATGACTTAGCCATGGTTGGAGCTATTCCTTATAAATTACAGAACCATATTGTTTTACCAAAGGACGATACAGAAGCGGTGGTAAAAATTGTCAGTTTTCTAGCCAAAGAATGCATTAAAAGAAGAATCGCAATAACCGGAGGAGAAACTTCTATCCAGGATATCAGCGATGGGGTAGATATCAGCATTACCGTCTCGGGGTTTATCAAAAAGAGGAAAGTAAATAAGTTTAAAGTAGGAGATGTGTTGATTGGCTTTCCCAGTAGCGGGTTGCACAGTAACGGACTAACTAAAGTCAGGGAAGTTTTTAAAAAAGAGATAAGAAAGGAATTTACTGTTCCTACAAAAATATATAGCGATACGCTTTTGCCTTTGTTTAAAAAATATGATCTACATGGACGAATGCACATTACGGGTGGAGCCTTTACCAAACTTAAAAATCTTTTGATAAATACGGATGCCATAATCACAAATGCACATAGCTTAAAACCCCAGCCGATTTTTTATGAGTTGTATAAAAAAGGCGTAGCCGATAAAGATATGTACAGGATTTTTAATTGCGGCATAGGATTTGTAATTTCGGTAGGTCCCAAAAATGCTAAGGCTGTTTTAGCAGAAACAAAAGGTCAAATAATCGGCGAGATAGTTAAAGGGAAAGGCAAAGTGCGAATAGACTCAATGTTTACAAACAAAAAAATTGAGCTTTAAGCTCTTTGCGTTGACAAATAAGAAAAATAAAGTCAGACTTAAATCGTGAGAGACTTTTCAAAATTGGGCTACACGAAATCTTTATATATTCTACCATTTGATCACCGGGCTACTTTTGCCAAGAACTTGTTTGGGAAAGAATCGATTCTTGATTTAAGCGGTGATGAGCGCGAGGCAATCAGAGAGTTAAAAATGCTTATCTATAGGGGGTTTAAGGATGCGGTTGAGAAATTAATTCCGGTTGATGCTGCAGCAATTCTTTGCGACGAGGAATTTGGCTCGGAAATTTTAATAGACGCTTTACATAATGGATTCATAACCTTGCTTCCGGTTGAGAAAAGCGGCAAAAAAGAATTTGAATTCCAGTATGAAGATTTCGCAGATCACATTGAAAGATTCCATCCGAAATTTGTCAAAGCGTTGGTTAGATACAACCCTCAAGATCCACAAGATTCAAAAAAGAGACAGAAAAATAATTTAAAAAAATTAAGCGATTATTGTGAAAAGAATAATCATAAATTTCTTTTGGAAGTCTTAGTTATCCCAACACAAGCGCAACTTAAAGAAATCGGGACAAAGCAAATGTTTGATTCGAAACTCAGGCAGGAACTAATTATAGAGGCGATTAAGGATTTTCAAAATTCCGGAATCGAACCGGATATTTGGAAACTGGAAGGTTTCGATAAAGAAGAAAGCTACAAGGAAATTATCGAGGAAATAAAAGCGGGGGGAAGAGACAATGTAAATCTGATTATTCTGGGAAGAGGGGAGAAGAAGGAAGAGGTCGAAGAATGGCTTGAGGCGGGAGTCAAAGAAATGCTGACAATAGGTTCAAGAACAGAAGGAGTGATCGGTTTTGCGGTTGGTAGAACGGTTTTTTGGAATGCAGTTGAGAAATTTCACCGGGGGCAAATCGGAAAGGCAGAAGCTATTCAAACGATCAGCGAAAACTTTCAGCACTTCTACAAAGTTTTTACAACTTATTCTTCATAGGCAATGATATAATCATGCTATGAACGTAGATAAAGAGCCAAAGCCTTCTACATTCGACAATTTTTGGGAAGAACGGCTAAGGGACTATCCCCAAACAGAAGAGTTTAGGAGTATATATCAAGAAATGCTGAGAGAATTGCCTTTGCCAGAGCGAAGATTGCAGATTCCGGTCGTTATTTCTTTAATTGGAATTCCGGGTGCAGGAAAATCAACTTTCGCCAAAATCCTACAGGAATCTTTGCCCGCGGTTCAGTTAAGAAGTGATGTCATCGGATTTACAAAATTGCCACAAGGACCGGATTATGATTACTATAAAGCTTACGTAATTAAGCACGCGCTTGCCAGGCATTATCTTGGGGAAGGATATAGCGTTATCATGGACGATAATAACCGCACCAGGTATAACAGGGAAAGGGTGTATGGGATGGCCCGGCAATATGGCGCGAGGAACTTATTATTTTTCCTAGAGCTTCCTATAGATGAGGCTATAGAAAGAGCTACCCAACGGGATCTAAGTGAGGGAAGAGAAGCAAAATTTCGTCAAACGCGAAAAAAATTATTATTTTTTTAAGGACAGATAGAAGAGCCGACTCCTGAGGAAATAACGGAATGGGACGTTTTTTACCGGAAGATAGATGCCAACAAATCAATTGATGAGTTGGGGCGAGAGCTGGCAGGGGACAGCGTTTTACAGGAATTATTGGGTTAGCTTCTTAGGATGACCTTTTTCACCGCGTCGTAAATGGCTTTTTCGTCAAGTCTATATTTTGTAATCAACTCTTTAGGTTTGCCCGATTCGGCAAAAGTGTCTTTTAGGCCGACGAACTCAATTGGCGTCGGATGTTTTTTAGCTAGGATTTCGGCTACTAGTCCTCCTAACCCACCGGTAATTTGGTGATCTTCAACGGTGACGACCGCTTTGGCGTCTTCGGCAAGTTTGATAACCGTATCCTCATCGGCCGGTTTAATCGTAGAAACATTTGCAACTGAAACTTCGACTCCTGCTTCTTCTAAGGCTTTTGCCGCCAAAAGTGCATAGTAGAGAAGGTAGCCGGTGGCAAAAATTACCGCCTTAGGATTTTTAGTCACCCAAAAAGTGTGAACATTAGCGTTAAAAGGAGTTTCGTTGGTGGTTATTATAGGCGTTTTTTCCCTGGAAAATCTTAAGTAAACAGGTCCGTTAATTTTCGCAGACTCTAGCGTTGCTTTTTTGGCCTCGAACGCGTCACAAGGAGAAAAAATAGTGATACCGGGAAGAGCTCGCATGATAGCGATATCTTCGGTGGCTTGATGAGTGGCGCCGTCTGCTCCGGTTAGAATTCCGGTATGGTGTCCGGCGATTTTGACATTCGCCTGATTATAAGCGATGGTCGTTCGAATAGTTTCCAAGTTTTTCCCCGGAGAAAAGACAGCATAAGAGGCTGCAAAAGGAATTTTTCCGCTGATTGCCAATCCTGCGGCAATTGCCACCATATTTTGTTCGGCAACTCCGACTTCAAAAAATCTTTCCGGAAATTTGTTAGCGAATTCCTCGACTCTGGTAGACTCGGAAAGGTCGCCGGTCAAAACGACGACGTTAGGATTTTCCTTTCCCAATTCAACCAAGGCCTCACCGAAGCCATCTCGGATTGCTTTTTCTTCCACATCCTCCTCAAAGATTTTCTGGTTTAACTTTAAATCTGGATTAAGCATTATTTATCCTTCCCTGTAACGTTCTCAACTGTTTCAATGCTAATTTTGCTTCTTCGGCATTTGGTGCCTTACCGTGCCAGGCAAATTTATTTTCCATGAACGAAACCCCCATTCCTGGAATAGTATGGGCAATAATTACGGTCGGCTTTTCCATAAGTTTTTCTACGCTTCTGATTGCATCGACAAACCCGGTAATATTATTTCCGTTAACTTCTAGCACGTTCCAATTAAAAGCTTCATATTTTGCTTTTAAGGATTCAAGCGGCATAACGTTTTCGGTGAAACCGTCAATCTGAATATTATTTCGGTCGATAACAAGCGTTAAGTTGCTTAATTTGTTTTTTCCGGCAAACATTACTGCTTCCCAAGTGTTGCCCTCATCCTGTTCGCCATCGGAGGCGATTACATAAGTTCGGTAATTTTTCTTATCCAGCTTTGCAGCTAAGGCTACGCCGATCGCTTGGGAGATTCCTTCGCCCAAAGGTCCGGAGGTAGTTTCAAGTCCGGGAAGAGAAGTCCGGTGAGGATGGCCCTGAAGTCTGGAGTCGGTTTTCCTTAAGGTTTTCAGTTCCTCAATCGGGAAATAACCGCTCATTGCCATCACGGCGTATCTAATCGGGCAAACATGGCCGTTAGAAAGGATTAATCTATCTCGGTCGGACCAATCGGGCTCTTTCGGGTCATGTTTTAGAATATGGAAGTAAAAAGCGGTAAAAATGTCGGCCATTCCCAAACTTCCGGCAGAGTGTCCGCTTCCTGCTTCCAAAAGCATCTCGATTACCAGTTTTCGTGCCTCGTTTGCTTTAAGTTCCAAATCTTTTAATTTTTCCGCATTTAATTCAAAAACCATACTATTAGCATGGACGAAATCGTAAAAAATTACAAGTCTGTTTGACACAAAAAGTGGAATAAGTTATGGTTAGTGTATGACTGACGAATCTAAGAAAGGTATAAATCCCGTATCACCGCTTGGAGAAGGCGAACCGGAACCGACTCCTGCTGAAAGAACAACTCGGTATACAGGGCATAGATATCCAAGAACAGGGCCGCATACGGTTCAATTTCCAATAGTCCATCCGAACGCTGGGCGTCCGGAAAACACAAAATTAGTACGCTTCCCAAATCCTGCCAATCCAAAGGGCAAGCCGCCGGGTGGCGCAGCGTAGGAGATTAGCGTCTAGGCATGCTTCTTCTGAAGTCGATCCATCTTTGTGCGCTTCCCGCCTGAGCGAATCTTCCAATAATCAGTTCGTAAGCTGGCTTAAGAGCTCTGTCAACGCCCTCTTGTTGTTCTGCAACTGGATGTCTTTTTTCAAATTTGGCAATCTCAGTTTTTAAATTAGCGCCATGGAAAATTCGCATTCGCGTGTCGTATAAATCCTTTACAGTTTCAAGGTTTTCACCTACCACAGCGACAGTGTCGGGGTGTAACTTTTTTAGCGCAGGAAGCATAAACCTGTCCCAGTCAAGTCTTTGCTCCGGAGAAACATATTCCGGCAAAGGCGGTCTGGTAAAAGACACGCCTGCCCGTCTGGCGGCGGCTGCTGCTCTTTGCAGATGGATTGCCTCGCCGTGAGCTCTTCTTCCCTGTATTCGGTCTGGTGACATAATTTCGAGGCAGTAGCTAAGAATATTAGCACAAAGATTTTGGAAACACAAACACAAGAAATTTTTGCTAAAATAGCTTTATGTCAAAAGACGGAAGAATTTGGTTATCCCATACCTCGGTAGAAGTTTTGGAAAGATGTCCGAAGTGTTTTTGGCTTCAGGTGAACAAAGGGATAAGGCAGCCGGAGGGGATAGTTTCACGCCTTGCTAACCGGTTTGATGCGGTAATTAAAAATTACTTCGATAGCTTTAGAGATTCCGGTGAACTGCCGCCGATGGTTAAGGAAAAGCTTAGCGGAAAAATCCAAAATCCTTTTCAGGAAAAATATTTTGTCAGAATTAATGATAAATACGGTTTTTACGGAAAACTTGATGAATGTCTGGAAAACGAAGCGGGGGAGTTGTCTCCGGTAGATTTTAAAACTTCCAGTTCCGATCCGAGAGAGAAAGAAATTTTAAGCGCTTATCAATCTCAAATCGACGATTACGTGTTTTTAATAAAAGAAAACGGCAAAAAGGTGACAGGCGAAGGATTTCTGGTTTATTTTTTCCCGGATTTAGGTGAAACATTGCACGATGGATTCCCGATGATAATCCATGTTCAAAAACTCAAGGGTAATCCCGAAAAGACTTTGGCAAGAATTAAAAATGCGATAAAAGTTCTGGGAGGAAAAATGCCGCAGTCAAGTCCCGAATGCCCATTTTGTTCTTATCGGAAAAAAGTGGGGGAAGCGGAAAAGTAGTTAGCGGAAGTGTATAATAAAAAAGTGGATAAATCTTCGGATTCAAAAGCAGAACAGAAGATAACCTCGAAAAGAGTAATCGTTACCTCGTTTATGGTTGACTTATCGGATGTAGTTTTAAGTTTTATAATCACAATTTTATCCGGGAGCGTCGTAATGCTAACGCAAGTATTAGAGGGAGTTTCGGATTTAGCAGCGTCAGGACTGTTAATGATCGGCTTTAACCGCTCGCTGCAAAAAGAAGACAAAACTCATCCATTCGGTTACGGTAAAGAAATATATTTCTGGAGCTTTCTTGCCGCCATCATAATGTTTGGGCTTACTTCAACCCTCTCTTTTTATTTTGGTTGGCAGAGATTTTTCATCCGCAGCCGATAACAAATATCAACCTTGCTTTAGCGATTTTAGTACTCACTTTTTTTTACAAATAGCTACGCTTTCTTGCTGAGTTTCCGAAGGCTTTTAAAAAAAAGGCCGCCAATGCATATTTTAAGAATTTTTTATCATTCATCCCTGGTCGAAACAAAAACCACTTTTATTTTAGATTTAATGGGCGCAAGCGCATCTTTACTTGGAGCGGTTGCCTTAGCGGAGTTACTCCAGCATCATTAGTTGGAACAGAAAGAGAGCACAACGGAGACTTGCTTGCAGCTATTAAAACTTTGCCACCAAGGCAACATCCTCACGGATAATTCTTCAGACTTCACAATTGACAAGAGGCAAAAGGGGGAACGCTCCGAATTTATAATTTCTAAGTTTATATCATATATTAATGTATGATATAGCAATATGTATCATAGGTTAACCTATGATACAGTAGATTTACTATATACATAATTATTTACGTTTTAAGTTTGTTCGTTGACAGGGGGATGAAGACATCAGCGAAGTACTTGCAAAAGTGCAAAAAGGGGAGTGTTATGAATTCCAAGGTAGAACTGGCTGTCTATTCTCGTCTTTATTAATTACTATGCCAACAATTCCAACTTGACTAAAAGTTAAAACATCATCCTCAAAAATTCTTTCTCTCCACATTCCATCTTCTAAATTTCCTTCAAGCATTTCGAACTCATATTTTTTATTTCCTTCAATAAATTTCTGAGGTCCTCTAAAAGGAAGTTCTGGGGTAACTTTTTTTAGTGCATCCCTAAGAAATGTGAAAGTTTGTTTTGCACGACCTTCGTGTCCTTCTGTTTGACCATGCCCGCCATACGACATTGTCCACGCCGGAACCCCGTTATAATAAACAGTTGTCATGCCAGGAGCCCTCAGATATCCAGTGTAGCTATCCCTTAAATAAAATCCTTTTTTCGGTATTGTCCCCAACATTGCTTGTTGTGGATATTCCAGCTCTTTATATCCGGGCCTTTGCGCAGGAACTTCTTGGCCATTACCTGCCCAAGTTGCAAGATTTGCCTCAACTATAAAATTAGCCAAATTTGAAAGCCATGCTTCTTTTCTGGCAGCTTCTTCCGGGCTTGCAGTTCTTTCGTTTCCCATGTGCCGATTATACCACACGATTGACAAGAGGAGAAAAAAAGGGGGGAGGTTAGCCGAGAGCTCTTTTAACGAGATCTACGATTTTTGCTTCTTCATTTGGGGTCAATTTCGTCACTGCAAAAGCAATTGGCCACATGTCGCCTTCATCTAAGTTTGCCGCGTCGGAAAAACCTAGGGTCGCATATCTTGTTTTAAACCTTCCCGCATATTGGAAAAAGCAGACGACCTTACCCTGCTTATTGGCATACGCGGGGAATCCGTACCAAGTTTTGGGCATAAGCGTTGGCGCTGCTTCTTTAATAAGAGCATGCAGTCGTGTAGCAAGGGTGCGGTCCGGTTCCGACATTTTTGCAATCGCTTCTAAGACCTCATCCTCTCCGTTTTTTACCATCACCAATTCTTGAGCACGTTGTAGCATTGCCGCTTTTTCTTCATTGGAAAATCCGTTGGACTTTTTCATGTTGCTATTTTACTTCAATCTTACCGGCAATGATGTAATCTTATTCACCAATTTGACAAGAGGGGGGGAAAGGGAGTAAATTTTTCTTATGCCTGATTCAACGTCTCCAGATCAAACGGGCGGGTCGGTCGGTTCTCCGGAAAATCCGTTTTCAGCTCTCTTTCCGATATCCAAACAGGCCTCTCAGGCTGCGTTTAACGACGTGCTTATCCTTGCCAATATAAGGGAAACTATTGAGAGGTTTAACGATTCTAATCCGGAAATTGTCAAAGGCTTGTCGGCAATCGCAGACAAAATTAGAGAGAAAGATATAGAACTACATGGGGAATACGAAGAGGACGAGCCGGGACCGGCAGACGCTTTTCTGACCGGAGCGGCTTGCGCGTTTGCCATGTTGGAAGCTCAAGCGGGCATGAAGAATATCCGTTTGCCGGGCTTCAAAATTAGCTTCGTCAGAAATTATCTGGACAGAAAAGCGGCGCAGCTTCTCCGTCAGCAAGGAATGTCACAGGAGATGACAGGGAATCCGGAGTGGACATCGCTTCAATTATTGGAAAGAGAGATTGCTCCCGACATTGAGAAATATATCGGTACTGATCCGAGAAGTTATCCATTTCAGGGTTTTCAGATGGCCTATTTTCTGTATAGGGAAGGAATTTCCAATCCCAACAATTTTCGCGCTGCGCAAGTTCTAGAGCGGAAAGTTTCCCGAAAGACACAGCTTCTGAATTGACAACGGGCGAGCGAAGCGAAGTACATGCAAAAGTGCAAAAAGGGGAGTAGATTTCATTTACCCCGTAGCTCTTCTTCTTTGAGCTGCTAGCGCTCGAGCGTTATTTCTAAGTCGAGTTTCCAAGCCCTGTTTGACCAATTCTCTGGGAGGAGTGCTACCTCTTATTCCTCCTCGCGGCTTAGGCAATCCAGAGCGATCATCTTCCCAAGCATCACCTAATTCTATAATTCTTGTTATCTTTACTGGCACAGCAGGTGGCTCTATTTGTGGAACTAACTTTATAGCGGGTTGTGTATTTACCGGCGTTGTTGATTCACGTGGAGGGTGTTTGAAAACTCTTCTAGCTTCATGGGTTATTCTCTTAGAATGTCTTCCGTCAGGTCTTGAAACAAGTTCAATAATTTACTCAATACTTTTACCGGGAAAGAGCGCTTGTAGCTCGGCGAGGATTTCAGGCGTATTCGAAGGCCTTTTTGTGTTAAAAGTTGCCCCGGCTTGCATTGCTCGAAGGTCAGCCACGAAAGTTCTGGTTATTGCTGCCGCGTGAACCGTACATTTTCTGGTTTCCGTCTTAAGTAGCTCGGGGCCTGTAATCTCTCCTAGCTTCTCGGCATATGCATGGATAGCAACATCTTTATGTTCTTTAAATCTTGGTTTAATTCCGTCTTCTGCTCTTTCAGCGTAAACAAGTAAAACCTTTCTTTTCCAATAGCCTAGCGTATCTGCATCGGTTTCGTATTCGTTCGGACTATATTTACGTTCTGTCATCTCTAGATTATTATAGGATATAAAAGGTTTGCTGTCAAGATTGACATCAGGCCGAACCGCAGCGAGGTACTTGCAAAAGTGCAAAAAGGGGAGTAAATTAGCCTCATGGAAGCTACTCAGTCAGCTGAATTAATCAGATCTCAGATTTTTTACAATTATTGTGGGGGGATTGGTTTGCTGTTTGCAGGAATTGGCGGTATTGTTGCCTTCTTGCAATGGGGAAATATTAATGTAGACAAATACAAAAGGAAAAACCTAGGGGAAGAATTAAAAGCAAGATACCCGCCAGAAAAAAACGGAAAATCCTTCCAGTTGATTCAATCTAATACGCAACCAGGCAAAATATATTTACTAGATACGGAAATGAATATAAAACATCACATTGCGTCTTGGGCAACATTTCAAGAATTGGGATACGATTTCAGTATGGTAAAAACAATAGATAAAAAACAATTCGATTCTATTGAGACTGGAAGAATATTCTTAACAGAAGGAGCAAAATCTACCTAGTAATAATGCCTACTGTTTATTTGATATAATCCTCTTATGTCGCTTTCGATTGGGATTGTTGTCCTTCGACTACACTCAGGATACAATTAATTTATTATGAGCTTAAGCATAGGTATTGTAGGTCTCCCTAACGTTGGAAAATCTACCTTATTTAATGCGCTGTTGAAAAAGCAGCAGGCGTTTGTGGCCAATTATCCATTTGCTACTATTGAGCCAAACATCGGTATTGTTCCTGTTCCGGACGAAAGGTTGAAAAAACTCGCGGAAATAACTCAGGCCGAACACAAAATGGCAAATCTCCCGCCGATAATTCCCGCAACTGTTTCTTTTGTCGATATTGCCGGACTCGTTAAAGGCGCGGCGGAGGGAGAGGGCTTGGGAAATAAATTCTTGTCCCACATTAGAGAATGTGACGCAATTGTCCAGGTCGTCAGGTATTTCAAAGACGACAATGTTTTGCGTCATGAAAATTCTCAAAGTCCAAAGGCAGATTACGAAGTCGTTAACGCGGAGCTGATTTTGGCGGATTTAGAAACTTTAGGGAAACAGCAGGAGCCAAAAAGAAACGCGACCAAAGAAGAGGGCTACCGTTGGTCGGCTGTCGGAAAATTCATCGCCAGTTTAAATCAGGGGAAATTGGCGAGAGAAGTTCAACTATCAGAAGAAGAAGCTAAGGAAGCAAAAAGCTTGCAGCTTCTTACAATGAAG